>ENA-OQDT01000147-OQDT01000147.1-human-gut-metagenome-genome-assembly--contig:-NODE-147-length-43467-cov-3.586087_pt1 | contig 43467 bp, 47 predicted proteins | sample MGYA00242786_ERZ504617 | MGnify/ENA primary metagenome ERZ504617 (study PRJEB26092, sample SAMD00036337) | human gut metagenome | host: Homo sapiens | study: EMG produced TPA metagenomics assembly of...
ATAGTCCATCAAAGACACCACTGTCATAAAATATTCCGAGTCCATACCAATGATCTGTTTTAACTGATAGTTTTTATCTGCACTTCCGATCACCATAATACCGATCACTGACAGGATCAGTACCCAAAGAACCAGCCGGAATTTATAATCTTTCAATTTGTATTGTCTTAACATCTTTAACCCCTTGCTTTACTTCTCTTTTGATGTCCATGCGGATAAACACATCCGCATTTTCAATGTTCAGGTACTTTTCTATTACTCTTTTCATGTCACGTTTCAGATATTTCATAGTATCCGCCGGACAATCCAGCCGATCCATATATAAAACAGCGGCTGTTCGTTCCCGTGCAAGTACAGCAGATTTTTGCGGAAACCATAAAAGAAATCTTTTCAAAGTGACCTCTCCCTTCTTCCCTTTTTAACCAGGGAACTGATCTGATGCAAAAATCCTTCTTTATGATTAAAATCCATAAGAGGGACGGCTTCTCCAAGAATCCTTCTGCAGATATTTAAAAACGCCTCGCCGGATGGTGTTTCACTTCCGATAAGTGTTTCACCCTGATTTGTGGCGATCACAATATGATCATCATCCGGTATGGCACCAAGAAGATTGACAGAAAGAATCTCAACTACATCTTCTACGGACATCATATCGCCCCGGCGGATCATATTCATACGCAGGCGGTTGATGATCAGATCGATCTGTGTCAGAGCATTTGCCTCAAGAAGACCTATGATCCGGTCTGCATCGCGGATAGCGGAAACTTCCGGTGTCGTTACTACGATAGCTCTTCTGGCACCGGCAATGGCATTGAAAAATCCCTGCTCGATTCCTGCAGGACAGTCCAGGACAATATAATCAAATTTTTCCTGCAGATTTTCGGTCAGTTTTTGCATCTGCTGTGGTGTGACTGCAGATTTGTCCCGTGTCTGTGCAGCGGGGAGTAAAAACAGATTGGAATGGGTTTTATCACGGATCAATGCCTGCTTTAAACGACAATTTCCTTCGATTACGTCAACAAGATTATAAACAATACGATTTTCCAATCCCATCACAACGTCCAGGTTTCGCAGGCCAATATCTGTATCGACCAATACGGTCTTTGCACCAAGTCCGGCCAGACCAGCGCCGATGTTTGCAGTAACGGTTGTTTTTCCAACACCGCCTTTTCCGGATGTCACAACAATGATTTCACTCATTACACATATCCTCCATAAATCTGATGATTTTGACGATTCTGTCATTTCTCCTGTGTAAATGAAAGCTCCTGTAGTGTTTCCTGTTTAATCGTTTCTACATAAATGTGTTCTGCTTTTATGTATGCAACTTTGGGTTCTGCTTTATATTCAGTGTGATCAGAATATTTTGTGATTGCACTGCGGGCAGTTTTATCTGCAATACGTACCTGTACTGGTTTCATGACAAGTGCGGCAGCGAAACAGTTCCGATCGCCGGTTGCACCGGCATAAATACTGCCGCGGCATGATCCAAGTACAATAATATTTCCCTTTGAGATCACTTTCGCACCGGAACAGATATCTCCAAGCACTACGACACTGCTGTCCGTTTCCAGAATTTCACCGTTTGACAGAGTTCCCCGGTAAAAAAAGCCGTCATCTTTTGTTTTTTCCTCCAATGCAGAATTTAAAATCCGTCGGTAATGTTCCCGGGAAACTGCATCTTCGTCTACGATGCAGAGAATATGAATCCCGCAATGATTTACAATGGTTTCTATGACCTGTTTCTCCTGTTCGTAATTTAACGTACGTCCGCGGAAGGTTATTGCCATCTTTGCATTCTTAAAAAAGTTGGCAGATTCCTGAAATTTATCTGCAATATCAAGAAGAAGTTCCTGAAAAGGCATTTATCATCCAGAATAACCATCAGGCCATATTTATTGCTTTTGATAATTACCGAATTGCGTTTCATATCTCTGCCCTCCTCAAGCTTAGTCAGCAAATCCGTTGCTTACATTTACATTTGCTGCGGTGTTTGTAATAATCTCGCTTTCCTTTTTCAGCTTGAAATAGTAATTTACAATATCTTTTGCTACAGACGCAGCATTTGTGGAAGAATATCCGTTGGTGATACGGACTGCCATTGCAATTTCCGGTGTATCATATGGTGCGTAACCGATAAACAGCGCATGGTTTGGTTTTTCTTGATTTTCCTGTGCAGTACCGGTTTTTCCTGCCATATTAAAGGAATTTTTGATCTCGGTAAAAGCAGAATTATTCTGGTATACACCATTCATACCAGTGTGGATAGCATCCCACAGATCAGAAGGAAGATCTACGGTACTGTGTACAACCGGATCCGGTTCTTCTAAAGTGTGGTCGCTGCTGTCTGTAATGCGGTCGAGCAGCGTAAGGTCATAGCAGGTTCCGCTGTTTGCAATGGTTGCCGCGTAACGGGAAAGCTGGCTGGTTGTGAATGTATTACCACCCTGTCCCATTGCAGTACGTGCACCGTCTGTTGTAGAAACATGTGGTGCAGTCTCATCTATTTCAATACCAGTATTGGCATCAAAACCATACATTGCAGCATATTTGGTCAACGTATCGATTGCCTGTTTGTCGTCATAAGCAGAGGACTGGACGATCGTTCCGTTTTCATCGGTCTCTGGTGTCAGATCATCAATATCCTGTGTTTTTCCAAGTTTGTAACCAACAGTGTTGAAATAGAAATTACAGGATTCTGTGATTGCCTGCGATAATGTAAGCGGACCATGGGAACCACCTTTATATCGTTCGGAATAAATCCAGCAGTTAACATCTGGTGGGATTAACTGGAATTTACCAGTACAGTTAATCGTATCATTGATGCCAACAACATTTTCCATAACACCGGCGGTGGCAGCAACAATCTTGAAAGTGGATCCGGGAGCGGTAACTTCCTGTGTTGCTTTATTATAAAATGGGGATGCTTTATCACTGTTCAGTTTATAGAAATAATCATCATCCATATTATTGGCAAGACGATTGTTATCATATCCAGGATAGGTAACGCATGCAAGGACATCTCCATTGTTCGGGTCAGTAATAACAGCAGATCCGGTACATGGTTCCAGCGCCAGCATTGCCGGTGTGATCTCAAGAGAATAAATTTTTGCCATGATAAAGTCATAGGCGGAAACGGTACCATTTTGCAGGGCGCTGTAATCTTCTGTATTCATTTTTAAGATTCCCTGATCAAAGAGCAGAATACAGATATCACTGCCACTGATCTGGTAATTCTGAATCATGTATTTGTATACCTGTCTGCTGAACGTGTCGCTGTCCCTGAGATAACTGATCACATAATCGGCAAGCGCGCCGGTAATCTCACTGCTGTCCAGATAAGTTGTATCACTGTTGACTTTCGTAATATCAACCCAGTTCTGGGAAATGGCATAAGTCAGAAATTCATTCAGGCTGATGCTCTCTTCGCTGTTCCATTTTGTCCACATCTCATCTTTAGTGTCAATTTTATCCTGATCCAGAACTTCAGTTCCTGCGATCAGCACATTATCTACAATAAAACTTTCATAGACCTGCATTTCTTCTGAAAGATCCTTGTAAGGCGTTGAGGAGGAAGAAATCATCTGTTCCTTAATATCAGAAAAAATCTGATCTTCTCTGTCCAGAAATGCCTTGTAGATTTTCTGCTCTGTATCACTTGCATCCTCGGAAGCAAGATGATCTGCATCCAGGACATTGTTTTCAAACAGACTGTAGTATACGTCATAAATCGGAATCAGGATATCGTCTTCGGAGGACATATTGTCTTTGTCGAATTTTTCAGCATCGAATATTTTGTTGTATACGATGCCGGCAATATACTGTTCAAGTATCTTGTATACAGCAATCTGAAGATCACGGTCGATGGTAAGGTGGATATCATTTCCTGCCTGAGGTGCGACTTCAGAATCTTCTTTCAGAACCTTTCCCAGGTTGTCCACATAAACGGTTTTTGTTCCATTCTGTCCACGGAGCTGTTTTTCGAAATATTTTTCCAGACCGGATTTTCCAACGATGTCATTATTGTTGTACTCATTGCCTTTTTCGCCATTCAGCTCTTCCAGCTCTTCAGCAGAAATCTGACCGGTATATCCAATCAGAGGAGCCAGATAAAGACCGTCTTCGTAAACACGGATGGAATCTTCTTCAACATCCACACCTGGATAAGTATCTTTGTTTTCCATGATAACAGCAACGATATCCTGGGAAACATCTTTTGCAATTGTGGTTGTGACATATTTCTGATAGCTGTTCTGTGCCACAGCGCTTCGAAGTGCAGTCAGCTTCAACTGCTCTTCTTTTGTAAAGCTGGATGGAAGTCCGTATTCCTGCAGTTCTTCGGCTGTATAAATGGATGGATCAATCCCATACCATTTTTTTGTGGATAATGTCTGCATCAGTTCTTCCGCAGTACAGTTACGTTCATCTGTTTTCAGATCGTCTGTATAGGCACGGCCAAAAACATCCGCCCGGAAACGAAGAAGATTAAAACCTTCACGCGTAAATTCATACTGTCCGTTGTTTCCGGCAGCGATCGCATAATTGGTATAAACCTCTCCGCCGCCATTTTCAATAACTTTCATAATCTGATAAAGGCTGCTGTTCATGGAAAGGTTACGTTCTTTTGTTGTGTCATAGCTTCCTATATCTTCGTATGTAACATTATAAGAAAGCTTATTGTAAGCGATGACATTCCCGGAACGATCATAAATATTACCCCTTGTACTTTTTAACGTGGTCTCTTTTTTGATCTGCATGGTAAAATCGTTCAGGTACTGCTCACCGTTCAGGATCTGCATGGAAAAAAGACGCTGGATCAGGATACCTGACAGCAGGGAAAAAAGAACAATCAGGATGATGATCCTTGACTTTAGCTATTCTGGAAGGGGAATTTTTTACATAATTAAACAAAGCTACCTACACTCCTTTGTTCTGCCTTTTCAAGTTTGTGATTTAGTGCCAGAAGAAGACGATATACGATCAGTGTGATCAGTGCCGTATAGATTACTTCCGGTATGATGATCCTGCGCAGATAGAAGAAAAGGCTGATTCTTCCGCGGAACAGAAACTGAAAAATATATATAATCATGCCGTATGCGATATCGCTGAGCGCGATCAGAAGTACAGGCATTTTTATATCGTCATCATAGAAAATACGGTAACAGTATCCGTTCAGATATCCAATATATGTAAAAAGAAGCATATGGAATCCAAGCACCGGACCGTAAAAAATATCCATCAGGATTCCGAAAAAAGCACCGGTAAACATACCTTCTCTTTTTCCGCGCATCAGTGCAAAAGAAACGGTTAAAATAACCGGAAGGCTCGGTGATACTGATGCGACAGAGAAAGTCTGCAGCAATGTGGTCTGCAGTATGAAACAAAAAATAATTAAAAAAATCATGGTGATCCTGCGTTTCACGGTTCCCCTCCTGCCTGTGTACTGCTTTCTGTCTGTTTGCCTGAATCGGTTTCAACGGTCATCTCCGTTTCACTCTGTGCCTGCGAACGAATATCGGCCTGGGCTTCGTCGGTGTTCTTCAACTGAGTGATAACCAGAACTTCATGCAGATGCCGAAAGTCTACGACTGGTGTAATGGCTCCGGATTTTGTCAGATTGTTGGAATCCATGCCGATTTCACTGACATATCCGATCAGAATACCGGGAAGAAAACGGTTGCTGATCTCAGAAGTTACAACTTTGTCACCGACGGTAACTTTATTATCTGTATCGGTCAGCTTTACAAGACTGATCTTCCCTTCATCGATCAGTTTCAGGTTTCCGGCGATGATACAATTATCGGAAGATGAACTGATTTCCGCACTGACATTGCTGTAATCATCTATAATGGAGCGTACAGTTGCCCAGTTTGGACCAACAGAGGTCACGATTCCAACCAGTCCGCCGGAAGAAATGACATTCATATCTTCTTTGATTCCATCGCTTGATCCGCGGTTGATCGTAAATACATTAAACCAGTTTCCGGAATCTTTTGCGATGATACGGGCCGCTATGGTCGGATAATCGCTGTACTCATCCTTCAGGTCCAGAAGTTCTTTCAGGCGAGTATATTCTTCCTGGTTCTGCAGAAGCTCACTGTTTTCAGCAGTCAGTTCCTGAACTTTTTTCTGGAGCGTTTCATTTTCAGAACGCAGATCTGTGGTATTGAACAGGTACTCTCCTTTTTCCGAAATCCATGTACCGATGGTGTTCATGCCGCTTTGGATCGGTGTGATCACGCCGGTGATATACTGAAGCGGTCCGGACATCATATCTGTCGTAAAAGACAGAATGATAAGTGCAGCACAGACTGCGGTCAGGACCGTCAGCACGATTTTACTTTTTCCTGAATCGTTTGTCTTTTTTTTCATTGCAGTTCCTCGTTTATCATATCATTCTTGCTATATCAGGTTTCCAATATAATCTTTTAAAGAAAAGGTCAGTTTCCGCAGTTCTTTGTCATTTAGGATGGTGACAATTCCATTTAGGGTATTAAAGACAGGATCTGGTATATTATAAACAGGAAATGTCACTTTTTCCTGCAGATAACAGGCAATGTTTGGTGTCAATGACACCCCGCCGGAAAGATAGATTCCATTCTGGCGGATATTTTCCAGAAGCTGCGGCGGTGTCCGCTGGAGGGTGGTCAGCAGTACGTCTGCAATATTGCCAGCCGTTTCTGTGATCGCCTCCCGGATATCTTCGGAAGGGATTTCAGCAGAGGCCGGAAGCCCGCTGACAGTATGGATGCCATAAATCGTTCTGGTCTGCACAGGACCATTTATCAGGTATCCGGTTTCCACACGCAGTTTTTCTGCACTATGGTGACCAATTGCCAGATTGTGCTTTCTGCGGACCATGGTAATGATTGCTTCATTCATCACATCACCGCCGAGTGTACATTGGCGACCAAGAATCACTTTCCCGTCTGAGATAACAGAAATGCCGGTTGTAGCAGCACCAATATTTACGACCATCCCACCGGTTTGTGTAAGAACGGGTATGCCGATACCGACAGCATCTGCAATACCCTTTTCAATCAGTGCGATTTTCCGGACTTTAAGTCCGGATAACACTTTGTAAAATGCCCGCATTTCAATTTCAGATAATTCCATCGGAACGGTAATGATGAGATCCGGACGTTTCGTAAATATTCCGGAAAAATTTTTAAGAAATTGTGTCAGGATAAGACCGAGATTTTCTCCGTCCGCGATCGTTCCGTCACGCATTGGACTGGCTGCTTCCACACACACGGGAGTTTTTTCGTACATATTGTATGCACGGTTCCCAATAGCGATCACATTTGTCTTATCACGTACAGCGATCATATTTTTTCACAGATTATTTTCTTTTCTTTTATCGGCAATCTTTATGGTATCATTGCCAAGATCGATACCGCATTTTTTTCGAAACAGCATGTACTTAAGCTCCTTGCCTTAAAAGGATTTTCATTTCCTGAAAACTGGTGTAGCATCTGTCGCCTACAATGATGTGATCCAGCAGACGGATACCGATCAGTTCTCCGCCAAGAGAAATACGTTTTGTAAAGCTCTTGTCTTCCTCACTCGGAGAAGGATCTCCGCTTGGATGATTATGCAGAAGTATAATAAAAACCGCATGATGCTGCAGAGCCAGCAAAAAATTCTCACGCGGCGTAATGACGGAGCAGTTTACACTGCCCTTTGATATAAACTGCCTCGCAAGAAGACGGCATTTCGTATCAAGCATCAGAAGAAGCATCTGCTCCTGCTCCAGATGGCGCATTTCTTCCATAAAACTATTCTGCGATTGTAGATGCATTTTTGAAATTCAGGGATTGTCCGACAGTACTGCCCGGCAATTCTTCTGGAGAGCTCTGCAATACATTTGAGCTGCACTGCCTTCACTTCTCCGATGCCACGGATCTTCTGAAGCTGTGGGATACTCATATGATAAAGACCGAGCAGTCCTTTTTGCGGAAGTCCGGCATCCAGTATCTTTCTGGAAAGTTCCAGGGCATTGGAACCTCTTGCGCCGGTACGTAAAATAACGGCGAGAAGCTCTGCATCACTGAGTGCTTCTGCGCCCTTTTTTTACACATTTTTCATATGGTAGTTCGTCTGCTGGAAAATCAGCCATTTTTACGTGTGTTTTCTGTCATAAATGTAGTCGGCTCACGCTTCCCTGACTTATTACATCGCAATATCCAATTTCTTCCGATAGGATATTGTATCATAAATCCTGCAGTGTGTACACACTATTTAATCTTAAATTTTTTTAAAATCGCTTCCGCAACTTTCAGTCCGTCCATGGCTGCGGAGGTGATCCCTCCGGCATATCCGGCGCCTTCTCCACATGGATAAATACCGGAAACGCTGCTTTGAAGCGTCTCTTTTTCCCGTTCGATCCGTACCGGAGAGGACGTTCTGCTCTCGATGGCCGATAAAATGGCATCTCCTCTGTCAAATCCTCTGATCTTTTTCCCAAAAACTCTGACTGCCTGCTCAATGGAGTCACCGATTTCTTTCGGAAAACAGTCTCTTACATTTCCGAATGTCCATGCTCCTTTCATGGAAGGCGTGGTTTCTCCAAGTGCTTCACTGACCTGTTTTTTTGCAGAAATCACGATACAGCTGTACAGGGATCTTTCCATCTCCGGCTTCATATGCCGCCGCTTCCAGTTTTCTCTGAAATTCCACACCGGCAAGTACATCCTCTCCCTGGAAGTCCTCCGGTGTCACTGTAACAACAATGGCACTGTTTGCATTGTCACCGTTTCGACTGTGATAACTCATACCGTTTACTGCAAGTCTTTTTTCTTCTGAAGAAGCATTTACTACATATCCTCCAGGACACATACAAAAAGAGTATACACCTCGGCCGTTCGGAAGCTGACAGGTCAGTTTGTAATCTGCAGCCGGAAGTCTTCCCCGCTCTTTTCCGTACTGGGACTGATCGATCAGATGCTGCGGATGTTCCATGCGGACACCGACCGCAAAAGCTTTTGGTGACATGGTAAACTGTCTATTTTCAGCAATGCAAACGTGTCTCTCGCACTGTGACCGATTGCCAGAACGGCCGCTTCACATTCCAGTTTTTCCTTTCCGTTGATAACCAGAGCCTGAAGCTGTCCTTTCTGGATTTCAAAATCGGTGACCTGTGCTTCAAAATGCACTTCTCCACCAAGATTCAGGATCTCATTTCTGATATTTTTAATGACTTTCCGCAGAAGATCGGTTCCGATGTGCGGTTTGTTCAGCCAAAGGATTTCTTCCGGTGCACCAAATTCGACAAACGTTTTCAGGACAAACGTATTTCTTCCTGTGGCATCTTTTACTGCTGTATTCAGTTTTCCATCCGAAAAAGTGCCGGCTCCGCCTTCTCCGAACTGGATATTGCTTCGTTCATCCAGTTGTCCTGTCTGCCAGAATGTTTCAACGGTATCCTGTCGGCGGTCAACATCCATACCTCTCTCTAAAAGGATTGGTGAAAAACCGGCTCTTGCAAGAGAAAGAGCACAGAAAAGTCCTGCTGGTCCCATACCGATTACAACCGGGCGGTGTTTCAGAAAAACCGTTCCGCTCTGCTCTGGGGCATAGAGGACTTCTTTTGCTCTGCTAACCTTATTGCTTTTACATTTTCGCAGTATTTTTTCTTCGTCATTTACTTCTACATCTACTGTATAGACATAATACAGTTCCGGTTTCTTTCTCGCATCCAGAGAACGTTTGCAGATCCGCAGATTCTGAATTTCTTCCTCCCGGATGCGAAGTTCTTTTGCTGCGGCACGTTTCAGTCCCTGTTCTCCTTTTTCCGCGTTTCTCTTTATCTGTGAAATTCTAAGCATTCTGTTTTACCTGTCCTTTCTGATCGTTTGCCGCATGATATCCTGCCAGGTAACCACTGCTCCAGGCCCACTGCAGATTATAACCGCCGCAGGCACCATCTACATCCAGGATTTCCCCGGCAAAATAAAGTCCTGGTACCTTTTCAGATTCCATGGTCTTTGCATTTACAAAAGCAGTATCAATCCCGCCTGCACAGACCTGTGCATAATCAAATGAACGCGTGCCGGTCACTGTAAGGCGCAGATTGGATGCCAGAGCAAGAATTTCAAGAAATGGTTCTTCCTGTAAAATTGTATCTGCTTTCTGTCCGGTCTGTTTTAACAGAAAAGCTGCAAGTTTCTGCGGAAATATTCCGGACAGAAGATGCTCCGCTCTCCGGTTTGTCTGTTTTTGGTACATTGCAAGAAGATGCCATCTGTCCACCTGTGGAAGCAGATCAATAGAAATCTGCACATTTTTCCTCTCCAAAAGTCCAAGTGCTGCAAAACGGCTGACCTGAAAAACTACGATCCCGGAAATTCCATACGATGTCCACTGAAGTTCTCCTTCAGATTCTGCCGCTTTTTTTCCGTCAATAAAAAGTTTCACGTTTGCAGGACTTCGAAGTCCTGCAAGTGCATGGGAAGCGGCTTCTTTTGTCTTCAGCGGAACCAGTGCCGGAACAATCTTTGTGACCGGATGGCCAAGTTTTTCTGCCAGTTGATAGCCATCCTCACATCCGCCAAGTGCCGGTGCCGCTTTTGATCCGCATGCAAGGATCACGGCATCCGCCTCATACTGCCATCCTTCTGTCTTCACAAGAAATCCACCTTTTTTTTGCGGCAGAATACTTTTAATGCGTTCTTGTGTTTTTATTTTGACACCGCGTTCCCTCAGTGCGTCCAGAAAAATCGTCTGCACCGTCTGTGCCTGATCGCTATAGGGATACACTCCGCCGTTTTTTTCATGCATCAGCATTCCGAGTTCTTCAAAAAATTGCACAGTCCGCTCCTGATCAAAAGTTTTCAGGGCAGCTTCTGTAAAATCCTGCCCGTTTCCACGATAGGAGATCACCGGTTTTTTGGATGCATAAGTCAGGTTGCATTTTCCGTTGCCGGTTGTCAGAAGTTTTTTCCCAGGCTTTTCCTGTGCCTCCAGAATAGTTACTTCTGTATCCGGCCATTTTGCATGGAAGGCACTCATAAATCCTGCTGCACCTCCGCCTGCGACTATAATTCGTTTCATCTGTTTTCTCCTGCTCATACTGCTGTTCCATTTCTGTGTTTCTTTATATTCTACGATGCCAGGGTCAAAAGGTCTAAATCCACATGAGCTTGCTCATAGTTGGGGACTTTTGACCCTAGAGAGGCAGTTTGACCAGCTTTGCATCATAGAGTTTCTGAAGGGACATCAAAATGCCCAGTTTTGCATGCTGCCAGGTAAGTCCGCCCTGGAAATACACGGCATACGGCGCTTTGATCGGTCCGTCCGCACTTAATTCAATCGAAGATCCCTGAACAAAAGCTCCTGCTGCCATGATCACATCGCTGTCATAACCCGGCATCGCCCAAGGTTCCGGTGTCACGTAGCTGTCTACCGGTGCTGCTGCCTGGATACCGCGGCAGAATGCGATCACACCTTCTGCTGTTCCAAGCTCCACAGCCTGAATGATATCATGGCGGCTCTCAGAACCATTCGGAACCACCGGAAATCCACATGCTTCGTAAATGTTTGCTGCAAAAATGGCACCCTTTAAAGCTCCGGCTGTAACGGTCGGTGCCAGGAAAAATCCCTGATAAAAAGAATTTAAAATACCAAGGGAGGCTCCGACCTCTTTGGCAAGTCCCGGAGACGTCAGACGGCAGGCTGCATTCTCCACACATTCTTTTTTTCCGACGATATAACCGCCGACCGGTGCCAGTCCGCCGCCCGGATTCTTTATCAGAGAGCCGGCCATCATATCCACACCGACATCCGTTGGCTCACTCAGCTCCGTAAATTCACCGTAACAGTTGTCTACCATACATACGATATCTTCTCTTATACTTTTTATAAAAGCAACCGCCTCCCCGATTTTTGCAACCGAAAGCGTCGGTCTTGTCTGATAGCCTTTCGAACGCTGGATCGTCACTACCTTGGTCCGCTCATTGATCGCATTTCTGATCCCGTCAAAATCAAAAGAACCATCCTCCTTTAAATCCACCTGTGCGTAAGAGACTCCATATTCGGCAAGAGAACCTCTGGATGGACGGATGCCGATCACTTCTTCGAGCGTATCATACGGCTTTCCGGCGATCGATAAAAGTTCATCTCCAGGTCTTAAATTAGAGAACAGTGCCAGAGCGATCGCATGGGTTCCACATGTGATCTGCGGTCTTACCAGGGCATCTTCCGTGTGGAATGTATCAGCATATACCTTTTCCAGCGTATCCCTTCCATCATCGTTGTAGCCATATCCGGTACTTCCGGAAAAATGTTCTGCACAGACACGGTTTTTCTGCATGGCATGCAGTACTTTCAACTGATTGTACTCTGCATTTTTATCGATTGCATCAAAACGTTCTTTTAATTTTTCCTCCGTTTTCTGTCCAAACTCATAAATCGCATCACAGATGCCAAATTCTTCGTACATATTCTTTAATGATTCCATACATGTCTCTCCTGTAAAACTGCAAGCATATACTGCAGAATTTTTTCTTCATCATATTCAAAAGCATCTTTGTCAACCCAGATCACATCACGTTCCCGCTTAAACCAGGTGATCTGACGCTTTGCAAAATGTCTCGTATCTCTCTTTAATTTATAAACCGCTTCCTCAAGAGTACATTCCCCGTCCAGATACTCCAGGATTTCTTTATACCCAAGTCCCTGCATCGAAACCATACCGCGGTGGCATCCTTTTTCCTTCAGCTTTTCCACTTCCGCCACCAGACCTTCTAAAAGCATCTCATCAATGCGCTCATCAATACGCTGGTAAAGACGATCCCGTTTGTCATTCAATACAAAATAGGCAAAGGCATAAGGAGATTCCTTCTGCCGTTCCTGCTCATTGTGCCTGGAGATTGGCTCCCCGGTCTGTTTATAATATTCCAGTGCACGGATCACACGCTTAACATTATTTGCATGGATCTTCTCGGCGGAAATGGGATCGACTTCCCTTAATTTCTCATGCAGCTTTTCTGCCCCCTGCTCTTTTGCGTAAGTCTCCAACTCGCTTCGGTAAGAATCGTCCTCTCCGCTTTCCGTAAAATCAATATCATAAAGTATGGCCTGTATGTAAAATCCGGTTCCTCCTGTGAGGATCGGCAGCTTTCCCCTGCTTCGGATGTCTTCCATCGCTGCCTTTGCCATCTGCACGAAGCGCACGACATGAAACTCATCATCCGGATCTAACACATCAATCAGATGATGAGGAATTCCTTTTTGTTCTTCCGGCATGATTTTTGCTGAGCCAATATCCATGCCGCGGTAAACCTGCATAGAATCTGCTGAGATGATCTCCCCGTTCACACGCTCTGCAAGAGACAGAGAAAGTGCCGTTTTCCCGACCGCCGTCGGTCCGGTCAGAATGATCAGTGGTTTCTTTGTCATAAAATATAACTCCCCCGTTTCTATACAATTCTCTTAAATTTCTTCTCCAGCTCGTATTTTGACATGGAAATGATCGTCGGCCGCCCATGTGGGCAATTGTATGGATTATCCAGCGTCAGCAGCTCATCAATCAGAGCATGCGCTTCTTTTGTACTCATACGGTGATTTCCCTTGACTGCTGCCTTGCAGGACATCGAAGCCACCTTTTCTAAAACACTCTGCGGCGTGCCCCTGACCGACTGGTCTACCAGACCATCTAAAATCTCCAGAAACAGAGAACGTTCCGTAATACCGAACAGATTGTCCGGAATTGCACTGAGGGCATATTCCATGCCGCCGAACGGTTCTATCTCAAAGCCAAGCTTTTCAAAAACATCCATGTGCATTTTTAAAGCTTCCTCCTCTTTAAGACTCAGCGTCAGAATGACCGGCGGACTGATCCGCTGCGACGTAAACGTATGATCTTTTAATCGTTTCATCGTCTGCTCATATAAAACCTTTTCATGAGCCGCATGCTGGTCGATCAGATACATCTTATCCTGAAACTGCACGATCCAGTAAGTATCGAACACTTGTCCGATGACCGTATGCTGCTTCACATTCTGCTGCGATAAAAGCTTATCATCAAAAAGCTCCATCTGTTCTGCTTTCTGAATTTCTCTGGTGATTTCCTGTTCAAACGGTTTCTCTGGTTTTGTTGCTGTTTCAGACACTTCGCCTTTTTCGGTTTCTGGTACGCTCTTTGATGCTGGCTCTGTATTTTGTTTCTGAAACATCTGCGGCAGCGGGCGCGGAGCTTTTTCTGCTTTTGGCAATACTGTGTAAGAAGATGCACTCTCCCGTATCACATGTGCCGTAAAAGAGGACTGTGGTTTTGCCTTTGGGATCTGAAATGGCTCCGGAACCTGTGCCGGCTTTTTATATTTTGGCAATTCTGCCTTTTTCGGCTCCCTGTCCACACCGACATCCGGGATCAGTTCTCTGGATGAGAGTGCCTGCCGTACAGTATCATATACGATCTGGTAGATTTCTTCCTGATTGGAAAAACGCAGTTCCAGTTTGGTTGGATGAACGTTGACATCCAGAAGATCCCCCGGTATCGTAAAGTGCAGTGCCGTGAACGGATATTTATGCTGCATTCATAAATGTCTTATAGGCATCCTCGATCGCTTTTGTGATGATCTTGCTTTTTACATATCTTCCATTAACAAAATAGTTTTCAAAATTGCGGTTGCCTCTGGAGATCACCGGCTTTCCGACAAATCCCTCCAGCCTGCCAAATGCTCCTTCTGCTTTTACTGGAAGCAGATTGGCCGCAATATCCCTTCCATAAATACCATAAATAATATCCTTCAGGTTATGGTTGCCTGATGTGTGCAGCCTGGTCTGTCGGTTATTGATAAATTTGAACGCGATTTCCGGATGTGAAAGAGCCATGCGTTCCATCAGTTCGCTGATGTATCCGGCCTCTGTCATCGCAGATTTTAAAAACTTTTTTCTTGCCGGTGTATTATAAAAAATATTATTGACCAGGAACGTCGTTCCCTCCGGTGCACCAATCTCTTCTGTTAAAATCTCCTGCCCGCCTTCAATGCGGTATCTGGTCCCAAGCAGTGTGCCGGCCGTCTTGGTGATCACTTCCACCTGGCAGACTGCGGCAATGCTCGATAACGCCTCACCGCGAAATCCAAGTGAAGATACGGAAAAGCAGATCCTCCACTTTCGTGATCTTACTGGTCGCATGACGCAGAAAAGCGGTTGCGATCTGATCTTTTGCAATGCCCTCGCCGTTATCGGTGATCCGGATCAGTGAGATCCCACCGTCTTTGATCTCGGCCGTTATGGCAGTCGCTCCGGCATCGATGGCATTTTCTACCAATTCTTTGACCACAGAAGAAGGACGCTCGATCACCTCTCCCGCTGCGATTTTATCAATGGTACTTTCATCTAATACTGCAATATTCTTCATACTATCATCCCTGTACGCCTGTTACACTCCAACGGTTCTTCAGTTTGCTCTGCAGACGGTTCAATGTATTTAACGCTTCCAGCGGTGTCATGGAAGCAATCTCCATCTCACTTAATTCTTTTAAAATATCCTCATCTTTTGCAGTGTCAAACAGTGCCATCTGCCCCATATCAACCTGATCGTAGGTTTTTGGACGGTTACGGACTTTTGTCGCCGTTTTTGCCTGCGGTGCACTGCCTGCTGCCTCAATCTCTTTTGCACGCTCTGTAATATCCGCATCACTTAATTCTTCTACCAGCTCTTTTGCACGTTCGATCACGGAATCCGGAACACCGGCAAGTTTTGCGACCTGGATACCATAACTCTTATCCGCACCGCCTTTTACGATCTTTCGAAGAAATACAATATCATCGCCCTTTTCTTTTACAGCAATGCAGTAATTGTTCACGCCCGATAATTTGCCCTGCAATTCGGTCAGTTCATGGTAATGCGTTGCGAAAAGTGTTTTTGCCCCGAGAAGTCTTGTATTTGCGATATGCTCAACCACCGCCCAGGCAATCGAAAGCCCGTCAAAAGTGCTTGTTCCACGTCCGATCTCATCCAGGATCAGAAGACTGTTCGAAGTTGCATTTCGAAGAATATTGGCAACCTCCGTCATTTCTACCATAAAAGTGCTTTGTCCGCTTGCCAGGTCATCGGAAGCTCCGACCCTTGTAAAAATTACGGTCTACAATGCCGATCTTCGCAGAAGATGCCGGGACAAAGCTGCCAATCTGAGCCATCAAAACAATCAGGGCACTCTGACGCATGTATGTTGATTTACCTGCCATGTTTGGACCGGTAATGATGGAAATACGATTTTTGCTGTTGTCAAGGTAAGTATCGTTTGCAATGAACATATCGTTTTCGATCATCTGTTCAACTACCGGATGACGGCCGTTCTTGATATCGATCACGCCTTTTTCATTCATTTTCGGGCAGACATAGTTATTACGTTCCGCAACCAGTGCCAAAGAAGCGAAGACATCGATTGCCGCTACTGCTTTTGCGGTCTTCTGAATGCGTTCTACCTCTTTTGCGATCTGTTCCCTTACATCGGAAAACAGATTGTATTCCAAAGAAAAGAGCTTGTCCTCCGCTCCGAGAATGATGTCCTCCAGCTCTTTTAATTCCGGCGTGATATAACGTTCAGCATTTGTGAGTGTCTGTTTTCTTGTATAGTAATCCGGAACCATATCTTTAAAAGAGTTTGTCACTTCCAGATAATAGCCAAACACCTTGTTGTATTTGATCTTCAGGTTTTTGATGCCGGTATTTTCACGTTCTTTGGCTTCTAGCTGTGCCAGCCAGGTCTTGCCTTCTGTCTTTGCGGCACGCAGACGGTCGATTTCTTCGTTATAGCCTTCTTTGATGATACCGCCGTCTTTGATCTGGATCGGCGGCTCCTCCATAATTGCCCGGTCGATCAGATCACACACATCCCGAAGTTCATCCATCTGCCCGCATACTTCCACAAGAAGCGGAGATTTCATCGTAGATAAAATGTATTTGATATGCGGCAGCATGGACAGAGATGTGCCGAATGCGATCAGATCTCTTGGATTTGCAGTCTTGTAGCTGATTTTACTGATCAGACGCTCGAGGTCATAGACCGGAGAAAGATATTCTCGCAGTTCTTCCCTGCAGATCGCATTGTCTTTTAATTCTCCGACGGCTTCCAGTCTGTTTGCTATTTCTTCCTTGTCGATCAGCGGCTGCTCAATAAAGGAACGCAGAAGTCTTGCCCCCATCGCTGTCTTTGTCTTATCGAGAACCCAGAGAAGCGAACCCCTTTTCTGTTTTTCACGCAGAGTTTCACAAAGCTCCAGGTTTCTTCTGGTTGAGCTGTCGATCACCATGTATTTTCCGGCAAAATAAGTATTTAACGAAGTCAGGTTTGCGATCGCTGTTTTCTGTGTTTCCATCAGATACTGAAGCAGTGCACCGGCTGCGATAATCCCGCAGTTCAGCTCACCAAGCCCGAGTCCTGCCAGGCTGGAAACGTGAAAGTGGTCCAGCAGCGTCTTCTTACAGCGTTCATCACCAAAATACCAGTTTTCCAGGGCATTGACTGCAATTCCAAGACGGTTTTTCAGATCCTCTACATCCACACCGCTGACAAAAAAGGAATCGTTGCAGATGATCTCGGTCGGTGCAAATTTTGTGATTTCATCTAACAGTTTTCTGCATCCGTCCACTTCCGTCACCAGATAATCACCGGTGGAAATATCGGCAATGGACACGCCAAAACGATCTGCCATGCACACGATCGCCATCAGATAATTGTGCTTTGTCTCATCCATGGCGTTGGTATCCAGATTCGTTCCCGGCGTGACAATGCGGATAACTTCTCTTTTTACCAGGCCTTTCGCCTGTTTTGGATCTTCTACCTGTTCACAGATCGCAACCTTATATCCTTTTGCCACCAGACGGTTCAGATATGTATCTGCAGCATGGTAGGGAATGCCGCACATCGGAGCACGCTCTTCAAGTCCGCAGTCTTTTCCTGTCAGTGTGATCTCCAGTGCTTTGGATGCCGTCAGGGCATCGTCAAAAAACATTTCATAGAAATCACCCAGGCGATAGAAAAGAATACAGTCCCTGTACTGTTCCTTTGTTTCCAGATATTTTGCCATCATTGGCGTTACCGAATTTTTTTTATTGTTTTTTGCTGTTGTACTCAACGGTCAGACCTCTTTCTTTTGTTTTACTCTGCTTTTACTGCCCAACGCATTTTCGTTGACCTGGCTCTGCCATTCTGTGCACACTCCTGCATGGACGGACGTATCACGTCTTTGGCATAGTCCGAATAAATACCTGCTTTGTATCCGGCTTTCAGTGCTTTTTTGACCAGCTTGTCTTCCCCGGAATGGAAGGTCAGGATCGCCACGCGTCCGCCCGGCTTTAAGGCATCCGGCAGTTTTTCCATAAATTCATACAGGACTTCAAATTCCTGGTTGACATCAATGCGAAGTGCCTGGAACACACGCTGGCAGGTCTTTCGGATCGTATTTTTTTTCTCCTTTTCCGGCAGAAAATCCAGGGTATTTTCGATAACGGTCCGCAGTTTTGTCGTAGTATCGATACGATTTCCTTTGCGGATCTCATCTGTGATCGCCTTTGCGATCTCCTCGCAGTACGGCTCATCCGAATTTTCATATAACATACCGGCAAGTTCCTCTTTGCTGATCTGATCCAGTCTTTCTGCTGCACTGATCCCCTTCTGCTGATTGAGGCGAAGATCCAGAGGACCGTCTGCACGGAAGGAAAATCCACGTTTCGGATTGTCGATCTGCATGGAGGATACACCAAGATCCGCTAAAATAAAGTCGAATCCGCCGGCTTCTTTTGCGATCTCATCGATCGTACAGAAATTCTGAAGCTTTATGGTCAGGATCTCTTCCCCAAATCCCTGTTCCTCCAGACGCTTTTTTGTCTTTGCCGACTCTTCCGGATCCACATCGGTGGCATACATATGACCTTCGCCGTGAAGACATTCCATCATTGCCTTTGTATGGCCGCCGTATCCAAGTGTGGCATCAAATCCGGTTTCTCCCGGCTGGATCTTCAGAAAATCCAGGATTTCCTTCACCATAATGGAAATATGCATGCCAGCCGGTGTATTCCCTTTGCTGATCACATGTTCGATCGTATCCTGATATTTCTCCGGGTTCAGTTCTTTGTACTTTTCTTCAAATTTTTTCGGATATTTTCCTTTATATCTTACACGCCGTTTGTGTGGCTTTGGTGTCTCCTGCTGCATAAACCTCTCCTTATGTTCATGAATACAGACGTACCCCACCTTTTCTGACTGAAAAAGCAAAATACGCCTGTTTTCTTTGCTCTGTTTCTTTTCTTCGGAATTTTATTCGGAAACCATGGTTCCCATATAGTAAAATCCGCGACATTCATCCAGATGCACATCGACGATCTTTCCGATCAGGTCTTCTGTGCCCTTAAAATGTACCAGCAGATTGTTGGTCAGTCTTCCGGTGACAAGGGACGGATCATGGTCGTTGACATCTTCCACCAGAACATCCATCGTCTGTCCTTCAAATCTTGCACAGCGTTCTCTTGAAATTTCCTGTACTTCTGCAAGCAGGCGGTCAAAACGATCCTTCACCACATCATCCGGGATCTGGTTTTCCATGACTGCCGCCGGTGTTCCGGTACGCTTGGAGTAGATAAAGGTAAACGCACTGTCATACTGCACTTCTTTTACCACTTCCATCGTCTCCAGGAAATCTTCTTCTGTTTCGCCCGGGAAACCGACAATGATATCGGTTGTCAGAGAAATATCCGGAAGTGCCTCACGCAGTTTTCGAACCAGTTCCAGATAACGTTCTTTTGTATAATGGCGGTTCATTTTCTTTAAAATATCACTGCTGCCGGACTGCAGCGGCAGATGGAAATGCGGACAGATCTTGTTTGATTCTTTCATGACCTCGATCAGTTCATCCGACAGATCCTTTGGATGTGAAGTCATAAAACGGATCCTTTTCAGACCTTCTACTTTTTCCACTTCTCTTAAAAGAGCCGCAAACGTCATCGGCTGCTCCAGATTTTTGCCGTAGGAATTGACATTCTGTCCAAGGAGCATCACTTCCACAACACCGTCAGCTACCAGCTTCTCGATCTCACGGATGATATCCTTTGGCTCACGGCTTCTTTCACGGCCTCTGACATACGGCACAATACAGTAACTGCAAAAATTGTTGCAGCCAAACATGATATTGACACCGGATTTGAATGGATATTTTCGCTCCACCGGAAGCTCTTCCACGATCTGCGTGGTATCTTTCCAGATATCGATCACCATACGGTCGGAGATCAGTCTGGTATAGATCAGCTCTGCAAATTTAAAAATGTTGTGTGTTCCGAAGATCAGATCCACAAAACGGTAGCTCTTTTTCAGTTTTTCTACGACTTCCGGCTCCTGCATCATACAGCCGCACAGTCCGATCAGCATATGCGGATTTTTCTTTTTCATGCTGTTTAAAGCTCCGAGTCGTCCGTAAACTCTCTGATTGGCATTCTCACGGACCGTACAGGTATTGTAGATTACAAAGTCCGCATGTTCGTCCTCTGTCATTACATAACCGATCTTCTCCAGAATACCGATCAGCTTTTCGCTGTCCCTCGCATTCATCTGACAGCCAAAGGTCACCGTACACGCAGTCAGCGGACGTCCCAGTTCTTCTGCTTTCTGTTTGAGGATGGCACGGGCCTTTTTCATAAAATAATACTGTCTTTGCGGTTCATTCCTGCGGTTTCCGTGCCATTCTCATCAATGTTCTCTAATATCTTTTCGAATTCTTCGTTGTTTGTCACTAATTTTCTTCCCTTCTATAATTGCAATAACTTTTTTTAATATAACATACGATATTGCAAAAAGCAACGGAAAGGTCTGCTATACTCGAGTTAAGATCTTCTTCATAATGCAATTGATTATTTGAGATATTTTTCATCTCCTTGTAAACGGTACTAAAACAGCACGCATTCCTGCGTGCTGTAACGTAAATACTGTCAAATCTTTCGAATTTCGGTATTTTCATGCCCACTTTTTTACTTTCTCAAATGATGGTCATATACTCTGCTTCAATTTTATCATATCTACCACATCCATACGTGTATTTTACATAATTACTTATTTCATTCACATTGCACGTTGTCGTTTGTTATATTATATCATTCTTTACTTTTATCTGATTACTGCCCAGTATATTTTCTGCTTTTCCAGATCAGATACCATGCAATCTTTGCCAATCCAATGGCAATGAAAAATATACCTAATTTTCTTAACATATCTTTCTATTCCTCCACTCTTGCTTCCAGGCATTGGCATTATCTGTTCCCGTTATCTTTTAACGCACCTGCCCGTTTTCCCATAGATAATGTATTTCGTGGTCGTCAGTGCCGTAAGCCCCATCGGTCCTCTTGCATGGAGTTTCTGGGTGCTGATCCCGATCTCAGCTCCGAATCCAAATTCAAAGCCATCGGTAAACCTTGTGGAGGCATTTACATAGACAGCCGCCGCATCCACTTCTTCAAGAAACTTCTGGGCATTTGCATAATCTTTTGTGATGATCGCCTCGGAATGTCCGGTGTTATAGCGGTTGATATGTGCGATCGCTTCGTCAATGGAAGAAACGGTCTTGACGGAGAGGATATAATCGAGATATTCTTTTCCCCAGTCACTCTCCACAGCCGGCACGATGCCGGAAACGCTTTCCTGTACCTGTTCATCGCCGCGGATCTCCACGGATTTTTCATCCAGTTTTGCCTTTAACATCGGCATCAGTGCTTTTTCTGCTTTTTCATGCACTACCAGTGATTCACAGGCATTGCATACCCCGATCCGCTGTGTTTTTGCATTAAAAATAATGTTAACTGCCATCTCAAGATCTGCGCTCTCATCAACATAAATATGACAATTCCCTGTTCCGGTTTCGATCACCGGAACGGTACTGTTCTCCACAACGGCACGGATCAGTCCTGCACCTCCTCTTGGGATCAGAACATCCAGAAAATCTTTCCGTTTCATAAATGCGGTGGTAATGGCGCGGTCCGTATCTTCGATCAACTGGATTGCATCCTCATCCACTCCACACGCTCTTAAAGCTTCACGGATCACTTTTACAATGGCAATGTTGGAATGCATTGCATCGCTTCCACCTTTCAACACGACCACATTTCCTGTTTTAAAGCAAAGTCCGAAAGCGTCTGCTGTCACATTCGGTCTGGATTCGTAAATAATGCCGACAACACCGAGCGGAACCCTCTTCTGACCGATCAGCAGTCCGTTTGGGCGTTTCTTCATGGAAAGTACTTCCCCGATCGGATCTTCCAGAGCTGCAATCTGTATGAGTCCTTCCGCCATCTGGGCAATACGCTCTTTTGTCAGCAGCAGACGGTCCAGAAGTCCCTGGTGCATCCCGGCTTTTTTTCCAGCCTGCATATCTTTTTCATTTTCTGCGATCAGATACTCTGCTTTCTCATTCAGTGCCGCTGCAACTGCTTCCAGTGCTTTGTTTTTTTCCGTTGTTCCAAGCAACTGCATATGAGGTTTTGCAGCCATCGCATACATTCCAATTTCATCCAGTGTTCGCTTCATTGACAAATCCTCCCTTTTCGTTTTATTTTCCGTAAATGGCCGTCGGTGTGACCAGGATCTGCGGACAGATATCGTGTGCATCTGCCGGAACCTGCTCTCCCACCTGAAAATCAAGTGCCATGGCAACCGTAACATGCTGTGTATGTCTGCTCAAATAGCGGTCATAAAATCCTTTTCCATATCCGCAGCGGTGGCGGTCTTTATCAAAAGCCACGCCCGGAACTAAAAGTAGTGCATCTTCATCTGCCGCCTCTTCCAGGTTTCTTTTCTCATCCGGTTCCGGTATATTAAAATATCCCGGAGCCACATCTTCGTAAGAATAAATATAGAAATATCGCATATCCTCACCGAAAACTTTGGGTGCTGCCACTTTTTTTTCCAAGTCTCCATGCCTCTTCGATGATGGCTCTTGTCGATGCTTCTTTATTATAATCCATATAGACATAAATACAGGAAGCCCCTAGGAACTGCGGCAGTGCAAAAATCTTTTCGGCGATCAGAGTACTCTGCTGCTGCACAAATGCTTCACTTACTTTAGCTCTCTGTGCAAAAATCTGCTTTCTAATGTCCTTTTTTTCCATATTTTTCACCCAGATTTGTGATACTTCCATCCAGTTCCTGAATATTGATATTGTTCAGCTGTCCGCGAAGGTTTGCCCGGACTGCTTCAATATATTCTCTTCGCAGTGCATCGCGTTCTTTTGTCTCGGCACTTGTCAGTCCTTCTGCTTTTGCTTTTCTGGCAAGTTCATTGATCCTTGTTAACTTTTCATCTGTTATCATATTATTACTCCTTGTTTCATATTCAAGAATGCCTCTGATATATATCTTAACGGCTGTTCCCTACTTCACACTTACACATTCCCGGCATCATAACATTTTTTTCCAGATAACCATCAGATAAAACTCATCCTTTTTGTGAGAAAGAAAGAGAGTACCACAATCCTGTCCTTCAATTACACGATGGATATTTCGGAAATCTTCTCCATTTGCAATGACCATATCGGTACCTGCCGCAGACGCAAGTTTTGCCGCTGTCAGTTTGGATACCATGCCGCCGGTGCCGACATCGCTTGTGGATGTGCTCTTTCCCATTTCAAGAAGATGGTCATCCAGTTTCTCAACCACATGGATCAGTTTTGCATCTGGATTACTGTTCGGATCATCCGTAAACAGACCGTCAATATCAGACAGTAAAAGCAGCAGATCCGCATCGATCAGTGCCGCTACGATCGCGGAAAGTGTATCATTATCACCAAACTGCATCTCATACGTGGAAACGGTATCGTTTTCATTTACAATCGGGATCGCACCCAGTTTTAACAGTTCCTGAAAGGTATTAAGTGCATTAAAACGGCTCAGATTGTCCATGACGGTACGTTTGGTCATCAGGATCTGTGCTGCCAGTTGATTATACTCCGAAAAAAGCTTCTGGTAGATCATCATCAGCCTGGCCTGGCCGATCGCCGCACATGCCTGTTTTTCTTTTGTCTCACTTGGTCGGTGTCCGAGACCTGCAGCTCTTCTTCCGACTGCAATCGCCCCGGATGATACCATGACTACATCTTTGCCCATGTTACGCAGATCACTGATCTCACGCACCAGAACTTCCAGTTTCGTAAGGTTCAAAGCTCCCGTTTCCGGGTGCGTCAGGGACGAAGAACCGATCTTTATCACAATTCGCTTTTTATCTTTTAGTGTTTCTCTGATACTGCTGTTCATCTTTTCCTCCTGAAGTATCATCCATCTGCTGCTCGTCTGCAGATCATTTTCCATGCTATCTTACACCATTTTACACAGTACGTCCAGAGGTCTTTTACAGAATCAAAAACGGATAAAAGTCAGAAAAACAGCAGATACTGAAAAAAAAGGAGCTGCAGGCTATCATGAGAAAGATTTATTTTATCACCTTGTGTTTCCTGATTTTTCTGCTGTGTGCCGCCTACAATGTCAGTTATCATTTTATGGGAAGTAAAATACCTCTTAAGGCAGAGACAGAACAGACGGAATCGGAAACAGTTTTGTCGGCTCAGGTCAATGGTGGTGACCCAATGCCGGTATATTCTTATTATCTGAAGGAAAATCAGGGATGTGTCAGTGTTTACCTGGATGATGGAAAAACACTGTATGAAAATACCAGTATCCGCATGGAAACACTTCCGGAATCCCTTCAATCTGAAATACGCGAAGGCAAACGCATCTGTACAGAAAAAGAACTTTATGATTTTCTGGAAAATTACAGCAGTTAAAGAAAAATATCAGCCGTGCTTTTTGACACGACTGATATTTATTTATAAGATATTTAAACGAATCAAAAGTTCTGCCAGCAGATCACCTTTTGGAAGTCTGCGGATTTCATGTTCTAAAATACCTCCGAGTTTTATCAGACATACTCCATAAACAAGAACACCGATGCAGACAGCGAATAAGGCAGAAATGGTATTGCCTGCCAAAAATGCAAACAGACGGTAAACCAAATAGACAGCAATTCCCATAATTCCTGCTGAGATAACAGGAACGAGGAATGTTTTTTTAATTTCCTGCCGATAATGCAGTTTTTTACGGATGGAGTGTGCGTTCATCAGGCAGATGATCAATGCAAAGATAATATTTGAATAAACAACACCGTAAATATTCCACTTAAATCTGGTTACAAACACGATCAGAAATCCGAGATGGACAACCAGTGCGGTCGCTGCATGGATCAATGGTGCACGCATTTCTCCAAGTCCCTGCAGAATACCGGTAGTAAGCGTTGACAATGCCAGAAGAACTGTCAAAAGTGCGCCGCTTTGCATGATACCGGCAGCCAGCGGAAGACTGTCATTGTTTCCATAAAGCATCATCATGATCGGACGTGCCAGTGCCGCCATACCGACTGCGCACGGAATCGTAAATACCATGGTATAACGAATCGTGTCACGTGTACGGAGCCCAGCCTCCCGCAGATCGTGATTTGCCATAGCTTCTGTCAGTGCCGGGACTACAGATGGAGCCAGACAGGAAGCAATCGACAGCGGTACATTCATCAGTACACGGAATTTACCGCTGTAGATTCCCCATACCGTAGCGTATTGTTTCTGGGTAAAACCCATAGAAGCAAGGATATGGTTAAATACACTCTGATCGACAATGGTACTGATATTATATACCAGTGTGCTCAGTACGATCGGAAGAATAGTGCAGGCAATCGCCCGGTAAATAGCCCGGTCGGATTCCCGGCGCCCTGTCTTATCTTTTTTCATCCGACGTTTGAAGCTTTTCTGGTAAGCCAGATAGATAAAGGTCATAAACAGCAGGGCGACCCCCACACTGGCGACGGTACCAAAAGTTCCGCCTGCAGCAGCAAGTGCAGTACTCAGTTCACTGTTCCCTTTCTGCTCTCCTATCTTCAGTCCATAACGCAGCATAACCCAGGCACCGGCAACCGAAACAAATGCATTTACGATCTGTTCAATGATCTGTGAGACGGCAGTTGGCACCATCGTTCCGTGTCCCTGAAAAAAACCGCGCAAAACACCGGTCAGTGCAAAAAGAAGGATCGCCGGAGCCAGTACGCGGAGTGCATAACTGGCAAGTTCTACGCCCATCACATATTTTGTGATGACACCCCCGAGCAGAAAAGTCAGAAGGGATAGAATTCCTCCGGTTACTGCTGCAAAACGTAAGGAACAGATTAAAACCTTATGTGCATTTTTGACTTCACCGGCATATTCACGCTCTGCAACCAGTCTGGATACTGCAAGAGGAAGACTGAAAGATGAAATCATGAGAATGATCGTATAAATCTCATTGGCGGTAGAATAATAACCGTTCCCATCATCTCCCAGGATATGCGTCAGGGGAATCCGGTAGATCATACCAATTGCTTTTGCTGCAAATGAAGCAATAACCAGAATCGTACCCTGTGCCAGAAAATTACTTTTACTTGATTTCTTTTTACTCATATTTTGTAGATACCTTTTTTCTTTTATTCAATAACAATATTATCTTCCTTTGTATCATAAACGATACATACCCAGGTTTTTCCCTGATTGAGTGTAATCTCGTTACCTTCTGGATCGAAATAGCGGGCAGGACTTTCTTTGTCTTCTTTTGTCCAGGTACATTTCTCATAGGTACCTTTTGTGAATACATAAGCAGTACCGCCTTTTTCTGCTTCGATAGCCAGATTAACCATGATCGTCCAGAGGATAACATTCACAGAGCTGGAAAATAACGTTGTCGTATTTCAACTGATCACCAGTGAGCTGATCGATCTGTGCATCACCGTACTGATAGCGATAATATACACCTTCATCGGCATTGTAATCGAACCATGGTTTGTTTGTCTCATAGCCTGGTTCCATATGTGTTGCTGTATCCGGAAAAGCAATGGTCTCATCGTCAGAAGCAAATTGATAATGACCATCATAATTGTCATCGTATTTGCGGCTGTTGAAAAGATTCTGTGTTGCGGAGATCAGACGATCTGCACTGGTATAACAGTATGCGGAGATGACGGTCGGAAGTACGGTAAAAACAGTCCTCACCTGCGTATCCGAATAATGTGCCGAAGCCTTCCTGTGAAGAAAGACCGCTGATATTGTCAATATCAGTATTCAGGATCTCACATGCATAGATAGCCTGTCCATAGTGTACATAGAGTGCATCAAACTCCTTTGCAAAATGCACATAGTATTCACGGCAGCTTCTTACAGAACCAATTTTCTCCATACCGTCATAATCTTCAAAAATGCCCATAAGGCGGGTAATCGCACCTTCCACCGGTGCTTCATAGACAACATCGGCACGTTCAATGCCGGCCTGCGGAACAGCACCATAAATATTATTAAGCATGATAGCATAAGGTCTGGTGCGTCCGATCTCTTTGTCCACAACCTTTCCGGTCAGGTAGCTTCTTACCTTTCCTTCCGGAAGAACTTCTCCCTGATCAAAAGTTCCGGTCTCTGCTGTCTCCGTCTCCGTCTGTGTTTCCGTTTCAATAACCTGTGTCTGTGTCTGTGTTTCGCTTTCCTGTGCTTTCTGTCTGCATCCGCCAAGCAGAGCGGTTGCCGTCAGTACTGCTGCTAAAACTGCAAATTTTCTCTTCATATGCTTCCCCCTATCTTGTGATTCCCATACTGTCCAGAATTTCAGACTGCTTCTTTTCCATGTCAGCAGCTTCTGCTGCTTCCATGTGATCATATCCTACCAGATGCAAAAGACTGTGCACGATCAGAAATGCGTATTCCCTTAAAGGGGAATGCCCGTAATTTTCTGCCTGCTTAAGTACTTTGTCTGCGGATATTACAATATCACCCAGCAGCAGTTCACCGCTTTCCGGATGAAAACAGTCCTGCGCTTCTTCCAGAAAGGAAAAATCACCTTCTTTTTCATAATCGGCCATCGGAAAAGAAAGAACATCGGTCGCACGGTCAATACCACGCTGTTCTCTGTTGATCTGATGGATGGTTTCATCATTGGTGAGCAGAAGGCTGACTTCTGCTTCGTATGGACATTTCAGATAATCCATGGTAAATGTAAATACTTTTTCGGCAACTTCCTGTGCAAGAAAAGGCAGTTCACCTTCATATTCTGTTTCAAAATTCAGCGTCATGATCTTCTCCTTGATACCGCAGTATTTTTAGCAGCGGCTCTGTTTGGTTTAGCTGTTTTCTTTTCATATTCTTCATAAGCCTGTACAATCTTCTGTACCAGCGGATGACGTACAACATCCTTACTGCTGAGTTCACAGAAAGAAATACCATCAACTTTTTTCAGAACCTTCATCGCCACATCCAGCCCGGAAGCAGCCGCTGACGGAAGATCCTTCTGCGTTTTATCACCGGTTATGATCACTCTTGATCCAAACCCGATTCTTGTAAGAAACATTTTCATCTGTGCAGGTGTTGTATTCTGTGCCTCGTCCAGAATGATAAAGGCATTATCCAGAGTTCTGCCGCGCATATAAGCAAGCGGTGCGACTTCGATCAGTCCCTTTTCCATATTTTTGGCAAAGCTTTCCGGACCCATGATCTGATACAGGGCATCATACAGCGGACGCAGATACGGATCAATTTTGCTTTGCAGATCGCCCGGAAGAAAACCGAGCTTTTCACCAGCTTCGATCGCCGGTCTGGTAAGAATAATCCGGCCAACTTCATCGTTTTTAAAAGCCTGGATCGCCATGGCCATAGCAAGGTAGGTCTTTCCGGTTCCGGCCGGTCCGATTCCGAAAACAACCATTTTTTTCACGAATTGCATCTACATATTGTTTCTGGCCAAGGGTCTTTGGCTTGATCTGTTTTCCGTTTATTGTATGGCAGATGGTATCCTGGTCGATCATCGAAAGTGCTTCTTCTTTATCTTCGCATGAGAGCGCGATTGCATAATCAACATTCTGCTCCTGAATGATATTTCCGTGTTTTGACAATTCAACCAGCTGTGTAAAAAATTTTTTATAGCTTTACCGGCAGACGTTTCACTGCCAATGACTTTTAATGAACCCTCCCTGTTTACAATGGTCACATTTAAAGCACGCTCAATCTTTTTCACATGTTGGTCAAACTGGCCAAATACATTCGTTTCATGTTCGGACGGGATTGAAACATTCATTTCTACAATACTCATTCTGTTGTTATCCTTTCCACACTTTTTCCGGTTTTTTCTATCAAAATAACAGCCCCTTCTGCAATGCAGTATTTCTCATCAAACTCTATTTTAACATTATTTTCAGATATTTGAACCCCTTTTTCTTGAATTTCTTCCAAAAAATTTATATAAATGCTTTTCTGCTCTTGCTGCTGCCTCTTTTTTGCTCAGGGAAATAGATGCATACTGATATTCAAGCAATTCCTGTTTTTCGAAAGAAACAGGAAGATAAAAATTCTGAAACAGGCACAGTGGATAAAGTGTTGTCACCGTATCGGTATCTGCAAAATCTTTTTTTCCATACAGGGAGACACCATCTGAAATTGCCGATTCTGACACCGAATGTGCAACTGGATTTTCCGGTGTATTCTTTACTTTTTTTCTTTCATGGCGACCTTATCCTGATAAATATAGGAAGTCTTAACAAAGATATCTGCTTCGGAATGACAGTATTGATAGCCGGAGGTTTCACCGGAATCGTCAAGAATATCCAGGACACCTTTTACAAGAAGATCTCCTTTCTTCACTATGTCACCGACAGCCGCGACCGGGATTCCTTTCCTTGTGATCATTGAAGTAATAACACCGTTTTTATCAGAAATGATGTCCGATGGTGACATATCAGGGACAGGCGCTGTACCTGCTGTTTCAGGAACAGCTTTCATATCCTGGTTTTCTTTTACCTGGATCAGAAGCCTTGTGCCCTCCTGTTTTACGGATACCCAGGTAAACATTTCAAACTGTCTGCGCAGCATGGCAGCAAGTTCTTTGCAGTCGATACTGGAAATCCGTGTTCCGTTTGTAATGTGAATGGCATCCAGATATTTTGCAATCTGTCCTTCTGTGATCTGCTGATTCCCTTCGATGTCGATACGCCACAAAAAACAGGACATGATATACATGAGAACCATCCCGGATAGTATCCCGGCAAAGAGCATTTTCGTTTTGATAACGGTATAAAAAAACGGCAGTACCATGCCGCTTTAAAATGCGTACTCTGGTTCGGCTCTTTCTGACAAGTGGGCGCAGCATACGGAAGCCTTTTACAGAAATGTCCATTTCATATGCATGATCGTGATATTCCAGATTCCAGAGTGCAATCTGGTGATGAGCGCAAAGATTTAAAAACCGGTCGTAACTGTCTCCTGTTACACGTATGCGAAGAATTCCCTTCTTATATAAAAGAAATTTCTGGATCAAATGGACTCCTTTACAGATAGCTGATATGTTCGATCTGCCCGGTGATTTTCATCTCTTCTGCGGTATAAAAAGGAATCATCAGATGCTTTCCCTCTATGGAAAGTCTGCAGTGTTTTCCAAGAAGCAGGATTCGTGAATCCGTATATTCCAGAATGCCCTTATAGTTTTCTATGTATGCTTCCTGCCTTCCGGTTACCTGAAACAACAGTGCGCTTTCGGAGAGGTCTTCCGGTATTTGTGCAGATACCAGAATACGTTGTGCCAACGATCTTTTTTTCGAACTCATATGCTATCATCACCCTTTATTATTTAGCATATGCTCATGCTGCGTTGAAGATACTTCTTTTAAGTGTCCTTTCGGTGAAAGAAGAAAATGCCATACCAGGTGATTGTATGTGGATCGTAAAAATATTCTATGTTACATTTCTCAGCAGCATCCGTTACCAGGATACCCTGGCTTTCGATGCAGGGAAGCTGATGTTCCGGAAAACGGCAGGGAAGCGGATAGGCACATTCTTTGCAGATTGCGCAGGACTCGGAAGAAAGTGCAAAGTATGGTTCGTTCCATTCATCAAATTTACGGCACAACGCATGTACAATTTCTTCATGCTGTGGTCTGGCAGCAAGTGTTTCTTCCATATTATTGATGTCTTCCACTTCTGCCAGAGTAGTAAAGAGCAGTGCGTATTTATAAGAAGTACAGTGCTGTCTGCAATCTTTAACCTCCCCGGTTGCCGGCGGGCAGGACCAGGACTTTCCATAACGGGGACACTCTGTCCGACATATGTACCGTACCTTCTCCGAAAAAATAATCTCATCGCTTTTCAGAAAACCATACTGACAAATCGGATATTCAGAAAGCAGATTTTCCACTTTTTGCAAAAAAAGAGCCTCTGTTTCAGAGTTCAGCATGATTTTTCACCTCGCTTTCCGGTTGTTCCATATCGATGCTTGTTTGTTTTTGCACAAGTGCGTGTTGCAGACGGTGTTCTTTTATAGAAAGCACTTTGATCTGTAAACCATTTGCAGTTACCTCGAACTGTGTTCCATCCGATGGAATCGTTCCATAAATTCCGAATACAAATCCACCAAAGGTATCGTAATCTTCTACCGGAAGATCTGCATGCAGCTCTTCTTCTGCATCTTCTAAGTCCACACCGCCGTCGATTTCCCATACAGATTCTGAAACGCGGGAGATTTTGGGTTCCTCTTCTGCTTCTGTCAGATCATCCTCCAGATCACCGACCAGTTGCTCCAGAAGATCGTTCATAGTCACAATGCCTACCATGCCTCCATATTCATCCAGTACAACTGCAAAGTGATTATGGGAAACCTTCATTCTTCGAAAAAGCACATCGGCTTTCACGGATTTTGGAATAAACTGTGCCGGTCTGACTGCATGTTTCATGATAAAATCCTGTGTCCGACCGCGGAAGCGGAAAAAGTCCTTGATATTCAGTACACCGGTCACATGATCGACCGTTTCCTCGCATACCGGATAAACCGTATGTCTGCTTTCGTGAATGGTCTGTTCCCACTGCTCCAGAGTTTCGTCCGTCCACAAAAGTGTAACATCAGTTCGATGTGTTGCAAATTCATCAACAGTCATATCATCAAATTCAAACAGATTTTGTATAATCTCATTTTCCTCCAGGTCGATAACACCTTTTTTGCTTCCGGCATCTGCCATTTTGCGGATTTCTTCTTCACTGACATCCGAAGCTTCTGCATCCGGATCCATACCCAAAATACGCAGAAAAGCATTTGTACTTACTGTTAAAAAAGATACAAACGGCCAAAACAGAAAGTAAAACAAAGTCAGTATACCGCTTATGTTCTGTGCTATCTTTTCGGCATGTTTTGCAGCCAGACGTTTTGGAAGAAAAATTCCGAATACAAGTACAATATAAGAAATCAGAAATGTGATCAGAACAATAAAAATATTGTGCCACACTTTAGCTGAAAACAGATGCGCGAAATCTTCCATTGCAAATCCGGTCAGATACAGTGCCAGCATATCGGAAGTAAAGGCACTGATCAGGAAACCGCAGAGGGTGACGGCAGTCTGCATGGTGGTCAGAAATTTTGCCGGTTGTGTGATAAATTTTAAAAGACGTTTTGCTTTTTGTTTTTCTTGCGTTTTCTTCTGCGGCGTCCGGCTCTGTAGAAAGTACCGATACCTCTGCACAGGAGCAAAAAGCATCAATCGCAATCAGAAATAGTATCAGAAATATTTTTCCGGTCAGTGGATTATCCAAAGTTTTATCCCTCCCTGAAATAACGAATTTAAAATAGATTGATTAAGATGAAATGCAGGAAAAGCCGGCACCTGCCATGAGTTCCTGCTCGTCAAATAAGCGATCTACGATTTGATTGTATATGACAAAATTTTTCGTTTTCCGAATCTTTTTTGCATAGGAAGAAGAATCTGTAAACATATCTGCCGCATAGTACCAGAATTCTTTCATCCGAAACATGGCATTTACATCATTATGAAAAGCCTGACGATACTCTTCTAAAAGCTGATCATGAAAAGCACGGAAAGTTAGCTTTTCCATGAATTTCTGAGATACAATTTCATCGATCAATCCGGGATTGGCGACCAGCCCTCTTCCAAACATAACAGATGGCACCGAAAACCGTGCCAGAATAGAGTGAAAATCAGATGCTCTGAAAATATCACCATTATAGCAAAGTGGATTTTTGCTTGTTTCAAAGGCATATGCAAAAGCCGTGAGGTCTGGTTTTCCATTGTAATACATACTTTGGATACGTGGATGTATGATCAGTTCTTCAAACGGGAACTGATTATATATCTGAATTAAATCCGGGAATTCATCGGGATCATGCAATCCGATCCTGGTTTTTACTGATATTTTTAAATTTGTATGAGAAAAGACAAAATCAAAAAAGCGGTTTAATTTTTCAGTGTCTGAAAGAAAACCGGATCCCCGCCCTTTGGAAACAACCGTTTTTGACGGACAGCCAAGGTTCAGATTTATTTCCTGATACCCATACTCCTGTAATGCATTAGCCATAGTAACAAAATCTTCTGCTTTGTTTGTCATGATCTGCGGAACAAGATATATCCCCTGGTTATGTTCCGGAAGAATATCTGCCAGTTCTTTGGCAGTGAATTGCTTTCCGGTATTTGGTTTTGGTACCAGAAAAGGGGTGAAATATTTATCGGCGGAAGTAAAATATTTCTGATGGGCATTACGGAAAATATATCCTGTTATGCCTTCCAGTGGTGCCAGATAGTACTTCATGTGCCAGAAATCTCCTTTAACCTTTGATAAAACTGCTCATAAAAATCTTTTGCCGGATCGTAAGTTTTTACATAAAAAGTGTTTAAAAGAGCCATAGAAATTTCTTTCCTGTTTTCGTCTGTCGGATTTTGTTCCAGAAGCTGCTGTACGTTTAGCAAATAGGCATGCCAGATGGAAATATATTTTTCATGTACAGCAAGATTTGGAGTATCGATCCATTTTTTTACTTTTACTTTCAGACGATCTTTTTTATTACATTCGTATATCTGCAGAAAATAATGAAATCCGTTTTCTTCGTAAACCCTGCCTAGCGGAAACAGACGGCATATATCAGGTCTTGCAGTGTGGATGCTGCATCGTCCGGATTCATTCAGAAAGAAACAGGCTTCGTTCTCACCGTGCATGGCAAGATTAGGCAAAATAATTCCGTCCAGAAGATTCAGTTCAACTCCTTTTGTCAGAAGTTCGCCAAAGGAACAGGAGCACTCTTTTTTCAAGGCGGTAAATATCCAAAGGAGTGAGGACAATGGAATTGCCCATTCCATGGCAGCAAGCGGAGCAGCCTGCACATCCTTTGCAATCCGCTTTCACCATATCATTTGGACCATATAGACGTCCGTCTGAAATTTCTTTTAAATCAATGTTACGTTTCATAATTCTCCTTCCTGTATTGACATCTGTTTCCGATTCTTCTATGATAAAGAACAGGAATCTTTTCTTTTTCATTTTTTAGCTGGCAGGGTTAAAAGACCTTTTGACCCTGACAGCATTTGTATTCAAAATTAAGAGTACTATAAATTGCGATAATATTCAACAAAAATAAATCAAACAGGAGTAAGTCTATGAATTTCAAACAGGAAACTATTCTATTATACTATCCGAAAAAGCCAAAATATCTGCCAAAGATCAAATCCATCTTCGTTCAGCTCGGCATTCCGTTTCGCATCCTGGATGCTTCCTGCGCATTCCAGAAGATCGGCTATCTTACCGGCCGCACTGGTTACGGAAAAAAGGATTTAAATGAACCATCTGAAAAAATCCCACAGCCCATGATGGTGATGGATCATTTTTCCAGTGTGCGGATGGATGTGCTGTTTTCGTATCTGAAAAAAGCAGGTATCCCTTCGGTTGATCTGAAAGCAATCGTGACTGACACCAATGCAGACTGGACGTTTTCCGAACTCTATCAGGAGATTGCCAAAGAACATGCACGTATGCATGCCAGAAAAGCAATCGTCACCCGCATCGAGGAGCCTGATTTCGAATGCGAAGGAAGGACGGACGGAGAGATTGCAATGGATCTCGTTTATCTGCGTTATGAGCAGGAAACAGAAGAATTCTGTCTGAAGGCAGCAGACGAAGAGCTTTATGCAAACCACATTGATGAGAACAGTATGGTCCTTGTCACAGCAGATGGCAAAATTCTTCCGCTGTAAACACAGAAGCTAACATAAAACCCTGGCATATATCTGGTTTTTTCTTCATATAAATAACCAATTTCATGTCAGGGGTTTTTTATGTCTGTTTTTCCGTTCAAAAAAAGCAGCTGTCACGCTTTTGCTTCTGACAGCCGCCTACTTTTCCGGATCCGGAATCCATTATCTGTTTTCACAGCCGACCGAGGCACTTCCTGCCTCGTCTTCTGCGGAAGGCAACTGGGGACTCAGTTTTCAGGAGGACGGCGTGCGGCCTGTCGGTAATGCTGCACCGTCTGAGCTTGCAAAGTATCAGGCAGCCTATGCAGATGAAACAGATGAAAAAGTTATTTACCTCACCTTTGATGCCGGATACGAAAACGGCAATCTGCCTGCTATCCTGGATTCCCTGAAAAAACATCAGGCGGTCGGCACCTTCTTTGTTGTCGGCAATTTTCTGGAGACCAGCCCGGAACTTACCAGACGTATGTCAGAAGAAGGTCATATTGTTGGCAATCACACCTACCACCATCCGGATATGTCCAAAATCTCCACAAAAGAATCTTTTGAAAAAGAACTAAAAGTGTTGAGACGCTCTTTCGGTCGATCACCGGAAGCGAAATGGCACACTACTACCGCCCGCCGCAGGGAAAATACAGCACCTCCAACCTTGAGATGGCAAAAGACCTTGGCTATAAAACCTTTTTCTGGAGTCTCGCCTATGTGGACTGGATCCAGGATGAACAGCCGACAAAAGAGCAGGCATTTTCCAAACTTTTGACTCGCATCCATCCTGGAGCTGTGGTCCTTCTGCACAGCACTTCTTCTACCAATGCGGCGATACTTGACGAACTTCTGACAAAATGGGAGGAAATGGGATATCATTTCGCCCCGTTATCTGAACTTGCCGACAAACTGTAAATTAACTGTGAGATAACTCCCATCTGATATCCTCTCCGGCAGATTGCAGAGGTGCAAAGAAAAATATGTACAGCGATGTATGACGCGCAACTTGCAGCAAGAATGCCGGAGGCATTCTTGAACTCTACATAATGAACATCGCATCCCCGAAAGAGAAGAAGCGATAACGCTCTTTTACTGCTTCCTCATAGGCAGCCATGATCTTATCTTTTCCGGCCAGTGCAGAGACCAGCATCATCAGTGTGGATTCCGGAAGGTGGAAGTTTGTGATCAGACGGTCGATCATTTTAAACTGGTAACCAGGATAAATAAAGATTTCCGTCCATCCGCTTCCTGCTTTTAAAATACCGCTTTCATCGGTTGCAGACTCCAGCGTACGGCAGCTTGTCGTTCCGACTGCCACAATCTTCCCGCCTTCTTTTTTCACACGGTTGATCAGCTCCGCCTGCTCCGGCTCCACAATGTAAAACTCCGAGTGCATGTGGTGATCTGTCACATCTTCTACCTTGACCGGACGGAAGGTTCCAAGTCCGACATGTAAAGTCACATGTGCAATGTGAACGCCTTTCTTTTTGATTTCTTCCAGCAGTTCCGGTGTAAAATGCAGTCCGGCTGTCGGTGCTGCGGCAGATCCATCGTGCTTTGCATACACCGTCTGATAACGGTTTTTGTCCTTGAGCTGGTGATGGATGTACGGCGGCAGCGGCATCTGTCCCAGTTTATCCAGGATTTCCTCAAAAATCCCCTCATACTCAAAACGGATCAGACGGTTTCCTTCGTCAACCACATCGATCACCTCACCGATCAGAAGCCCTTCGCCAAAACTGATTCTTGCACCGACACGGCATTTCTTCCCCGGTTTTACCAGCGTCTCCCAGACATTATGCTCTCTTCTTTTCAGAAGCAGTACTTCAATCTTTGCATCCGTTCCGATCTTGCTTCCATAGAGTCTTGCCGGGATTACTTTCGTATTGTTGACTACCAGACAGTCTCCCGGGTTCAGATATTCAATGATATCACGGAAAACGCGATGCTGTGTCTTTCCGCTTTCTCTGTCAAGTACCAGCAGTCTGGAAGAGGAACGGTCTTCCAGTGGATCCTGTGCGATCAGTTCCTGCGGCAGATCAAAATAAAAATCCGATGTTTTCATATACATGCTCCTTAATAATAAATATGATTTTCTTCAACTAAAACCGGCTTCTCGCCTCTGTTACAGGTTACGATCGACACGGCACAGTTTTTTGATACGCCGCCATGCCAGTAATCTTCCCGGCTGCTTTCTCTTATGCTGTTGAGCAGTCCGCGAAGTGCACAACCATGCGTCGATATCAGGATTGTCTTATCTTGAAGTTCTTTTCGACTGCAGATATCTTCCATAAAATCCCGGGTACGCTTTTCCACATCATCCAGGCTTTCCCCGCCCGGTGCTGCCACATAATCCTGCGGGGCATGGAAGAAGTTTTCAATCCACTGCTGCGGCACCTGCCGGTTTTCTTCTGTATAACAGCAGCCCTCATAGATTCCAAAGCTGATCTCGATCAGACGCTCATCCTCTATGATCGGAACCTCTCTTCCGGCAAGGACACACTGTGCCGTGTGTTTTGCACGGATCAGTGGACTGGTAAAAGCCATGGCAAACGGCACATCACGAAGTGCCTTTCCGGTCAACTCTGCCAGATGGATCCCGTTTTCATTTAAATCAACGTCAGAACGCCCCTGGAGGCACTTGCGTGCATTCCAGGGGGTCTGACCATGACGTATGATATACATTTTCATGTCTTTTCTCCAGATTACTGACGAAGCTCGATACCCATGCTTTCCAGCCCGTTGAGAATCTTCTTCATCACAGTAGTGATCTCTGTTTCTTCCATGGTCTTGTCTTTTGCACGGAATACCACAGAATAAGCCATAGATTTATAACCTTCTTTGATCTGAGCTCCTTCGTAGATATCAAACAGCTTGAAGCTTTCCAGATGTTTGCCTCCACGCTGAACGATCATTTCTTCGATTTCACCGGCAAGTATGTGTTTTGGAACCACCATACTGAGGTCACGTGTCACAGCCGGGAATTTCGGAATACCTTCATATTTGCGGTCGAAAGAAGCTTTCTCCACGATCTTCGGCATATCCAGAACGGCAACATATGCCTTTTCTCCGATTCCGTAATTATCCAGAACCTGTGGATGAACTTCACCTAAGAATCCGATCACTTCTCCGTCATAGAGGATATTTGCCTGTCTGCCCGGATGCAGGGAAGCATGGCCTGCATTTGGATCGTACTGTGCTCTCTTGTGCATGCCTGCTTTTTCCAGGAACTCTTCTACGACACCTTTCATAACAAAGAAATCTCCGCTGCCGTACATACCAAGTGTGAACTGCATACGCTCATCCGGAAGCTCGGTAAGCGGCAGTGTTTTTGGCAGATAAATGTTTGCCAGCTCATAGAGACGGACATCTTTATTTCTGTGGCTGTAGTTATAGCCTAAAGAAGCGAGCATACCATTTAAGGAAGTCGTTCTCATGATGCTGAAATCATCGCCGAGCGGATTGGAGATTTTGATGGCCTGACGCAGTACAGAATCTTCCGGGATCAGCAGCTTGTCGAATACCTTCGGGCTTTCGAAAGAGTAATTCATGCCCTGGGAGAATCCACAGAATTCTGCGATATCTTTTGCAACATTTTCTACTCTGTGATGGAACTGAAGTTTACCTGTAGTAGCTTCTCCTTTTGGCAGCGTCGTCGGGATATTGTCATATCCATAGAAACGTGCCACTTCTTCTGCGATATCTGCAGTGCGGAAAATGTCATGACGGAAGGTCGGTGCAACGATTTCATTGCTCTCTTCGTCATAGGCAAGTTCTACATTTGCGAGATAATCCAGCATTTGCTCGCTGGACAGATTGGTTCCAAGCAGTGCATTGATGCGTTCCGGCTCAAATTTCACGCGAACCGGCTCTTTGCGTTTGGAGTATACATCTGCCATGCCGCCGACTACTTCACCGGCACCCAGTTCCTCGATCAGCTGGCATGCACGGTCGATCGCTGCCTTTGCATTGTTCGGATCCAGACCTTTTTCGAACTTGCCGGAAGCATCGGTTCTAAGACCGATCCTCTTGGCAGAAAGACGGATATTAGTGCCGTCAAAGCATGCGGCCTCAAACATCATCGTCTTTACATTGTCAGTGATCATGGAGTTCTCACCGCCCATGATACCTGCAATACCAACTGCCTTTTCACCATCACAGATCATCAGGACTGAATCATCCAGCGTACGTTCCTGACCGTCCAGTGTGGTAAATTTTTCGCCGTTTTCGGCTCTGCGGACCACGATCTTATGCCCTGCAAGTGTGTCATAATCATAGGCATGCATCGGCTGACCGTATTCTTCCATTACATAGTTTGTGATATCGACAATGTTATTGATCGGACGGATTCCGTTTGATGCCAGTCTTCTCTGCATCCATTTCGGTGACGGAGCGATTTTGATATTTTTTACAATACGTGCACAGTATCTCGGGCAGAGATCTTTGTCTGCCACTTCAACGGTCACATAATCGTTTGCATCTTCATCATTTCCGGTCTTTTTTACAACCGGAGGCACAAATTTTTTTCCGAAAGTTGCTGCCACTTCTCTTGCAATACCGATCACGCTGTAGCAGTCCACACGGTTGGATGTGATCTCGTATTCAAATACAACGTCATCCAGACCCAGTGCTTTGATGACACTTTCGCCTGTCACTGCATCTTCCGGAAAGATATAAATGCCGTATTCCGGTGCTTCCGGATACATATCTCTGGTAGAACCAAGTTCTTCAATGGAGCACATCATACCATCTGACTCAATGCCGCGCAGTTTTCCTTTTTTGATCTTGATACCGCCCGGTGTCTTTTTGCCGTCATGTCCGCCTGCAACGCGTCCGCCGTCTAAAACAACCGGAACCTTGTCTCCTTCTTTTACATTCGGAGCACCGGTCACGATCTGGATCGTCTTTTCTCCTATGTTGACCTGGCAGATGATCAGTTTATCTGCATCCGGATGTTTTTCAATCTTCTCGATCTGACCGATAACGATCTTGTCCAGATCTGCATCCAGTCGCTCAAATCCTTCTACTTTTGTTCCGGATAATGTCATGGCATCTGTGTACTTCTGTGCCGTAACATCAAGTTCCGGAACATATGCTTTAATCCAAGATAATGATGTATTCATGGTTATATTTCCTTTCCTGTACTTTCCGTTGATTTTCTGTTTCGCATCCGCCTGTTTTAGAACTGTTTCAGGAAACGGATATCATTTTTATATAATTCACGCATATCATCGATTTCGTATTTCAGAAGTGCAATACGTTCAAGTCCGACACCAAATGCAAACCCGGTGTATTCTTCCGGATCAATGCCGCACATCTCAAATACATGCGGATGAACCATACCGCAGCCAAGGATCTCGATCCATCCGGATCCTTTACAGAAACGGCAGGAATGACCTTCAATCTCACCGCTGCCGCCGCATTTGAAGCAGCTTACATCCACTTCTGCACTCGGCTCTGTGAACGGGAAATGATGCGGACGGAATTTTGTCCTGGTCTCCGGCCCAAACAACTGTTTTGCGAACTCTTCCAGCGTACCTTTCAGGTCTGAAAATGTAATGTTTTTATCTACGACCAGACCTTCGATCTGATGGAAGGACGGGGAATGAGTTGCATCCACTTCGTCAGAACGGAATACACGTCCCGGTGCGATCATACGGATCGGCAGTTTCCCCTGCTCCATGATACGTGCCTGTACCGGAGAAGTCTGGGTACGGAGTACGATATCTTTATTGATATAAAATGTATCCTGTTCATCTTTTGCCGGATGGTTTGCCGGAATGTTCAGTTTCTCAAAGTTGTACAGATCATACTCGATCTCCGGTCCTTCTACGACTTCATATCCCATACCGATAAAGATACGCTCTACCTCTTCCAGAGCGATCGTATTCGGATGACGGTGTCCGACGTTGATCTTCTTTGCCGGAAGTGTTACATCGATGACTTCCTCTTTCATCTTTTCTTCGCGTGCTTTTTCTTCCAGTTTTTTCTTTGTTTCTTCTAAAAACTTCTCGATTGCCTCTCTTGTCTCATTGACCATCTGGCCGACTAATGGACGCTCTTTCGGATCTACGTTTTTCATTCCTTTTAATACAGCAGTCAGTTCACCCTTCTTACCAAGAAAAGAAACCCTTACCTCATTCAGTTTATCAAGTCTGTTTGACTCGCGTATCTGTTTCAGTGCTTCCTCCCGGATTGCCTGCAGTTTGTCTTTCATGTCTCATTCTCCTTGTAAATTAAAATAAAAAAGCTCCATCCCAAAATAGGGACGAAGCGATCTTTCCGTGGTACCACCCTGATTTCTGTCATCTGACAGACACTCAAACTGTTTAACGCACAGGTACGTCGCTCCCTACTTTCTTCAGGAACGCAGCTCCAGTGTGAAATTCATCTCTCTGCCTGTACCGTGGAAGATTTTCAGCCGATGATCCTCCCTCTCTGTCGGGAAACAGGAAACTACTTTGCACTTTCAAAGCCTTTCGCATTTCAATCAAAATCATTATAACATCAATTTTTAAAATTACAACCCTTTTTCAATCGCATCTTTTGAAAACTTTTCCGGCTGTTCAAGATAACAGTTGATCTCTGCACCCATAAACAGCAGCCACATACAAAAATATAACCACAACATGACCATGGCAACAGTGGTAAGGCTTCCATATATTGCGGACATTCCTTTCGAATAATCGATGTAGATCGAAAATCCATAGGAAAAAACAGACCATGCGAAGGCAGTTGCCACAGCCCCTGGAATCTGCGAAAAGAAATCCTGTTTTTTATAAGGAAGCAAAGAGTACATAGCGCAAAATATCATACAGAGGAGAAGAATCGTACCGATAGTTCGCACACTGATGATCAGCCAGGATATGGCACGCAGCCACGGCAGATAATGCAGCAGATAATCATGCAGCAGATTACCAAATACAAACAGACCCATGGCAAGAATCAGGGATATGAGCAGTAAAATAATATAAAGAGCTGCACGAAATCTTGCCTGAAAATAATTCTTTTTGATGCGGGTATCATATATTTTATTCAGACCATTTGAAATAGACATCATTGCTTTGCTGCATGCCCAGACAGCTGTGATCACTGTTCCTGAAAGCAGGGCGGTTGATTTGGTATATACTGAGCCAACCAGTGCAGACAGGTATGAATGAAAACCTTCCGGAAAGATCCCGCGAAGCAGCGTCATAACATCTTCTTTTTTCATAGGTGTATATTGAAGCAGAATAAGCAGAAGCATTACAAAAGGAATGAATCCCATGATAATAAAAAACGCAGACTGTGCCGAATATGCATCTACCCGGTCTTCAGAAGCCTTATCATTAAATCTAAGAAGCCAGCGAATCAATTGTATTACGTATCGCATGCGATTTCCACTCCATCTCCATAATAGTACTTTAAAATTTCCTGACAGTTTTCACCGTTCCGGGCCAGTTGTTTTGCTCCATTTTGGCTCATACCATCACCATGGCCATAACCTCCGCCATTTAACCAAAAACCCGACAGCAGATTGCCATTATACTGTGGTGTCAGATAAAAGAAGGCACTTGGAAGCAATCCAAGTTCCGGTGCTGTGCTTCCGTCCTGAAGAAAAATGCTGTCTTTTTCCGGCTGCAGAAATTTACGTATTGCATACTCACCTTCTATACAAACATTGCCCAGTGTTCCTGATATCTGTAATATTTCAGCTCTTCCGTTTTCAGACCTCTGCAATATGTTCAAATTTGTAAGTTCACCGATCTGATCCGGATACGCTGTCTGTATCCGGTTATTTAAAAATGTAAGGGAAAAAAAGGTATTCCAGCGATACCAAGGCTCTTCTTTTTCAAAATCACTTTCCCGGTTGTTTTCCATAGCGGAGCAGAATACTGCCTCATCAGAGGCATCATCCTCCATTCGAAGTCCGCAGGAAGTTGAATAATAAAGAGCATTTTCAATCTGCCCGTTTTCTTTCATCAGCAGACCCTTCGTCTGCATAACTGCCTGTGTGGCAGCATCTGTTTTTCCAATATTATTATAGACCTGATAAGAAACGCTGTCATCCAGATCTGCATCAAATGCCTCACAGCGTCCATTTTCCATCTGCTGCACGGCATAGCATCTGGCACAGATGGCCTGGGCTTTCAGTGCCTCAAGCGGATATGAGGAAGGCATTTCGCTTGGGACAACATAGCACAGATAACTTTCCAGCGGCAAAGTGTTGATCAGGATCAGTCCTTCTTCACGTTTTTCCACTTTCAGGCTTCCTTCATAAGATGGACATTCCTGCTTCCTTTTCAGATAAGGAAGCTGAAAAAACCCTTCTCCTTCCAGTGTGAACAACAGGCTTCCACCGGCAAGCTCTGCGCTTTGCATGGTAAGTACGATCTGTTCTCCTGCCTGACAATGTTTTTCCAGTTCCGGTCCACTGATCAGTAA
>ENA-OQDT01000148-OQDT01000148.1-human-gut-metagenome-genome-assembly--contig:-NODE-148-length-43449-cov-3.454550_pt1 | contig 43449 bp, 49 predicted proteins | sample MGYA00242786_ERZ504617 | MGnify/ENA primary metagenome ERZ504617 (study PRJEB26092, sample SAMD00036337) | human gut metagenome | host: Homo sapiens | study: EMG produced TPA metagenomics assembly of...
AAATAAAAAAATTCTTAGGATACTTTCTTAAATACCTGTAATCGTGATACAATGCAAAGAGAGTCAGCAAGAAAAGAGATGAGCAGAATGAAAATAAAAATCGATGTTTTTGGTTTGAAAAAAATGGTACAAGCAGCTGCTTGACGAAAATTTTTATAAATTTTTGATCTCACTGGGTCTTTTGGCCAGCGCGCCCGTGATCGCCAGTGTATTATTTGATTATATAGTTATTTACGGCAATGGCCGCTTCAAGGCAGGTCTGCTGTTGGGCATCGTTCTGCTGCTGCTGTTCTTGTTATTGAGTTTTATCAGTATTGCGATCTGGGCGGCAATCAACAGCAATACTACGGGTCAGCGGCGTATGATGCTTATTATCAGCGCCTATCTGATGATTTGGCTGGCCTTCGGCAATTTATATTATTTTTCAGCGACACCGAAAATTTTGTGGCTACTAATACGACCAGTGTCGAAGGATTGGTGAAGGAGTGGGACGGCGATATGCATGTTACTGAACTGCAGGAAAGTACAGTTTTGCGTAATGTTCCGCATTTTTGGGAGTTGGTGCCGCATAAGGACAGTGGCGGCAACGAACAATTGCTGCCGCGTACTGTTAATCGTCTGAATGGATATCTTGATTGCCTGTATTTCAGCGGCGTCAGTATCTTGACTATCGGTTACGGTGATATTGTGCCGGAGTCGCGGTTTTTAAAAATGCTGGTTTTGCTGGAGGGTTTTTTAGGGCAGTTTATTAATGTTGTAGCGATCGGCTTGTGGCTGTCAGGCGTTAAAGGCAGCGACGATCTGAAAAAACAATAATTACAGCTGGTGAAAGAAGGCAAAAAAAGTGCATAAATTTTTGTGTTGTTTACTGTCCGGGTTGCTGGCTGTTGCCGCGGTCTGCCTGCCGATCGGAAGTTCGGTGGCCGCAGAGCAGCAGATATCTAGAACCGGCATTACTATTTCAGAGGATACTGTGCTGCAGTTAGAGCTGATGAATTTTCTGGAAAGTAAGAGAAATAAAGTCGGCGATACTGTTTCTGTAAAATTATTGGAAGCTGTCAGTGTTGCTGATGAGGTCATCATTCCTAAAGGAACTGTTTTGGAAGGGTACCTGAAAAAAGTGCAGAAAGGCAAGCTGCTGTCACAAAAGGGCGTGATCAGGATGCGGCTTAAAGATTATTATCTGCCCAATGGTTATCTGCTCAGATTGAATAATGAGGAAATAAAATTTTCAGGAGATATGAATTATACTTCGCTGGCGGCAGGTGTGGCTGTTCCTTTTGCAGGTCTGGCTTTTAAAGGCAAAAATGTCAGCTGTAAACCGGGGATGCAGTTTAAGTACAAACTGGCGCATGATGTGGCGGTAGAGCGTTATTGATATCAGAATCGATGAAAAAGTAAAACCTTCAGTACAGAGCGTTAAGTTTCTGTGCTGAAGGTTTTATTATTATGTTTTATTTGGAAGTTTTATTTTTTCAGGCTGATGCTGACTTCCATTGCTGCCTTTAGTTCTTCCAGTTTGTTTTCCAGCATGATGGTGACAGTACCGTTATCAATGGCTGTGATAGTACCGGGGAAAGTTTTTTTGAGTACAGCGGCCTCGGCAATTACTTCCTGACCTGTTTTTAAAGCTGCGGCCTGCTGCGGCTGCATTTTCAGATTTACCTGGCATTGTTCGGTTGCGCGGATAGTCAGGATATGTTGTCCCTGAGCAGCTGTATCTCCGCTGCTTAGCAGTTTTTCCGTCACTATGCCGGTACAGGGGCTCTGGGCTTCGTTGGCCTGCTGTTTTTGCAGCAGCTGTTGATAGTGCTGTTGTGCCTGGAGTGCTGCTTGCTTTTGCTGTTCGATAGCTTCGGGTGAAGCTTTGGCAGTCAAACGTGTCTGATGCGCTTTGGCGGCTTCCAGGTTGGCTTCTGCTGCCGCCAGTGCTGCCTGTGCCTGTTCCACTTTGATTCTGGCGATAGCGTTTTGAGCGTAAAGAGAGGCCATTTTTTGATAGTTCTGCTCCGCCGCCTGATAAGAGCTCTCGGCACTCTGCAGTGAATAATCAGCAGCGGCTATGGCCTGTTCACCGCTTCCGCTTTCCAGGTTAGTAAGCTCAGCATCGGCGCGGGCCGCTTCGGTAGCAGCGTCTTCAACAGCGGCGTCAAGCTCCGGCTGTTCAATTGCAAATAAAGGCTGCCCTTTACCGATACGTTCGCCAGATTCAAGGATCAGTCCTAAGATTTTTCCGGCGGCAGGCGCTGTTATTTTATAAGCTGGGATATCGACACTGCCGCTGCCGATAACAGTGGGCAGGGTAGCAGCCGGTTTACCGCAGCCGGCCACAAGCAGCAGGCTGCAGAATAAAAGCAGTAATTTTTTCATGTAAAAACTTCCTTCGTTATCTGATATCATCTTTTACTATATCATAAGCTGAAACTTAGTAAAAGTGAAGGATCGGTGAATTCAATGCAGATATTGTTTCAGGAACGGTAATGTTTTTGCGGCAACAGCACCGGTCAGCAATCCGAAAGGTAATGATAAAAGGAGCAGTAACGGCAGCAGGGAGAATAAAGCGGAACTTTGCATTATCAGGGAAGCAGTCAGGATCTGACCTGTATTATGTGCGGCAGCCCCCAGGATGCCGATACCATAGGGTGAAAAAAGCTGACTGCGCCGTCCTGCCTCCATCAGCAGCAGGCTTAAAAGCGTTCCTCCAAGGCCGATAAGAAAACCAGGTGTAAAAAGGCCTGTGCTCAAAAGTCCGACCAGAAGAACGCGGACAGTCAAAAAAAGCCCGGTCAGGCGCAGACCGAACAAATATAAACATAAAATAGTAATAGTATTGACCAGCCCCGGACGAATTGCTCCCAATTGGACAGGCAGTGGCAGCAGGTTTTCGCCCAGACGCAGCAAAACTGCCAGCGCTGCCAGCAGTGCCAGGACAAGCATGGTTTTAGTTGTCGTATCAGTGGAGGAGCGCATCAGGAGAGTCTCCTTCTTTGGAAGTTATTATTTCAATAATAACGCCTTCGGGAATGCAGACGATAGAACCGCTGCCGGTAATTGGGCCCTGCTTTTCGCAGAGCTTATCAGGGCAGGGGGCCTCGCTGACGCGAAGGCTGCTGTTTGCTTTGGTGATCGTCAGGCTGCCGTGTTCAGTTGGCAAAAGATACTGATCGGGAAAATCACGCAGTGTTTGCTGCAGGATAAGCTCGTGGTGCCGGGTGATGCGTACAACGGCATTGCTGTCCGCAGCAGTGCTGCCTGAATACCAGAACCCGCACAGTGCTGCTGTGATGATGACTAAACAAAGCAGATAATCATTACGGCGCATAATCATATTCCTTTGGCAGGCTGCCAGGTTTGCTGCAGATTTTCGGAGACGAAAATACTGCCGTCATTTTCGACAATGACTACGGCCAAATCTTTGGCAGCAGTAAGCCTGTTTTTGAATTTCCGTTGTTGGCAGTAAAAAGAACAGTGTAGAATGATAATCAGCGTCCAGCGCCGATGGCGCGATCACTGTTACAGATTGATGCAGACGGGACGGCTGCCCTGTTTGCGGATCTAAAATATGATGGTAGCGAATGCCGTTCAGTTCGTAGTACCGCTGATAATCTCCGGAAGTTGCGGCGGACTGGCCGTCATGGAGCATCACCGTACCTAAAAAGGCTTCAGGATCACGGGGGTGCTGGATGGCAACGCGCCAGGGCATGTTGCCGGGTTTATTACCAATTGCTTTAATATTACCGCCGGCGTTGATCAGGGCGCAGGTAATACCAGAATGTTTTTTCAGCGTTGCCGCCGACGCGTCAACGGCATAACCTTTAGCTACAGAACCCAAGTCAAGTTTGACGTCAGGATCATTGTAGCTTAGTGTTTGTGCGGCAGCGTCAAAATGATATTTGTCTTTACCTGTATGGCGTAAGGATTCCTGTAGTTTTTCCGGAGCGGGCAGTCTGTTCTGGCTGCGGGCCAGCTGCCAGAGGTCAACGACAGGAGCGATGGCAATATCGAGCTGCGCATCCGGTTGATGGTCCAGATAGTTCAGCAGTCCGGCAAGCTGTGGAGCCAGCGTAACCGGGGCCGCTGCAGCTTTGCTGTTGGCTTCGTATAAGGAACCGGGGCCGCCGTCGTTAAAACGGTCCGTGACCTGGGCTGTTTTTTGGAAGGTCTGCATCGCGTCGTCTATAGCCAAGCGGGCTTCTCCGGGTTTATCGCTGTAGGCGTCTATTTTGACGAAGGTATCCATAGAAAAGCGGGTGTCGGTGACTTTGATCTGTTCTTCTTCGCCGCAGCCGCTGATGCTGAATGTTAAAAGCAGTATCAGAAAGAGCAGATATTTTTTGCAGTAACTTTTCATTGTTTCTGGCCGCAGCTTTCTCCGAGCGGGCAGGATGTGCAGTTGCTTTTTTTATTCGTAGCAACGGTGCCGTGCTCGTGTTCGGTAGTAATGGGATCTAATTTATGCAGGCAATGACGCGGACATTTCTGAACACAAAGGCCGCATTCTATACATTTACTGTGGTCGATAACCGGCAGACTGCCGTTGGCATCTTCGCGCATGGTAATGGCCTGCACGGGGCAGACTTTTGCGCACATGCCGCAGCTGATGCAGGAAACGCTGCAGTCTACCATAGCGGCTTTCCCTTTGTCGCGGTTATTGCATTTTAGATGGATCTTAGTACTGGCGCTGGTAATATACAATACCATCTGCGGGCATTGCCGCGCGCAGATACCGCAGCCGCTGCATTTACCATAGTCGATAACAGGCAGACCGTTTTCGCTCATGGAAATGGCATGAAAGGGACACATTTTTACGCAGGAACCAAAACCAAGACAGCCAAAGTTACACTTGCCCGGTCCGCCGTAGTATTTGGCTACCAGGTGGCAGTCTTTGATGCCGGTATAATTGTACAGCTTGGGTGCATTTTCTTTGCAGCCGTTGCAGGCGACGCGGGCCGACCTTTACGCAGGTCGGGCGATAAAGGGTATATCGCCGGTAAAGCCCATGATGCGCGCTATTTTCTTTTTAGAATCAGGCGAGCAGGCCAAACAGGGTGAAACACCGTCGCGTCCGGCAACGATGGCTTCAGCCAGTCCGCCGCAGCCGGGATAACCGCAGGAGCCGCAGTTGGCGCCTGGCAGCAGATTGGTGATCTCTTCGATACGGGGATCGGTATGTACGGCCAGCTTGCGGCCTGCCACAGCGAGAATAGCGCCGAACATGCCGCCCAGGCCTGCTACTAAAGCAACAGATTTCCACATGGTGTTCTCCTTTTAGTGTATGCCGGCAAAGCCCATGATAGCGATCGACATACAGCTGGCCGTGATCAGGGCAAGGGGCAGGTTTTTCATACATTCCGGAGCGTCGCTGTCTTCCAGCCGTTCGCGGATGCAGGAAAACAGTACCAAAGCCAGAGTATAACCGACAGCGGTGCTGACAGCGTTAAGCAGACTTTGCCAGAGTGTATAGTTTTTTTGGATATTGATAAGGGCAACGCCTAAAATAGCACAGTTAGTAGTTATGAGCGGCAGAAATACGCCCATGCTTTTATGCAGTGCCGGCAGCATTTTCTTGATGAACATTTCTACCAGCTGCACTAAAGACGCGATCGCCAGAATAAAGACGATGGTCTTTAAATAGGTCAGGTCATAGGGAGCCAGGAACAGATAATAAACCAGCCAGGAGATCAGTGAAGCCAGTACCATAACGAAGGCAACGGCAGCGCTCATCCCCAGCGCGTTACGCAGGCTTTTGGAAACACCCAGAAAGGAACAGATGCCCAGGAATTGTGATAAAACGATATTGGAAATAAAAACTGCAGAAAAGATAATGGCGAAATTACTGTCCATGGTTTACCTCCCGCCTGGCTTTGATATAGTTGAGTGCCCCAAACAGCAGCCCCATGGTCAGAAAGGCGCCGGCAGGCAGGATCAGCAGCAGTACGGGCTGCGTTCCAGGCAGTGCTACGGCATGTCCGAGCAGGGTACCGGCTCCGAAAAATTCACGGCAGGCACCGATAGCGCTGAGAGCAAGCGTAAAGCCGATACCCATACCGACAGCGTCCTGAAAGGAAAGCCACAGGCCGTTTTTAGAAGCGAAAGCTTCGGCCCGTCCTAGAATGATACAGTTAACGACGATCAGCGGAATAAAAATACCTAAAGATTCATAGATCGCCGGCACATAAGCATTCATCAGCATTTCGGTCACGGTAACCAGAGAGGCGATGACGACGATATAGGCTGGTATCCTGATGTTGGCGGGGATAAATTTTTTCAGTGCGGAAATAATCAGGTTAGAACCGATCAGAACCGCAGTAAAAGCCGCGCCCATGCCAAGAGCATTAGTTAAAGAAGAAGTGGTCGCCAGGGCCGGGCAGACGCCTAAAAGCTGAACAAAAAGCGGATTTTCCCTGATAATACCTTTTGTAAATTCTGGCAGCATGGTTACACTCCTTTCCCTGCGGCGGCTTTGCTCACGCCGAAATGTTCCTGATAATGTTTGCGGGCAGAATTGATGCCTTTGACAACTGCTTTGGAGGTGATGGTGGAAGCAGTAATAGCCTGGATCTCCTGCGGTTGGGAAGCATTTTTGCTGACAGTCAGATCATGGCTGAGCTCCTTACCCAAAAATTGGTCTATAAAAGCCGGTTCTGTACATTTTGCTCCCAGACCGGGAGTTTCATTTTGCTGCAGGATTTTTACACCGCTGATGCGGGCGCTGGGATATTCGATACCCAGCATGATAACTACTTTACCGCTGTAGCCGTCCGGATTGACTGTGTAGATATAGCCGTTGGTCTGGCCGTCTGTTTCAGAACGTTTGACAGCGACGATATGCTTTCCTGCTGCCGGTTCATCAGTGAGCTGACCGGCGTCTGGCAGTACTTGCTTATAACCTTCGCGGACAGCGTCTGCTTTGCGGGCTTCGATCAAAGGTGCTGTCTGGTCGTGGGCAGTACCGACGCAGGCTGCGGCAATACCGCAGATAACGAGCAGGATAGCCGCCAGCCGCAGAATATCTTTACTCATGGCGGGCACCTCCTCCGAAGGGGACGTTAGTTACATAACGGTCAATCAAAGGAGTGACCATATTCATGATCAGGATCGAATAGCAGACGCCTTCTACATAACCGCCGCGCAGGCGGATCAATGCTGTAAGGATGCCAAGACCGAGTGCGTAGATCAGCCGGCCTTTTTTGGTGATCGGGCTGGTGACCCAGTCAGTAGCCATAAAAAAGGCGCCGATGATCAGCCCGCCGGAAAGCAGATGATAAATGGCAAACCAGGTCGGATATTCGCGCAGCCAGCCGTAAATAGCAGTAATAACGACAACCGTGCCGATATAGCCAGCAGGGATACGCCAGTCGATGTGTCCTCGCCAGAGCAGATAAATTCCGCCTAAAAGCAGCGCCGGGACACATGTTTCGCCTAAGGAACCGCCGACATTACCCCAAAACAGTGCGCTCAGTGAGGGCAGGTCGACATTAAGCCCGCGCTGCCAGGCGCTTTCGGCCAGGCGCAGAGCTGCCAGCGGTGTAGCGCTGCTGACAGCGTCGGTATAAGGTGTGGCTTTAGTAACTGCTTCTGCGGCGGCAGTGTTCCAGGGCATGGTCCAGGTCGTCATCTGTGCCGGGAAGGAAGCGAGCAGGATGGCGCGGCCTAAGTGGGCAGGGTTAAAGATATTGCTGCCCAAGCCGCCAAAGATCTGCTTACCGATAACGACAGCACAGAAGCTGCCGAAGGCAGCCAGACCCAGTGATAATTCGGGCGGCAGGCAAAATGCCAGCAGCAGGCCGGTTAAAAGGGCACTGCCGTCACCGACGGTAATCGGCCTCTGCATGAGCTTTTGACATAACGCTTCACAGATGACAGCCGAGAGGCAGCAGGTAAGGATAACGCTGAGCGCCGGCCAGCCGAAAAAGTAAACAGCGGCGACCAGAGCTGGCAGAAGTGATAGTAAAACATCGCGCATAGCGGCGCTGATAGTACTGCCGCAATGGATATATGGCGATGACGATATAATGACTAAAGGCGCAGGAGCTTTGACCGGTTCCATAAGAGTCTTCCTTTCTATACGTGCACAAGATACTTATTTTTTATAGTAAGGGTTATGACCGCCGAAGCCGTCAGTAAGGATAAACTGTTTGCCCATGCGGATATACTGGACCAGGGGGATATGGGCTGGACAGTTATAGGCGCAGGAGCCGCATTCGATACAGGTACCAACGTGGCCGGCCAAAGCTGCCGGCCAATCACGATGTTTGACTGCTTTGAAAAGCTGGGTCGGTTCTAAAAACATCGGACAGGTATCGACACATTTTCCGCAGCGAACACAGGGATTTTCAGGCGGCAGCTTGGCCAGTTCAGACTGGTGATCAAAAAGCAGCAGCCCGCCAGTGCCCTTGAGAACAGGAAAATCAAGCGAATGCAGGGAAAAGCCCATCATCGGACCGCCGGAAATGATGCGGGCCGGATCGTTTTTCAGGCCCTGGGCACCCTGCTCGACAAGGTGGCTGTAAAGTGTCCCGATGCGGACACGATAATTACCCGGTTTATGAACGGCGTTGCCGCTGACAGTGACGATACGCTCATAACAGGGCAGGTCGTCTTTAACTGCCAGAGCCGCCTGCATTGCAGTGGCTACATTATCGACGATCACGCCAACAGCCGAGGGAAGGGCTCTCTCAGGGACAACGCGGCCGGTAACGGCATAGATCAGATGGCGTTCGCTGCCCTGAGGATATTTTTCGGGACAGACAACGACGCTGATATTAGGATCGTCAGCAGTAAGCTGATTAAAAAGCTCGATAGCCCGTGGTTTATTATCTTCGATGGCAATGATGCCTTTGTTGGCTAAAGATGCTTTCAGGAAATATTTCAGGCCGCGAATTACTTCATCGGCATGTTCGATAAGAATACGGTAGTCGGCGGTAATAAAGGGTTCACATTCGATACCGTTTAGGATAACTGTGTCAATGATGCGGCCGCTGCTCTGCGGCGCGTATTTGACATGTGTCGGGAAGGTTGCGCCGCCCATACCGACGATCCCTTTTTCTGCCAGAAGCTGTCTGATCTCATCAGGCGGAAGTACCAGGCCGCTTTCACGCGGTGTGATCGTGGGGTCGAGCGTGTCCTGGCCGTCATTTTTGATGACCATACAGGCCGCGACGGTGCCGTTGGGAAGAAAGCGTCTTTCGCTGCCAACGACCATGCCACTGACACTGGCATGGATATTGCTGCTGACTGCTCCCTGGGCTTCGGCGATCTTTTGTCCAAGATATACCTTTTCGCCAGGCTGTACCAATGGTTTGGCAGGAGCTCCGATATGCATCGAGAGCGGCAGCACGACTTTCTCGGGTGCGGGGATAGCCTCGATCGGCAGTTCCGCAGTTAAATTTTTAGCAGCATCGATATGAGTGCCGCCTATAAAGGTATGTAGACGGGAAAACATGTTGTCACCTCGTTAAAAACAAATAGTGTATACTAATAAAGATTTAACATATATTATAAGGCGTAACTGCAGAAATAGCAATTGTTTCAGCAACATTTTCAAGTAATATTGCCAGGTATCAGAAAAATAGTAAAGAATGTAATAAAATGCAAGTCAACTATATTTGTTGTAAATACAATGCAGAGAAAAACGATTGTCTACAAAAATGTGAAGTAGCTGAAAAAAGTGCATTTTTCCTGATAATACACTGAATATTTGCTATAAATTTAACAAAAAAAGCAGATTTATTTTACACTTTAGCCATATTTTCTCAAAAAATTCACGAAAAACTACTGCGGAATACTGTAAAATAAGTTATAATAGGTATCGTAAAGTGTATTATAAGTTGCTTATTACGAGCTTAAAATCGCTTTACTGTAATCCTGGCAGTCATCAAGTTGAGTATTTTTGATACTGCCGGTACAATTTAGGATACCGGGAGGTATACATGTTTTTTGACTCTTATGACACTCCTGTCTTCCGTCCGCCCAGTGAAGCCCGCAGTTTTATCCTGCGTGTGACCCGCGGCTGCGCCCATAACAAATGTACTTACTGTAATATGTACAGAGGCGTGCCGTTTCAGGTACTGACTGAGGACGAGGTCGCCAGACAGATCGAGGCTGCTGCCGTTCACGGCAGAAATTCGGTTCGCAGAGTGTTTTTAGCCGACGGTGACGCTTTGGTACTGTCGACGCCGCGTCTTTTAAAAATTTTAGACGCGTTATATAAAACTTTTCCGAAGCTCCAGAGGGTAGCGGCTTATTCCGCTCCAAAGGATATCCTGCGTAAATCGCATGAAGAGCTGGTCGAGCTGCGCGAAGCAGGTTTGAAGCTGCTTTATTACGGCATGGAGACAGGTGATGACATTACCTTGCAGGCCGTGAAGAAAGGCGTCAGCGGCGAAGAGGCTGTTGAAGCAGGCCGGAAGGTTATTGCGGCAGGCATGAAGCTGTCGATGATGATTATTCTGGGCCTGGCGGGCAAACCAGGCAGCAAGCGCCATGCGGCGGAAACTGCCAAAGCGATCAATGCTATCAAGCCGACGATGCTGAGCGCGTTGTGTTTGATGCTGTACCGCGGCAGCGAGCTGCTGGATCAGTTTGAACGCGGAGAATTTGAACCGCTGCCACCACAGGGTTTAATGGAAGAATTGTATAGTATTTTAGCTGCTGTCGAACTGCCGGAAGATCATCCGTGCATTTTCCGCAGTAACCATGTTTCTAATTATGTTCAGCTGGCAGGGACCCTGCCGAAAGACAAGGAGAGGCTGCTGGGCGAGATTGCCTGGAGCGCTTCCGAATTGGGTAAGATCAAGGACTGGGACGTTTATAACAATACGAGATATTGAGTGTGCAAGGAAGGGGATCGATGGTAATGAGGAAAATGACCGCATTGCTGACCTTTGTGCTGATAATCTGTCTGCTGCCTGCCGCAGCTTTTGCCAAAACCTTTAAAGAGGGTGACAAGGACTGGAAAATCATGGTCACTCAGCAGAAGCTGAAAACTTTGGGATATGCTACTGACCGTACCGACGGTAAGTTCAGTAAAGCAACTGCCGACAGTTTGAAAAACTTTCAGAAAAAGCATAAACTGAAAGCGAATGGACGCCTGGACGATAAAACCTATAAAAAGGTCACATGGGAAGCCTTTAAAAAGGAAGGAATTACCAATGTCAAGGGCAGGGATGTCGTGAAAACGGCTTCTAAATATAAAGGTACTCCTTATAAATTTGGAGGGACAACGCCTAAAGGCTTTGACTGCTCGGCCTATGTGCAGTATGTTTTTGGCAAGCACAGGGCGCAGCTGCCGCGTACTGCGGATGTGCAGGTCTTAGAGGGTGTTTTTGTCCTTAAAAACCAGCTGAAGGAAGGCGATCTGGTCTTTTTCTCGACTTATGAGCCGGGCGCATCTCATGTTGGAATTTATGCCGGAAAAGGCATGTTCTGGAATGCATCGACGTCTCGCGGCGTAGTACTCGATTCACTGGACAATACTTATTGGAAATCCCATTATTACGGGGCGCGCCGTATTCTTGTCGATAACGGTGAAGTGTAATATTCAACAGGTGCTTTTATGATATTTGATGAAATCGAGGAGGGGTCTGAATAATGATCCGTGAAAAACGTAACAAGGAAAAACTGGCTTCCTATTATCGTAAGTTTATGGAAGACGGTGTCATCGATCCGAACGTCCATCCCTGGGTGGCTGAGTCCTGGCAGCGCTGCCGGGCGATGAAACTGCCCCATGAAACGATGCCTAAGCTCAATAAACTGAGCCGTGAGGAGATCGTTGAACATCAGAAGACCCATGAGTTTATCGTAAAGTATGTCGACGGTTTGTATGAACAAAGCAAACAGCATTTCAATATTCATAATCTGAGCATGCTGCTGATTGATGAAGACGGTTATGTGATCAAAAATTATGCACTGCCCTTTTTTCAGAGAGTGATCGAAGATATCCAGGGGATGCGCGTACTGGAAGAGGACGTAGGCACCTCGAGCATCAGTATTGCGCGTGAGCATAATGTACCGTTTTTAATGTTTGGCCCGGAAATGTGGATCAAAGACAGTCATTCCGGCGATGCCTGCAGTGCGCCGATCTGTGTCAACGGTAAGATCCGCTACATTATTTCTTTCTTTTCGCTGGATCAGAACGATCTGCCTTATGACCTGCTGCTGTCGCTGCTTTTGACAATGAAATATTCTATCGAGCAGCATCTTTCCATGCTGGAATACTGGAGCATTTATCAGCTGATGATGAATGAACTGCCGGTGGCCGTGTACTGGATCGGTCAGGACGAGCAGCTGAAATACTGTAATAACAATGCGCAAAAGCGTCTGGATGGCAAAAAGAACCTGGAAGACGTATTTTTGAATTATGAGCATATTCCCATCAAAAAAGCCCTGCAGGGTGTACCAACGCATCGTCGTGAGATCACCTGGATCACGCAGGACCGTACCTATGAAGATATTACTACAGTCATGCCGATCAAAGTTGGCAGTGAGGTCGAAAGCGCTTTGGTGATGTCGATGTCGATCGAAGATCTGAAAACTACGATTGCCCATGCTACCGGCTACAGCTCCCGCTACAGTCTGTACAGCATGGTGGGCGAGACCAGTGAATTTTTGGCTTTGCAGCATAAAGCTTCGCGTATTGCCCGCAGCGATAATAATATCCTGCTTCAGGGCGAGCCGGGGACCGGCAAGCAGCGTTTGGCCCATGGTATCCACCAGGCCAGTCCGCGTGCGGCTGCGCCGTTGATCGTTGTGAAGTGTTCGAATGCGCCGATCGAGGCGTTGGAAGAAGAATTTTTCGGCAGTGTAGACGGTGACCGTCAGCCAATGGCCGGTAAACTGGAGCTGGCACTGGGTGGTACGCTCTTCCTGGACGAAGTCGAAAAGCTGCCTGTGGAAATGGGCGATAAGCTGGCTGATGCCTTGAAAAATGGTTTGGTAAACCGTGAAACCGGTATTCGCAAGAAGTTAAACGTGCGTGTGATCGCCGCCTGCGATTCTAATTTAAAACGCTTGTCTGATAAGGGACTTTTCTCAAAAGCCTTATATGAGCTGGTATTGGATACGACAATGCGTGTTCCGCCTTTGCGCGAGCGCGTGAAAGATATTGAGGTCATCGCTTCCCATATTCTGGGGGCTGAAATGTCGGCGCAGCATAATCTGCCGCCGAAACGTTTGTCGCCGGAAGCGCTGAATCTTTTGACAGGCTGTAGCTGGCCCGGTAATATCAAACAGCTGCAGGGCGTTATCGAACAGGCTTTCTTCCATACTCCCGGCGCGATCATTGAATCAGATAATATCAAGCTGCCTGGTGACCGGACGCTTGAAAAATCCTGGAAATATGATAAAGACGCTTTTATTGCGGCCTGGAAATCTGCCGGCGGTAATATCAGTAAACTGGCAGGAATGCTTGATGTCAGCCGTGTTACCCTGTACCGTTTTTGAAAAAAATATGGACTGGGACCTAAAGTCGGCAAAGAGGATTAATAAAAATTCGAAAAATAAATAAAAACAGAGTGCATTTGCACTCTGTTTTTTTATTTATTGAAAGCAATTTTAGAATTTCATTTCTGCGCCGACACGCCACAGACGTCCGTAATATCCCATATCGGATAAATCTTTGTTAAAGACATTATCGATACCGGCGAAAACACGGTATTTATCACCCCAGCGTTTAGTAACTGTAAAATTGAAGGTGTTAACGCTGTAAACGGTATCAGAGTCGTATTGGAAGTCAGTGTACCATTTATTCCAGGCCGTGATGTTCCATTCTTTTTTGATTGGTTCTGTCCACATCAGCTTCGCCATATATGTGTTGCGGGCGTTATAATTTAGACGTTCGCCGGTGGTATCGTCAACAGAATCAAGCCAGTTGTAGTTGCCGACCAAAGTAAAGCCCTTGCCGAAGTCGTGTTTGATTTCAAATTCAACGCCTTTAGAAGATGTGCTGTCAATATTATAAAATTTACCCATTTGGCTTGGGGGAGCCATTTCGATTTTGTAAGAAATAGCGTCTTCTTTTTTATTGTCAAAATAGGTTAATTTGGCAGAAGTAGTATCCCCGAATTCCTGCTCGTAAGAAATTTCCCAGCCTTTGCTTTTCTCAGGTTTCAGATCAGGATTACCGACTATGGCCATACCGCCCCAAATTCCGCCGTGCGTGAAAGCTCCGTAAAGTTCATCAACAGAAGGCGCCCGATAGGAGGTACCATAATTTGCTTTAAAACGCGACTTATCGCTGATGAAGTAGGTTGCTCCTAGATTTGGTGAAGTATGACTGCCGAAGGATTTATGATAATCGTAACGTATGGCTGGTGTAAGCAATAATTTATTATCTACTCGGTATTCATCATATAAATACAGGGAATATTGGTCAGTATTTTTGACAGTGTTGTCACCACTGTAGATGCTTGCTTTGTCGCCTCGGTATTCGCCGCCGAAAATAAGCTTGTTATTGTCAGAGGTACGAATTGTATCGCGTGCCTCTATGTTCCAGCTTTTGTATTTTTTTTCATTTGTGCCAGGCGTATCTGCAGCATAGGGGTCTCTGTTTAGTTGGCTGTATGATGCCGATAAGCTGTAGTCGCTGTTACTGTTTTTACCATCATAGGTCAGGGCTATGGTTTTTCGTTCGGAAGTAAAAGAAGTGATGGGATATTTTAAATCATCAGGAGCTGATGAACTGACTGAAAAATCGCGCATCCTGGTTTCCAGATTATCCTTGGCATAATCAAGCATTAAATTCAGGTTGTTATTTTCATCCATCTCGTAATCAAGATTTAAATTATAAGCTTGCTTAGGGCCATGCAGGAGATTTTTCCCGGCTTTGCTGTCAATATTACGAAGCTTACTGAAATTAACATCGAAATTGACACTGACTTTACCATTTTTACCAGTATCGTAATGGTAGTAATTGCTCATTTCGTTTGTTCCTGTTGCGACACCAACGGAAAATTCAGGCTTTTCGGATTTTTTGGTGATGATATTGATAACACCGGACATAGCACCGGAACCATAAATAGCACTGGCCGGACCACGCAGGATCTCAATGTGATCGACGTTACTGAGGTTCAACCTGTCTAAGGCATAAGCGTTGCTGCCCTGTGACATAAAGTAGTTTTCTCCTGCAACTCTGCGGCCGTTTACTAAAATTAATACACCATCGGTATCGCCGCCGCGAATACTGATATTTTCGCCGCCACCGTGGTTTACACTGACAATATCAATGTTAGTGGCAGTACGTAAAGCATCCCTCACACTGATCGCGCCGGTGTTTTGTATATCCTCTTTAGTGATGACTTCAACACTGCGGGGATTTTCTTTCTGCGTCAGTTCTGTTTTGGTAGCAGTAACTACAACTTCGTCCAGACTATAAGTGATCATATCACTTTTTTCTGCAGCATAACCGCGGCTGCTTATAGCGCTTAAAATACAAAGAGTCAGTGCCAGACTGCTCTTTTTAGAAAATTTCTGCATGGTTTCACTCCCTCATCATTCGTTAGTTAGATAAAGCTAATATAATACTTAAGTTAGCATAGACTAACTACAATTTATATTTATATCACATTTCACAAATTTGTCAATATGTCTTAGGAAAATTAAATTGTAAATCTTGGGTAAAAGCAGGGTTTAAAATAGTTATAAAGGGTGCAGAGAAGGTCTGTCCTATTGCACTTTTAAAATAATCTGGTTAAGTATAAAAAAAGAAAGTTTATAAAGTACAGTTTTATTGCCAAGTAAAATTTGAACGATTATAATAAAGTCAACTTAAAGTATGAAAGCAGGTGTTGACATGTTCAAGAACAAATTAGCGGCCGTTATTATGGCTGTTTTCACAGCCATAACATTTTCTGTTGCGGCTCAAACGGCCGAAGCCAAACCGGTACGGCCAGCTCCGGGACAAGTACTGGTTCCGCCGCAGGTACGTGAAACTGCAGAACTGCAGAAGATCAGTAAACGTTTTGATATTGATGCGTCTGTTCTGCAGACGGAGTTTGACCGGGGCTGGGGTTTTAAAGAGCTGCGCCACGCTGCTCTGCTGTCACTGGCTTCCGGGAAAAATATCAATGAGATCCTGCGTCTGAAAGAGAACAACAGCTGGCCGAGGGTAGAATATTTAACGGGTATCACGCCCAACGATATTAAAGCGGCACGTGACAGAAATGATGCCCGTTATTTTGCCGCTGCACTTGGCTTGAAAGAAAAGGACATCCTTCCTTACCTGCGTCAGAATTACGCGCTGAATGATGTGCTGCATGCCGCACTTCTGGCACAAGCTTCTGGCAGCACGGCAGAGAGCATTTTGGCTGCTCATCGTCCGCCGACGCATGACTGGAGTTATGTGGCTTATGAATTGGATGTCAGTCGTGAAAAGTTAGATGCGATCAGGGAAAAAATAGCCAGCGTAAAATGAATTTATTGTTGAAATAGGAAAAGTCTGCTGCTGCCGCGGCAGGCTTTTTTTATTTGTACAGGGTATTGGCAGCAGGTGTGAAAGGTTTTTCTGGTTACAATACAATGGTAATTTTTTATAAAAATGATGATTAGAACTCTATTATGTTATATAATATAAATTGGATTTGTATTTAGATTTTACAAAGGCGGGTCAGTATGAGACTAAGAAAAAAACCATGGATCGAAGAAGCAATGCAGGATTTAAAAGGTGAATATGTTTTGATGCATGATTTGGAAAATTATAAAGGACGCTGGCAGGAACTGTTTCCCGGTAAGCGTTTATGTCTGGAGATTGGCTGCGGCAAAGGCCGCTTTATTATCGGGATGGCGGAGCTGCATCCGGAAAAGGCTTTTATTGGTGTGGAAACGCAACACGATATTGCTTATTATCCCGGTAAAACTGCCAAAGAAAATAAGATGGATAATATCAAGGTCATCTGCGCTAATGCAGAGCATATGGAGGACTGGTTCGAGCCGGGCGAGATCAAAGAATTATATTTGAATTTCAGCGATCCGTGGCCGAAAGCGCGTCACGCCAAACGCCGGCTGACGCATCGTAATTTCTTGGCGAAATATCAAAGACTTTTAGGAAAAGGCGGACACCTGCGTTTTAAAACGGATAACAGAGCGCTGTTCGATTTTTCAGTTGAGGAATTTAAGGAATTTGGCCTGGAGATCATTGCGTTGAGCTATGATCTGCATAACTCAGATTATGATAATGAAGTGCAGACGGAATATGAGCGTAAATTCAGCTCTTTGGGAACACCGATAAATTTTTGTGAAGTGGTATTTTAAGAGAGGCTGTTATGAAGAAACGATTTTTGATCTGGGATAATCCCAAGGATGCGATCATCAGCCTGACTTTACTGCTGATGCTCGTGGGCTGCATCAATGTGTTCAGCGCCAGCTTTGTCGAAGCGCGGGATATGTTTGAGGATGGTTATTATTATCTGAAGCGGTACTTGATTTTTGGCGCAGCCGGACTGATGCTGATGCTGTGGCTGGGATTTCGTGCGCCTTCGTATAAAACGTGGCTCAACGATTTTTGGCTGAAAGCCATCTATTTTGGTGTCGGCAGCCTGCTGCTTTTAGTAGATCTGATCGGTACGACTAATAAGGGTGCTCAGCGCTGGTTGTATGTGGGCGGAATTTCTATTCAGCCTTCAGAGCTGGCGAAGATTGCCGTGATCCTTCTGGGGGCAGCTCTGCTTGGTGAAATGCTGCGTAAGCGTCAGTCGATCAGTCTGCTGAATAAGGATACCGTCTGGCCTTTTGTGGGGACGGTGATCTACGGCATTCTGGTTTTGAAACAGCCGGATATGGGTACGGCGGCTATTATCGTAGCGCTGATGGTGGGTCTGTATATTTTGGCAGGTCTGCGTCTGCGTGAGGTAGTAGGCCTGCTGGGGATTTTAGGCGCAGTGGCGGTGGCAGGGGCGATCATGGCCCCTTATCGGCTACAGCGTGTTAAAGTATGGCTGGACCCGTGGAGCGATGAGGCTAATACGGGCTATCAGATGGTACAGTCGCTGATGTCGATCGGCAGCGGCGGTCTGACAGGTTTGCCGTGGGGACAGGGCAGCGGCAAGTTCTTTTATCTGCCTGAGGCGCATACAGATTTTGCATTTGCTATCTTTTGTCAGGAATGGGGACTGCTGGGTGCGGCGATCCTGATTTCGGTGTTTGTGTTACTGGCTGCGGCATTTTTCCGTATTGCTATGAATACTAAAGATGAACGGGGCTTTATTCTTGTTTCCGGCGTCAGCCTGCTTATCGTGGGACAGGCGGTTGCCAATATGGCAATGGTGTGCGGGCTGCTGCCTGTAATCGGCGTGCCTTTGTCCTTTATCAGTTATGGCGGTACTTCGATGCTGATAACTCTGGCTTCGATCGGACTGGTGCTTTCAGTTTATCGCGACGAGTGTAAACGTGAAAAGCTGGAGCGGCTGTCGCCCGATACACGCAGGACGCAGATGCATGTCGTTTCACCCGCTGAGGGGAGGTGGCAGCGCTGATGAAGAAGTTTTCGCTGCAAAACGGTAAAAAACGTTTTGCCATTATCGGCCTGCTGATCTTTTTTGGTTTTGGAACGGTGTTTCTGCGGCTGATCTGGCTGCAGGTCATTCAAAACGAAGAGCTGGCCAGACGTGCTGCCAATCAGGTTACCGGCAAGGTAACTAAATATTCGCCGCGCGGAGCCATTTTGGACTGCAACGGCGAGGAGCTGGCAGTCAGCATTATGTCTAAATCTCTGTATGTCGACCCGGTCGAGATGCAGGATAACCCGACGAAAAAGGGCGAGAAGCCGGAACGTGACGTCAAGCGGCTGGCCGCTGATTTGCTGGCCGGAGTGCTGCAGATGAAAGCAGACGAATTATATGCTGATTTTACAACAGAAGCCCGCTTCATCTGGCTCAAACGAACGATGGAGCCTAAGGAAGCGGCAGAAGTAGAACGGATCATTCGTGAGAATAAGCTGCCGGGGCTGCATTTTTTAGAAGAAAGTAAACGCTATTATACAAAAAAATCAATGGCGGCTCAGGTGCTGGGTTTTGTCGGTACGGATGATAACGGTCTCAGCGGTATCGAGCTGGCTTTGGACTCGGTAGTCAAGGGTGCGGAAACACAGCAGCAGGAGGTCGTCGATGCGCTGGGGCGCCCCATGGGTGACAGCGGTTTCAATAAAGCCAGACCGCAGAAGATGGCTTCAGTCTATCTGACACTGGACAGCAAGATCCAGTTTGTGCTGGAGGATGCGCTGGATAAGGCGATGAAGGATACGAAAGCCGCCAGTGCGGCGGTCATCTTGATGGACCCGAATACGGGCGCGATTCTGGGCATGGCCAATCGGCCCAGTTTTGACCCTAATACTTTTTATAAATATCCGGCTACCAGCTGGACTAATCGCGCGGTTTCGACTATTTACGAACCGGGCTCGGTTTTCAAGCCGATTGTGGGCGTGATGGGACTGACGGAAAAAATTATTACGCCGACCACGATGATCAATGATACGGGCAGTATTCAGATCGCCGACCGTACGATACGCAATTGGGACGGGGGAAGGCATGGGACTGGTACCGTTTCAGGATGTTATAAAATTTTCTATCAATACGGGTATGGTACAGCTGGGGATGCAGCTGGGCGCACAGCGGATGATCGATTACAGCAAGAAGTTCGGTTTCGGCAGTGTGACCGGTATAGAGCTGCCGGGTGAAGAAGAGGGTATCCTTTATAATCCGGATCATATGTATCAGCCGGATATTGCAACCATGTCTATCGGTCAGGGCATTGCCGTAACGCCGCTGCAGATGCTGCGTGCGATCTGCGCTATTGCTAACGGCGGCGAGCTTTTGCAGCCGTATATCATCGATAAGATCGTGATGCCGGATGGACGCGTTCTGCGCCAGGGGCAGAAAAAAGTGGTGCGCCGGGTGATGAGTGAGGAAGTTGCCGCACAGATGCGCGGAATGATGGAGCAGGTTGTCGCCGCCGGTGGTGGTAAAGCAGCAGGGATCAAAGGCTACCGTATTGCCGGTAAGACCGGTACCGCCGAAAAACTTGCGGAAACAGGCGGTTATGCAGCCGGTAAATATATTGCTTCTTTCGTGGGCTTTGTACCTGCTGATAAGCCGCAGTATGCGATGCTGATCATGCTGGATACGCCGCAGGGAGCTTTTTACGGTTCGCAGGTTTCGGCGCCGGTATTCCGCGATACATTGCAGCAGATCCTTGTAGCTAAGGGCATTCAGCCCAGCAGCAGTGAAGGACTGCCGTCATTTGAGCAGCATGTACGGAATAATCCCGCTGTTAATTCGACAGTGCCGCCTCCGGCTAAGATGCCGCAGATGGAGATACTGGCAGACGGTAAGATCAAACTGCCTGATTTCAGCGGGCTGGATATGCGGCAGACGGCTGAACTGATCCAGCAGGGACGTCTGGTACTGGTGCCGCATGGCAGCGGCCGGGCGCGGAAGCAGTCGCAGCCTCCGGGAACAGTAGTTGCCGAAGGTACGAAGCTGGAAATCTGGTTTGAATAAAAACATTTAAATGTATACATTAGGTTGCTGTCAGAGCAGCAGGAAAAAATCTGTCGGCACAGAAGATATACAAGATGGTTCACAGGTATAAGTGAAGAGGAGGGCGTTTATTTATGTTATCAGATATTGAAATTGCTCAGCAGGCCAAGATGCTGCCGATCACTGAGGTTGCCGCTAAGCTCGGCATCGGTGAAGAAGACATTGAAATGTATGGCCGTTACAAGGCTAAATTATCTATGGATCTGATCCGCCGCATGGAAGATAAACCGGCAGGCAAGCTGGTTTTAGTAACGGCTATTACGCCTACGCCGGCAGGCGAAGGCAAGTCGACTACTACCGTAGGACTGGCCCAGGGCCTGGCCAAAATTGATAAAAGCGTTATCGTAGCTTTGCGCGAACCTTCTCTGGGACCCTGCATGGGCGTTAAGGGCGGCGCAGCCGGCGGCGGTTATTCTCAGGTGGTGCCGATGGAAGATATCAACCTGCATTTTACAGGTGATTTCCATGCGATCACATCTGCACACATGCTGCTTTCGGCAATGGTCGATAACCATGTGCAGCAGGGCAATGCTTTGAATATCGACCCGCGCCGGATCGTTTGGAAACGTGTTGTTGATATGAATGACCGCGAGCTGCGTAATATTGTTGTCGGACTGGGCGGCAAAGCGCATGGCGTACCGCGTCAGGACGGTTTTGATATTACCGTTGCTTCTGAGGTCATGGCTATTTTGTGCCTGGCCAGCAGTCTGCACGATCTAAAAGAACGCTTAAGCAAGATCATTGTTGCTTATGATTATAACGGCAAACCGGTTACCGCAGGGCAGATCAAAGCCCACGGCGCTATGGCTGCCCTTTTGAAGGATGCTGTGAAGCCTAATCTTGTGCAGACACTGGAAAATGTGCCGGCGATTATTCACGGCGGCCCGTTTGCCAATATCGCCCACGGCTGCAACAGCGTGATGGCAACTAAGACGGCTATGAAGCTGGCTGATTATACGATTACAGAAGCAGGCTTCGGCGCTGATCTGGGCGCTGAAAAATTCTTTGACATCAAATGCCGTTATGCCGGGTTGAAGCCGGATGCTGTTGTGCTGGTTGCTACAGTGCGCGCATTGAAGATGCATGGCGGGGTGCCGAAGACGGACTTGACTGCGCCGAATGTGGACGCTGTGAAAAAAGGTATCGTCAATCTGGAAAAACACATTGAAAATATTAAAAAAATTCGGTCTGCCTCTGGTAGTAGCCATCAATATTTTTGCTCAGGATACACCGGAAGAGCTGGAAGCTGTACGTGCCCATTGTGCTGCACATGGCGTCAATGTTGCATTGTCCGATGTTTTTGCCAAAGGCGGCGCCGGGGGCGTGGAGCTGGCTAAGGAGGTTGTTGCGCTGGCAGAAAGCGGCAAGGCTGATTTTGCTCCTATCTATGCTTCCGAGCTGACCTTAAAGGAAAAAAATCGCAACTGTGGCGCGTGAGATTTACGGTGCCGGCGATGTAGTTTATGCTAAAGAAGCAGAAACTGCTTTGAAGGATTTTGAAAGTCTGGGTTATGGCAATCTGCCGATCTGTATGGCTAAGACCCAGTATTCGTTTTCGGATGATCCGACGTTGCTTGGTCGTCCCAGCGGTTTTACCATGACGATCAAAAACTGCAGGATCTCTGCCGGCGCAGGCTTTGTAGTCGTGCTGACAGGTGATATCATGACGATGCCCGGCCTGCCGAAGGTGCCGGCAGCAGAGAAAATCGATGTCAGTGATGACGGCGTCATCAGCGGCTTGTTTTAAGGGGAGTTGTAGCAATGGAAACTTTGTTGATGAAGGGCAAGCCCGTTGCCGATGCATATAGAGAAACTGTTTCAGCCAAGATCACAGCCGCAAAGGAAAAAGGGATCAAAGTTACTCTGGCGATCATTGTGGTGGGAGATGACCCTGCTTCGCATGTTTATAAAGACCGTCTGGTAAAACTGGTAGAAAGTCTTGGCGGTGAAGCCAAGGTGCTGGCAATGCCGGAAACAGCAACACAGGAAGAAGTTATTGCCGCTATCAAAAAACTTAATCATAACCGCTATGTTACCGGTATCCTGCCGATGATGCCGATGCCGAAGCATATCGACGGCGATGCTGTCGGTGCCGCTATCACTATGAGCAAAGACGTGGATTGTTTAAACCCTAAAAGCGTCGGAGAAGTCTTTTTTAGGGCGCAGCCGCTGGGCACCGTGCACTCCGCGGGCCTGTATGGCGACTCTGTCTCATTACGGTATTGAGTTAAGGGGAAAAACGTCGTTGTTGTCGGGCGCAGTAATGTAGTTGGCAAGCCTGTGGCGCTGCTGCTCCTGCAGGAGCATGCTACGGTCACTGTCTGCCATTCCCGGACCAGGGATATTGCGGATGTGCTGCGCGGTGCTGATGTCATCGTTGCCGCTGTGGGTGTACCGGCTTTCATTAAACCTGAAATGGTCAAAGAAGGCGTCGTGATTGTCGATGTTGGTATCAATGCTGTCGAAGGCGGTCTGGTAGGTGACGTTGACCCTGCCGTCAGCGCTAAAGCCAGCGCTTTTACGCCTGTTCCAGGCGGTATTGGCATCGTCAGCAATATGATGGTCATGGATATGTTAAGCAGAAATTTATAAGGCGAGGTAAGTAAGACCGTGAGAAGATTTGTATGGCTGCTTTTACTGATCGTTTTTGTAGCTTTTATTTTTTATATTCTTCTATGCCGGCGGCAGAATCACACCGGGCCAGTGAACTGGTCGGCTCGATTCTGACCGGTATGGGGAAATGGTTCGGCATTGATGTACCGCAGCAGAACCTGGATTATAATATCCGCAAGCTGGCACACTTTTTGGAGTTTGCTATCCTGGGCGTGATCCTGTGCAATGTTTACGCGGCGTTCGGTGTCAGTCATCGTACAGCGACAGGGTATATTTTGTTTTTAGGTTTGGCAGTAGCCGTTAGCGATGAATATATCCAGCTGCATGCTCCGGGCGCAGTGCCTTGGTTACGGACGTGATCCTGGATTTTTCAGGGGTCTTTTTTATCTGGCTGACACGTGAGGTCTGGAGCTGGGCCAAGCGGTAGTTAAAATGCAAAAACACTGTTACGTATATACGTAACAGTGTTTTTTGTTATTTGATATAAGCTGCCAGAGTTTCATAGAGCTTCTGCGGGTCGATAGGTTTGGCAATATGGGCGTTCATACCAGCTGACAGCGCATTTTTAATATCTTCTGCAAAAGCGTTGGCAGTCATGGCAATAATAGGGATCGTTGCTGACTGTGGATGTGTACTGCTGCGGATAGCCTGGGCGGCTTCGTAGCCGTTCATGATAGGCATCTGGATATCCATCAGGATAGCATCGAAGCTGCCCTTTGCAGATCCAGTGAAAAGCTCTGTGCACTGCAGTCCGTTTTCAACGATCGTGACTGCCGCACCCGTTTTTTCCAAAATCAGTTCGGCGACCTTTTGATTGATCGGATGATCTTCTGCCAGCAGAAGCGATTTCCCTGAAAAATCAAAATCAGCACTGCCAAAAGTGTGCGTTGGTTTTTCAACAGGATGTTCAGCTGCAGTATCGAAGTGCAGCGGCAGTGTAACAGTAAAAGTCGTACCTTCACCCTGCCTGCTGGTTACGGAAATCGTACCGCCTTTATAATCGACGATATTTTTGACGATGGCAAGTCCCAGTCCGGAACCTTCGATATGCTTGCTGATGACGTCGCTGCTGCGGAAAAAAGGATCGAATAGATGCTGCAGGCTTTCGCTGTCGATACCGATACCGGTATCGCTGATCGTAAATTTATACCAGCCGAGCCGCTCATTGTCTGAAGGGAGCTCGCAGGCGCTGAAGGTAACAGTGCCACCCGGAGGTGTGAATTTACAGGCGTTGCTGACAAGGTTATCCCAGATCCGCTGCAGCTGTGCGGTATCACCGATACAATTGCAGTGAAGAAGTTCTGTGTTATGCAGGAAGTTAAGGCTGTTTTTATCCATCAACAGCTGGTAACGGCTGCAGAATCTGTCTATTTCGACGGACAAGTTGAACGAGGTACGCGCCAGTTTCAGTTTGCCTTTTTCGATGCGGCTCATATCCAGAATGTCATTGATCAGCGTCAGCAGATGTGACGAAGAGCTTTTGATAATATCAAGATATTCGCTGAGATGCTGCCGGTTATCCAGATCGTCCAGGGCCAGATCCGTCATACCGATGATCGCGTTCATGGGCGTGCGGATGTCGTGGCTCATAGCGGAGAGAAAATCTGTTTTGGCGCGGTTGGCTTCCTGAGCCAGATCCAAGGCATTTTGCAGTACGGATCTGGAATTTTTTTCGGCGCTGATGATATCAGTAACATCACATCGGACAAGACAAATCGTATGATGACCTTCGTCGCCCCAAAGGACGTTGATCTGTTTGTTCTTTTCGCTGCCGTCATTAGCAAGATACGGCAGCGTAAATTCGTAACCCTGCGGTTTCTCTGCCAGCCTGCTGAGGATGACCGGCAAAGAAAATTTTTCTGCCGCAGTTTCATCCGCTGCCAGTTTAGTATAAGGAAGGCTGAGCTTGTGCAGTGCTCTGTTAAAGTCCGCGCATTTATAGGGTGACAGATTTTGCAGTACAGATTTGCGGGTATACATTGTAAATTCTTTTGTCACCAGATTGATGATACTGAGCTGCTCAAAGGTATAGGCCAGCGTATTCAGCAGCGCTCGCTGTTCCCGTACGTAGTCTGTGATATCGGCTCGGGCCATACCGACTTTATTCAGCCGCTGATCGATCAGGAATACGATCATATTTTTAGTATAGATATGTCCTTGTTCATCCTTCAGTGAATAATGGAAGGAGTAGGAATTTTCGTGATACAGCCGCCGCTGCATATTGGCGGGATCAAACATTTCCATACAAAATTCCCGATCTTTGGGGACAGTGAAGGTCTGCAGGAAGGCGACGATATTTTTGCTGTAGCTTCCCTGTTCAGGCGGCATTAGATTCGCTTTGCTGTTTGTGAAAAAAAGCTGATAGCTATCGCTGTTGAAATCACAGGTAGCGATAAAATCATAATGGGCGTGCGCCAGATGCATCGATATCTGGTCGTTGATCTTAAATTGTGTCAGATCGAGCACGGAAAGTACGCCGATCGTGTGGCCGTTATCCGGTGATTCTATCATATTGATGACACATTTAAGGTAATGACCGCTGTTATCATGAGGCATACGGATAAAGCATTCTAGTTCCTGACTGTTGATGCCCTGAGCAAATTTTTCCAGCAGCGGGGCATTGAGGAAGGTATTAAGGAAGTGCTGTCGTTCTTCCGGGCTTTCGATAAGAGTGGCCAGCCCCTTGAAAAAGTTCTGGCGCTCGAAACCAAATTTTTGCAGGGGATCGATACCTGTTTTGTCGTAAATACGCAGGATCCTGTTGGCGGTTATATCGCAGTAACCGCTGAGAATTTCGTTAGAAAGCGGATAGTTTTTCTGACGAAGTAAAAGATCATTGTATTTTTGGCGCAGCTTGTTCTGCGCTTCTATTTCTTTGGTGATATCACTGTAAACTGCATAAATAAGCGGTATTTCGTTTGGGCTTAAAATGAGTGAAGAATTGTTTTTGATCCAGATATAACTGCCGTCTTTTTTGCGCAGCCGGTAGATACTTTCGCAGGTATCAAGGTGCTTCTTGAGATGCTGATTCAATCGGCCAATGATATAGTCAAGGTCGTCCGGATGGACGCCAGCTGTGGCATCGTTTTTGTAAAGCGCGTAAGCTTCGTCAGTGGACATACCTGTCATGGCGGCGAAACCCTCGGAAATATATTCGGGGAGCATTTGTTTTTTTGCCATATCAAAACGGATGACTGCAATGCCGCCAGGAAGATTCTGGACAAGGGTCTGATAAAACTGTTCCAGTTGCTCGGTTTTGCGCGAACTGGTTATTTTATCGGTAATGTCGTTAATAAAAAGCGTGTAAGCAGGCAGACCGTTCCATTCAAGTTCTTTGGCACGGATCTCGTAGCTTTTGCCGTTTGCGAAGGTAAGCTCCTGTGGTTTTTCGATATTTTTGATCATTGATAAAGGGCAGAAGGTACAGGGAGTCTGTTTGTCGTGCAGGGCGGTGTAGCATTTTTACCCCAGGCATTGTTTTACCTGTTAAAAAAGTTCTACGTTTTCATTGTAATACAGCAGGTCATGGTTCTTTTTATCAATGACATAGATACCCTGGGCCGCTTCGTTGCTGATCTGCTGGAATAATTTGGCTTCATCGGACATACCGGTAAAAACGGCATAAAAGATGCCGTTGATAGCTTTGCCATTCAGATGGACCCATTCCAGTACCTGATCTTTTCGGGTGATACGATAAGAAAGATCAAGAGTGTCACTGCTGATGAACATATGCTGGAAAGCATCGTAGACCCGCTGATAGTCTTCTTTAAAAACCATACTCCAGGGATTGGCCGCATAATGCTGCAGATCAGCTGCGTCACTGCAGCCGAAAAGTTTAGCAACACCATCGGAACAAAACAGACGCCGGGGATTCTGCATATCATTAAAATCATAGGCAGCAATGCCGCCGGGAATAGAATTGATGACGTGTGCCAGCTCTTCTCGGGCCTGTTTGAAGGCGGAAATATTGTGGAATACACATTGCAGAAGGGGATGTCCGCCGTCTTCGCCTATTTTCCGGGCGTGAACATTGACCCAGACGATGTGTCCGTCGCGATGCTGTTTGCGGAATTCAAAGCTTGCCGATTTTCCGGCTTCCAGTACCTGGCGTATCTTCCGAATGACCATAGCGGCATCTTCCTGATAGATAAGATCAGCAGCATCCTGTTTTATGAGCAGGTCATATTCATCGCGGCTATAGCCGGAAAGAGCGGGTACGCCGTCAGAATAGTAAACCGTTTCAAAGATGTCGGAAACTTTATAGATTGCGACGCCGCCGGGAATAGCGTTAATGATATCCTGGGCATTTAGTTTTTTGTCAAAGCGTTTCATTGCAGATCCTCCCCCTGATAAACAGGACGATAATAAATAATTTTTTTATATTAAAATTATAACATTTTTTAAATGAATATAAAATAAAAAGTTAAATATATTAATCGAGAAAAATATAAAACCTGGATTATTGTTATTTTGATAACAGCAATCCAGGTTTTATATGTTGTGTGTGAAAATTAAAATAAAGCCAGCCGGGATTTTAAACTATTTTGATGCCCAGCAGTCTGGCAATGTCAGCGGATTGCAGTAAATTGATCTGCATGCCCCGCAGTTCTTTAAAAGTTTCTGAAACAGTAATGCCATCGATTTTGCAGTCTGAAAAATCAAGGTCTTTAAGAGGTGTTTTAAAGAAGTCGGCACCGCTGAAAACTGAAGCTGCTAAAGTAAGTTTCTTCAGGCGTACTTCAGCCCAGAAGGACTCTTTGAAAGAGCAGTTGCTGACGGCAGAGTTTTCCCATTGTGATTTGGAGAAATTGGCGTATGCAAAGGAACTGTCACACAAGGTCAATTCCTTGCAGCAGCTTTGTGAGAAATCGGCACCGTTGCCGCGGCTGTCGGTGATAGTTACTTGTTTCCAAAAGCTTTCGCTGAAATTACAGTTGGAAAAATCACAGTTTTTTACAGCGACTGACAAAAAGCGTGATTGTGAGAAATCACAGCGTGTAAAGCGGCATTTGCTGAACTGGACATTGTGAAAAATGATTTTGCTGAGGTCTTCATTATTCAGAGTTTCATCATGGAAAGACATATCGGAGATACGTCCGTCGTCTTCGCTGCGGGATGCAGCAAGCTGTTGGGTTAACATGTTTTTACCTCGTAATGTTGATGTGTATATTACTACTATAACACATAAGGGGTCGGAATGCGCAAAAATCCCCGGCATTATTAATAATGCCGGGGATTACAGCAGCTTATTTGATCAGATCCATACCAACCTGCAAGCCTGTTTATTTTTTTCTTCAGTGCCTTTCGGTACGCGGTTCAAAACAGCTTTTACCAGCGACTCTTCACTGACGATGCCGGTCAGCTTCACCAAAGCTCCCAGCGCGATGATGTTGGCAAAAAGCGCTTTGCCAAGCACTTCTTTGGCGCTGTGGGTGATCGGCAGCTCGTAGACCTTGCCGCCGAAGTCCGGCACGTCGCTGACGAAAAGACTGTCGGTGATCATAACGCTGCCTGCCGTCAGGTCGTGTGAATATTTGGTAGCTGCTTCCTGGCTCATTGCCAGCAGCAGGTTCGGGTCGGTCACTTTCGGGAAGTGGATCGCTTCATCAGAGATAATGACCTCTGCTTTAGAGGCGCCGCCTCTGGCTTCCGGGCCATAAGACTGGGACTGGATCGCCAGCTTGCCGTCTAAAAGCGCCGCCTCTGCCAGAATGATGCCGGCTGTGATCAGGCCCTGACCGCCGGTACCGGATAAACGTAATTCCTGTTTCATGATTATTTACCTCCCTGCGCTCTGGCGATCAGCTCGTCGTAGGCTGCTGTATATTCCTGTCTGCCTTCAACCTGATACAGTACGCCGATCGGGAATTTGCCCGCTTTTTGTTCTTCGGTCATTTTATCCCAGGCTGCCAGCGGTACTGCGTGGTCGCGCTGCCATTTCATCATGTCGGCGGGACCGCCCATTTTATTCTGGCGTCCGTAGGAGATGGGGCAGGCAGTAACAGCTTCGATCAGGCTGAAGCCTTTGTGTTCGATACCCTTGGCGATCAGGTCGGCCAGGATCTGGGCATGGAAAGTGGTGCCGCGGGCAACAAAGGTAGCGCCGGCCGCTTTGACCAGCTCGGCTACGTTGAAGTCCTGTTCGATCGTCGCATAAGGAGCCGTCGTCGCTTTGGAACCTGTCGGTGTCAAAGGCGAATACTGGCCGCCGGTCATACCGTAAATACTGTTGTTGTAAAGTACGACGGTCATATCGATGTTGCGGCGGGCAGCGTGGATCAGGTGGTTGCCGCCGATCGCTGTAGCGTCGCCGTCGCCGGTAACGACGATGACAGTCAGGCCGGGGTCAGCCAGTTTAACGCCGGTCGCTACCGGCAAAGCGCGTCCATGTGCGGAATGGACTGTATTGAAATCTAAATAGCCGGAGGCACGGCTGCTGCAGCCGATGCCGGAAATAACTGCGACTTTGTCTTTATCAAGGTCAAGCTTGGCAACTGCCTTGACGATGGTGCCGGTAACGACACCGTTGCCGCAGCCGGGGCACCAGATATGAGGCAGGCGGCCCGGACGGAAATATTTATCGATCATTGCTTCCATGTTCATAATCAAATCTCCTCTCCTTCTTAGGCCATGGCCTTTTTGATCTCAGCCAGCAGCTGAGCGGGGGTAGCCGGTTCGTTGTCGTATTTTGCGTACAGCGCAACCGGTACCTGTCCTGCGACGACGCGCTCTACTTCCAGTACATACTGTCCGTAGTTGAGCTCGTGCACCAAAATACCTTTGACCTTGGAGGCCAGTTCTTTGATCTGCCTGTCAGCCAGCGGCCAGATCGTGATCGGGCGCATCAGGCCGACCTTGAGACCTTCCCTGCGTGCCATATCCACAGCTTCGTAAGCGGTGCGGGCACCGCCGCCGAAGGCGATAACTGCATATTCGGCATCTTCCATCTGGTAGTTTTCTACCTGGACGATGTCGTCAAGATTGTTGTAAAGTTTGTCATGCTGACGGTTGGTAGCGGCTAAAGTAGCAGCCGGTGTACCTTTCGGGAAACCGGTCTCGTCGTGTACCAGACCGGTGACGTGCCAGCGGTAGCCGCTGCCGAAAGCGGGCATGGCGGGTACAAGGCTGTCGTCAGTAGCGTAGGCTTTAAATTCTTCGGGGCTGCATTCAGGCTGTTTACGTTCTGCCTGCGGGATCTCGCTGTAATCGTCCGGCAGTTCGATCTTCTCGCGCATATGGCCGATAACTTCGTCCATCAGCAGTACAACGGGAACACGGTATTTTTCGCTGAGAGCGTAAGCGCGCAGCGTCAGTTCAAAGCATTCAGGCACGCTGGCCGGGGTCAGGGCAATGAGCCAGTGATCGCCGTGCGTGCCCCAGCGGGCCTGCATCAGGTCGCCCTGGGAAGGAGAGGTAGGCTGGCCGGTAGACGGGCCTACGCGCTGCACGTTGACGATGACCAAAGGAATCTCGGCCATGCAGGCATAACCGATCAGCTCCTGTTTTAAAGAAAAGCCGGGTCCGCTGGTCGCGGTCATAACTTTTTTGCCGGTCAGCGCTGCGCCGATAATAGCGCCCATGGAAGCGATCTCGTCTTCCATCTGGATGAATTTACCGCCGACGAGAGGCAGGCGTTCAGCCAAAGATTCAGCAACTTCGGTAGAGGGTGTGATAGGGTAGCCGCCGAAAAATTTTACACCGGCAGCGATGGCGCCTTCGACCACTGCCTGGTTGCCTTGTAACAAAAGGATTTTGGACATGATTTCAACTCCTCCGTTTTACTTTTCTACAAAATCGCAAAGTCAGGGCAGCGTGTTTCGCACTGGCCGCATTGGATACATTTATCCTCGGCGACCACCTCTACTTTTTCGATCTCGCTGATTGCCAAAACCTGTTTGGGGCAAAATGCTACGCAGATCCCGCAGCCTTTGCAGCGATTTGTATGGACCTTCAGACTCATAATCGCGACCTCCTTCTTTCTCAAAAACTATCCGCCTTAAGCGGAACAAAAATAATTAGAAAAAATAAATAATAGTTTTCTGTGATTTCAACTCTATTATATAGGAAAGCATCGGCGATATAAAGCCCTAAAATTGTGAAAAAATAAAATAGCAAAATTTTTTGATGAAACAAAGTGAAGTTTGGAAAGATAAATTTGTAAAGTTTGTCTAAAAAACTTATAATAATATATAATAATGGAGAAATAGAAATATTTATTGAAAGGAAGTTTGATTTATGCGCGAAATAGACAAAACCTTACCTAAAGATCAGAGAATATTGCTGGCAGCAGAGGAAGTTTTCAGCCGCCGCGGCTATGTGCAGGCGACTTTAGACGAGATCATTGCGCTTGCGGATACAGGTAAGGGCACGGTCTATAAATATTTCGGCAATAAGGATAACTTATTTTATACGCTTGTCGCCAGTAAGATAGAGCCTTTCCTGCAATGCCTGCAGGAGGTGGTTGCTTCAGGTAAAAGCACCAGCGAAAAAATCAGAAGCTATATGCTGGCGCTGCTGCCGTTTCTGCGGGACAATAAGGATCTGTATCGGATTTTATGGTATGAGGTGAGCGGCAATCAGCGCGGCTTTCATCCGGTATTTTTAAACGATGGTTCCTGGGAAATGAGTTCTTTGTACGGTGATACTCTGTCTGAAGATGAATATAACCGTATCCTGCGGTACCGCAATCTGATCAGGGAGCAGGTCCTATGTCTGGTGACGATCATCAGCGAAGGCATGGAGACTGGCTTTATGAAGCGGGGGCAGCCTACGATCACGGCTCACCATTTATTCGGCGGGGTAACGATGTCGGTGCTGCACTATGTGGGTCAGCCTGAATTTACCGATGATGAACTGGCGGATCTGATTGTCGACAGGTTTTTGTACGGGCATGCTGTAAGATAACCTTGGCTTTGGCCGCGGAAGGGTGAGAAAGCTTGGAAAAGAAGCTTTTATTAGAACAATTCAACAAAGATTTTGCCGCGATGCAGCGTGGTATGATGATGCAGTTTGATAAGCTGCCGCTGCCAGTATATGTATTGAGGGTAGAGGCCGATGCAAGCGGACTGCCTCAGGATTTTATCTTTGTTTATGCCAACAGCGCCTGTGCCTCTTTTTTGGGTATCGACGGTAAAATTATCTTTTGGGAATGTCTTTCAGCGATATTTGGGGCGATAACGGCGCCAAATGGCTGAATATCTATACGAAAACAGCGTTGGAAGGTCTGACCCAAAATATCGAGGATTATAACGAAAATTTAAAAAATATCTGTCGGTCGACTGCTATCAGCCGATGTACGGCTACTGCGGCTGTTTTATGCGCGACGTTACCCAGCGCCGGGATATGGAACGGCAGCTGTACGAGGAAAAAGAACGTTACCGGGTCGCGATGGAATCCAGTATAGATCTGCTGTTTGAATATGATATCAGATTACAGGTGATGCATTCCTGGAGCAATATAGCTTCTGAAAATTCTCAGGAAAAAACACGGCGCAGTTATATCCCGGATTATCTTTCCGTGGTCATAAAAGAAAATCTTGTCTATCCATCGGATCGGGAGGCTTGGCTGGGCCTGTTGCGCGGTGAACGCAGCGAAGAAGCCCTGGAAATCAGGATGCGCCGTTATATTGACGAACAGGTAGATAACAAGTGGTATTTAGTGCAGGCAACGACTGTTTATGAACAGGGACTGCCGGTACGCGTTGTGGGTACGATGCGCGATATCGACGCCTGGAAACGGATGCAGCAGGAAAAGCAGCTGGTCGAAAGCCTTAATTATGAGATCAATCATGTGCTGGGGGATATTTATTATGCCGTAGTGCATTTTGATCTGGACGCAGGTACTTATCATTTTGTTGAGCTGACCGGGCAAAAATGCGTGGACTATCCGTATAACGGCACGTGTGAGGAATTTCTGGCCTATACCAGAGATGTAGTACCGCGCGAGGACTGGCATAAATTCAGGCAGCGTTTTAATTTACGGGAGATGCGCCGGGTTTTGACTAAAACCGGTGATAAGCTGGAAATGGAGCTGCGTCGCAAAAACGGCGGGGTCTATAAATGGATCAGTCTGATGGTTTCATATCTGCCGGATTACAGCGGTTCGAAAAAACAACAGGCGGTCCTGGTGGCGCGTTTTATTGATGATGAGCGCCGCCGTGAGATGGAACAGCAGCAGGAATTGAAGGAAGCTTTGGTGGCGGCGCATACTGCTAATGAGGCGAAAAGCGCTTTTTTGTCGCAGATGAGCCATGATATCCGTACGCCCATGAATGCGATCATCGGAATGACGACTATCGCCAGGCAGAATATTGAGAATAAAGTCAAAACGCTGGACTGTCTTAATAAAATCGGCAGCAGCTCCGCCCATTTGCTGGAGCTGATCAACAGTATTTTAAGTATGTCGAAGATCGAAAGCGGTAAAGTTATTTTAACAGATGATGAGCTGAGCCTGCCGCAGCTGCTGGAGGATGTACTAAATATCATCCGCCCGATGGCCGGTAAAAAAATGCAAAATCTGCGGCTGGAGCTTGAAGAGCTGAAACATGCGGAGGTTCTGACTGACAGTACGCATCTCAAGCAGATTTTGCTTAATGTTTTAGGTAATGCGGTCAAATATACTCCGGAAGGTGGAGAAATCGTTTTGGGGCTGCAGGAGCTTTCCGCAGTGATCCCGCAGCGTTCGCAGTATGTTTTTACTGTCAGAGATAACGGTCCGGGGCTGTCGGAAGAACTGCTGCCGAAAATTTTTGATATGTTTGAACGCGGTGAAGACAGCCGTACAAGTAAAATCGAGGGTACGGGACTGGGGCTGGCAATCTGCAAGAACCTGACAAATTTGATGGCCGGCACTATCGAAGCCGCCAACAGGCCGGAAGGCGGCGCAAAGTTTACCTTAACGCTGCCGCTGCGCTGGCTGGGCGATGATGCAGTAAAACCGCTGCCGGCAGTAAAGTCTGCGGGAAGGAGCGATTTTTCGGGACATCGGGTCCTGATAGTTGAAGATAATGACCTGAATATGGAGATCGCTCTGGAGTTTCTGCAAAGCCTGGGGTTAGTCTGCGAGGGTGCTGAAAATGGCCGGCGGGCAGTGGAAATGTTTAATGCATCTACGCCCGGTCATTATGAAATGATATTGATGGATGTGCGGATGCCTGTTATGAACGGCTATGAAGCAACCAGGGAGATTCGCAGGCTGGCGCGTGAAGATGCGCGGCAGATACCAATTGTGGCAATGACGGCCGACGCATTTTCTTCAGATATCAAGATGGCGCTCAATGCCGGGATGAACGAGCATCTGAGCAAGCCGGTCAGTATCGAACGGCTGCAGGAAGTACTGGGACAATGGCTGTAACGGCAGGAGAAGCGGTACTGATGTTCTTATTAAAGTAAAACACCCAACGCATAGCGTTGGGTGTTTTTTTGTCAGGCGATCCTGCCTTCCTGCATATATAGCTGGCGGTCGCACATATAATTGATTACGGCTTTGTCATGGGAGATAAAGAGGAACGCCATCTGTTCCTGCCGGCGAATATTTTTTAAAAGCTGTAGGATCTGTGCCTGGACGGAGATATCCAGCATTGATGTCGGCTCGTCCAGGATAAGCAGTTTCGGTTTAAGCAAAAGCGCACGGGCGATACTCAGGCGCTGTACTTCGCCGCCGCTGACCTGATGCGGATAACGGTCCAGCAGGGCAGGTGACAGTTTGACTGTGGCCAGTGCGGCTTCGATAATCTCGCTGCTGTCAGGCAGATCAAATATCTGCAGCGGTTCACGCAGGCTGGCACCCAATTTCAGCAGCGGATCAAAAAAGCTTTCAGGACGCTGCGATATGAACTGTACTTGCTGGCGAAAGGGTTTCAGCTGTTTCTGAGACAGCTGAGTCACGTCCTGCGTCTGAAAGATGATACGGCCGCTGTCTGTCGGCAGAAGCCGCAGCAATACACGTGCCAGAGTACTTTTGCCGCAGCCGCTGGGTCCCATCATACCGACTGCTTCTCCGGCAGCGATCTGCAGACTGCAGCTTTGTAAAACATCGTATTGCCTGCCGCTGCTGCGGTCCCAATATTTTTTTAGAAACTTCGACAGCTTCAAGCATAGAGGAAGCACCTCACTTTCGCGGTGCCGCTGTCATAGACAGGCGGGACTTCCTGCAGACAGCGTTTTTGACAGCTGTGGCAGCGCGGCGCAAACCGACAGCCGGGCAAATGATCCTGCGGTAATGGCGGCAGGCCAGGCAGCGGCTGAAAGCCGTTTTCCGGCAGTGCTGCCAAGAAAGCCTGGGTATATGGATGGCGTGGGCCGGTAAGGACTTGGGGACCGTATTCGACGATCTGGCCGGCATACATAACGGCGATGTCGGCGCAGATAGAACGTGCCAGCTGTAAGTCGTGGGTGATGATGAGCATACCCAGTGACTGGCTGGTTTTTATTTTCTGCAGATTTTCATAAACAACGCCGCAGGCTGTTTCGTCCAGTCCTTTGGTAGGTTCGTCGGCCAGAAGCCACAGGGGCGAGCAGCAAATACTCATCGCGCATAATACGCGCTGCAGCATGCCGCCCGAAAGCTCATGCGGATAAGCGGCGAGTACGCGCTCTGCATCCGGTAATCCGAAAAAGGTCAGCAGCTGTTGCTTGCGCTGGTTGGTTTTATCATTGAGTCCGGCAGTCTGCAGGATATCGTCGAATTGCCTGCCTATTGTGCGCAGCGGGTTGAGCGAGTCGCCGGGATTTTTGAGGTATCAGGGCGATTTGCTGTCCGTAAAAACCGGGCAGGGAAGTGTTGTATGCCAGAATATCTGTACTGCGGTAGAAAATATTGCCGCTGCGAGCGACATAATCGGGCAGAATGCCTAAAATAGCCTGCCCCAAAACGGATTTACCGCAGCCGCTTTCTCCGATGATAGCAGTGATTTGTTGGTGACGGAAGCAGATGTCAACACCGTCAACGGCCCGAACCAGTCCACCGGGGACAGGAAAGTGCACGTAAAGCTGATGCAGCACCAGATCAAGTGCTGCAGAGTTTAAAGTTACCATTTACGCACCTCATTAAAGCGTACATCCAGTTTGTCACGCATAAATTCGCCCAGATTATTGATAGCGTAGATCAGAAAAAAGATGCAGGCTCCGGGTATCAAAATCAGATGCGGTGAACTGCGGTAATACAAAACAGCATCGCTGACCATCACGCTCCAGTCGGGAGTCGGCGGCTGAACGCCCAGGCCGAGGAAGCTGAGTCCGGCAATGGACAGGATACCGCGTCCCACACGGATAGTGAACAGAATAAGCAGCTTGTTGACAATATTGGGAATGATGTGATGCAGCAGCAGCCGACTGTCACTGCATCCCAGACAGCGCAGACCTTCGATGAAAGGTTCTTCTTTAAGCTGCATGACTTCAGCGCGCACGATACGGGAAAACCCGGCCCAGGAGGTAATGACCAGCGCCAGTACCAGACTTTTGATGCTGGGACCGAAAATGCCGGCAATGGCGATCATAAAGCAGCTGCCCGGAATGCCTTGGAAAATGTTGCTGGCGATAGTGCACAGCATATCCAATTTGCCGCCGTAAAAGCCGCAGAAGAGACCGATTACCAGGCCGACACCAAGCGACAGAATTGCCGAAGCCAGTGAAAGCAGGATCGAAGCACGGCCACCGTAAAGAATGCGGCTGAACATATCGCGTCCCAGAGCGTCAGTACCAAAAAAATGCTGCCAGGAGGGCGGCTGCAGACGGTTTGCCATATCGGGTTCAAAGGGATTGTGTGTAACCAGGAGCGGTGCCAGGATACTGGCGCCGATAATGAGCAGCAGCACACTGGCCGCACAGTAAAATTGCAGGTTTGATTTTTTCATGACCGCTCACCCAGCTTTACCTTGGGATTGAGATAAGCGATCAGCAGATCGACCGTTACCATCACCAGGATCAGCGTACAGCCGCTGACCAGAACATAAGCCTGCAGCACCGGATAGTCACGGTAGCGGATGGCTTCCAGTGCCATGCTGCTGATACCGGGGATAGCAAAAATGCTTTCGGCTATTACAGAACCGCCCAGAACGCTGGCAAAATAATTGCCCAGCAGAGCGATGACGGGGATAATGGCATTAGGCAGGGCATAACGTGTGAGCAGGTTGAATTTATTGATGCCACGTACTTTGGCGACCAGAAAATACTGACGGCCAAATTCTGTCAGCAGTGCGCCGCGCATAAAGCGGCAGACAGTGGCCATGGTGGCAAAAGCCAGAACGAAAGCCGGCAGCAGAAAATATTTCAGGCTGCCCGTACCGCTGGTGGGAAGCCAGCGCAGCTGTTCGCTGAAAAATAAGGATCAGGATCAAAGCCAGCCAGAAACCGGGAATCGAGAGCATGACATTAGTAAGGTTTTTGACGAAGTTATCAAAAAAAAGCTGCCGCGGTAAAACTGCGCAGATGCTGCCTAAAAAAAGATACCGCCCACACCTGCCATCAGCAAGTGCGAGTGCAGCCAGCTCCAGCGTCACAGGCAGGCGCTGCGCGATCTCGGCGGCAATGTCGCGGCCGGTGATATAGCCTGCTGCCAAGATCGCCCTGCAGAACTCCCATCAGCCACAGACCGTAGCGCAGCCACAGTGGTTTATTCAAACCAAGTTCTTCGCGCATCGCTTCGAGCTGTTCTTCGCTGGGGGCATATAATCCGTCCTGATTCAGGACAAATTCAGCCGGATCGCCGGGCGATAAGACGCCCAGTATAAAAGCCAGCAGGCTGATGCCCAGCAATACGGGCACAGCAGTCAGGATTCTTTTACAGCAATAACTAATCATCAGTCTATCAACTCAATTTCTGCTAAATTAACGCCGTAAACCAGCGCATCATAATTTTTTAAACGTTTGCTGTAAGCAACGATGCTGCGGTCGTTGAATAACGGTACTACAGGCTGGTCTTCGATGGAAATAAGCTGCAACCGATCATAAATGGCACGGCGTTTATTTTCATCTGTGCAATGCTTGGCCTCCTGCAGTAAAGCTGCGACCTCATGATTTTGGTAAGCCAGGCAGCTGATCTTATTGCGGCTGCCGTCCGGCATCATAAAAGTATAAAAAATACTGTAGGGGTCGCCGTTAGGCAAGCCCTGCTGTACGCGGGCAATGTCATAGTCGCCTCGGCGCATCTGCCGGGCCATGGTGGCATATTCCAGCGATTGGATCGTCACATCGAGGCCAATGATTTGCAGCCAGTATGAGATCAGTTCTGCTTCGCCTTTCTGCAGCGGTTCGCCGCCATTGATGCAGTAGACCACTTCGCAGCGTTGTCCGCCTAACACTTCACGGGCCAGTTTTCGCGCCTTTTCGGGGTCATATTCTACCGGATAGTCTTTATAATAAGGGCTGGTGTAGTTCAAAAGATTGGCAGTTGGTTCGGCATAGTTTAAATATAATGCCTGGACCAGATCTTTTCTGTCGATCGCCAGGCTGACGGCCTGACGCATACGTACATCGTTAAAAGGAAATCTGCTGCCGTTCAGGGCCAAAAAGCGGATCATCGTCGATTTATTGGTCGATATTGCAAAACGGTCATCCTGTTTGATTTCCTCAGCCAAAAAGGGCGGAATGGCGTTTGATGTCCAGAACTCCTAAAATTTTCGCCGGCCTTTAAGGCCGCATAACGGACGTCGGGATTGGGAATATTCCTGACTACGATTTCGGGCACCTTTGCTTTAGTGCCGTAATAAGTATCGCTGCGGGTAAGGCGGACATATTTGTTCAGTACGTTTTCAGTGATCTTATAAGGCCCTGTACCTATAGCGAAGCCCTGAAAATTGCCGTCGGGAGCAAAGCATTCCGGGGCATAGACAGGGCTGCCGAAGTCGATCATTTTATACAGCTGGTTGACGTTGGGCTCGGCAAAAAGGAATTTTAAGGTGTAATCGTCGATTTTTTCGTAACGAATCAGCGACGGATAAAAGGTTTTGATATCCAGACCATAAAAAGAGGAACGTTTTACGCCTAATTTCATCCGCTCAAAGTTTTTGATAACGGCATCGGCATTAAAAGGGCTGCCGTTGTGGAACTGTACGCCCCGGCGCAGATGGAAGATCCATTCTTTGCCGCCGTCCTTCATCTCCCAGCCTGTGGCCAGGCAGGGTTTGGGCAGGCCGTTTTCATCTTTGGTGATCAGTGGTTCCCAAACGCCTAAAATCTTGCTGCAATAGTAACCGTCTTTTTCGCCTGGGGCCAAATTTCTGCCGGCAGCTAAAACAACGGCGTTGTTTTCAGCTGTGATATTTTTTTCCTGTTCTGAGGCAGTTTGCTGCACGCCGCAGCCGCCAAGCAAAAGCACGGCTGTCGTAAGCAGCAGTAACAGGGGCTTATAAAAATGTTTCATATTTTCATCCCAGATTTATTTTTTTACAGAAATAATAACAGTAGTGCGCGGCTGGCTGATCGTATATCGTCCGTCTGTAAAAGCTGCCTGTCCGGTAAAAGCCTGCAAAAGCTTTGCCTGCTGCTCATGAAAGATTTGCGCAGTCAAATCAGCCTGCATTTCCTGACTTACATCAGCCAAGTCGAGGAAATACTTCTTTTTGGGGTAAGTTAGAAATTCTACGTTGGCCTGCAGACCAAGCCGCCATAAAAGCAGCGGCAGCAGCTGATAATCAAGACATTCAGGACAGGACACGCCGTTTTTCTGATAAAGGCTGTAAAAGAACGGCCGCTGGATAGTTCTGACGATGATAAAGCCCTGGGTACTGTAAGCGTGCATTTTCAATAAAGCGCTTTTTATGTCGCGGATACGGTAGAGTGAATTGACACTGACGATGTAGTCGAATACAGCGTCAGTTGTAAAATCTTCCCATTTGCCTGCCTGCGTGCGAATATTGCCGATACCTTCGGCAAAGCCGCCTCTCTTCAAGCACAGCCAGCATGGCAGGTGAAAAATCAAGACCGAGGATCTGCTGAGAATATTGTGCCATCAGCAAAGTGAAATTACCGCTGCCGCAGCCTATTTCCAAGATGGTTTTATTCCTGCCCAGAAGGCCGGCCAGTTTATCGGCAATCAGGCCGGTATCGTGATTGAGATTATATTCCTGTGTATATCGCGGCGCCAGCCGGACCCAAAAATCATTTTCTGCCTGGTCATTGAATTTGCGGTTGTCGGTATCGCCGGCAGCGTTCCAGCCAAAGGTTTCCTGCCAGACTGCGTTGAAGTCGATATCGGTGAATTTAAGCATAGCGGTAACTGCCTCCTGCTATTACAAAATCAAAGAGGGCATACATACCCTCTTTGATAATGGAAGTGAAAATTAAATGTCGAAGGTTGCGGACAGCATCAGGGTACGAGGGCTGGATAAGATCAGATTATTACCATAGGCAGTCCAGTAGTTTTTATCAGTAAGGTTGTAGCACATTGCAGTCAAGGTAACAGGAGTTTTGTTGAAAGCAGTTTTATAATTGACACCCAAGTCGTAAGTCATATAAGAAGGGGTCTGCAGCTGTTCATTATAAATATCGGCTTTACCGGTGTACATTGCCCGTCCGACAATACTGAATTTTTCATCCGGATTATATTCCAGTACGGCCACAGCATTCCATTTGGCCGCACCATTGACAGTTTTACCGTCGTTAGTGCCGTTTTGGGTTTTGTTTTGAGTGGCATCCAAATACATCAGACCGCCCATGAAATTCCACTTATCGGCGAGTTTACCATTCACAGACAATTCTATCCCCTGGTATTCCTGTTCGCCGTCCTGCTGCAAATACGTGCTGCCTTTGTAGACTTCGATATTGTTGGCTTGCTTGATGTTAAAAATACCTAAACTGGTAAGGAAGCCGGCATTGGCATATTTAAAGCCGATTTCATTTTGTTTGGTTTTGGCAGGATTCAAGACTTCACCGGCATTAGCATATTTGCTGGCAACAATAGTGCCCTTATCAAAATTTTCAGAATGACTGGCATACAAAGAAGTATGCTCATCGGGCTGATAAACAAAACCATAAGTGGGGCATAAAGCATCGCTGCCAACGGTTTGAGTTACTCGTCCGGTAATTTTATTATAGCTGTCGACCGAAGCATTATGCTTGTGCACACCAAGTAAAAGCTGGGCTTTTTTATATTTTACAGTGTCAGCTAAAGAGATACCCCAATACTGATCTTTACTGCTCAAACCGGTTTCTATTGAGGGATACCAGACATTGTTGCCCTGCAGGCCGCTGTAAATATTGCCGCTGACACTGCCCATACTGCCATTGTTATACATGTTTTTGGCGCCTTCGATACTGTGCCAGGCTTTGTCAAAGGCCAAAGTCAGATCGTGATTGACCTCGCCGGTTTTGATATTGCCGTTGATACCGAGCTGAGCATAGTAGTTTTTGGTAACAGTTTGTGTGGACATTAAATTATTACTGACATCGCCTTTGTCATTGATGATAACGAAATTACTGCTGGCGCCGATGATGTTTCTTTGCAGTTTGTTGCTGTTCATACCGGCGTTCATAAACCATTTCCAGTCTTCGTTCATTTTTTGTTCATGGTTTAAAGCAATGATGTATCCTTCTGATTCTTTGGCCAATCCATCAAACCGTAATTTTTGCTTGCTTCAGGAGCGCTTGGCACTTTGGTGATTTCTTTGCCGATCGCGGCTGCTTTTAATGAGAACCAGCGTGCACCGCCTTCGATATTTAAATGCCGGTAGCCAACAAGTAAATTGGTGTTGCTTTTTTTATCACGGTGGTCGATGTTGGCAAAATACCCTGGGCTTCCATATCATTGCTGTTGATTGCCGTATTGCCATTCAGTAATTCTGTGTTGATACGTACGCCCCATTCTTTGTCTTTGCCGAAACGACGGCTGACATCCAGGTATTCACCAAAAGACCCTTTGCCTGAAAAAGTTTGGCGGTAACGTGTAAGCGGTGCCTCTGTTGCTTTTTTGGAAACAAAATTAACTATACCGCCGGCTGCCGTGGTTTCATAAGTGCTGGGAATACCGGTAATGCCGCTGTTAGGGCCGGAAATAAATTGAATGTCGCCGATCATAAAGGTAGGGGCGGCAAATTGAGTCATTAGACCGGGGATACCGTTTAGGTAGGAACGTGGTACCGTTGCCTTTGATGCCGCGGATAGAGAAATCGTTGTGCAAAGTCGTGCCTTGAATCCGCACAGCCGGGTTATTTGCTAAAATGCTTTGTAAAGGCTGATTGGGGCCGCCGAAAGTCTCAATGGTTTTTTGCGTGATGTTCATATTGCTGAAAGGCACGTCCAGGACGCTTTTTTCGCCTAAAATGCCGATACTGCCTTTGGTTTTTACATAACTGCCAGGCAGGGCGTCTTTATCGGCTTCGACAACGACTTCGTCCAGGTCGTGTGTCATGGTTTCTTCAGCACTGGCCGTCAGAACAAAACCAGTGCTGGCAATGGCGCAGAAAACAGCCGCTGTTAAAAATTTCTTGTGCTTATTTATCATTGGTAAACACCTCATAATTTTATTAATAAATTTTCCAGTTATGCACGCTGATGGTATATCTGGACTTAACTCCTAAAAGCAGTGTGGCTTTCTGCTAAATATCGAACTGTGCTGACAGCATCATTGTGCGCGGCGCGCCGAGAGCTACGGAGGTACCGCGGGAGATCCAGTAATCTTTGCCTAAAACGTTATAGCACATAGCAGTCAAAGTAACAGGTGTGGAATTGATTTTGGTTTTATGTTTATAACCTAAATCGAAGGTCATATAATCGGGGGCCATAACACCATTATCGTTAACGTGGGACTTGCCGACGTAGTTCATACGGAAAATAGCGGAATTATTCTGGTCCGCTTCGTATTCCGTAGCCAAAACGGCGTTCCATTTAGGAGTACCGGTAGCATAACGGCCTTCGAGATGCTCACTGCCTTTAGCAAGTTTTTCACGTTTACCGTCAAGGTACATCAGGCCTCCCATAACATTCCATTTAGGAGCAACTTTACCGGTCAGAGAGTATTCGACGCCTTTGAATTTATTTTCGCCGTTTTGCGTGTAGATTTCTCCTATTTTACCGCCGGGATTATCTTCTTTGATATAGCTGCCCTGATTTAATTCGAAGAAGGCCAAACTGTGTAAAATTTCGCCGCCGCGGTATTTGATGCCGACCTCAGTTTGTTTGTTTTGATAGGTTTAAAATTTCACCGGCATTATCGTAAGACTTACTTACCTCTACCGGTTTGGTATAGGATTGGGCGTAGCTGGCATATACTGATAAATTTTTGACAGGCTTATAGCGATAGCAAGGTAGGATTAAGGGAATCTTTGCTGACTTTGGCGCCGGAAGCACTTTCAGTTTCTGTATCGCGGTATTGC
>ENA-OQDT01000149-OQDT01000149.1-human-gut-metagenome-genome-assembly--contig:-NODE-149-length-43387-cov-3.453907_pt1 | contig 43387 bp, 44 predicted proteins | sample MGYA00242786_ERZ504617 | MGnify/ENA primary metagenome ERZ504617 (study PRJEB26092, sample SAMD00036337) | human gut metagenome | host: Homo sapiens | study: EMG produced TPA metagenomics assembly of...
CCTGGAAAGGATGAACACAGTATGGGAAAATCTTTGAAAGGCAAAGAATTAGGAAGTGGACTTTCGCAAAGGAAGGACGGACGTTATCAAGCCAAATATTATATACCAGGTTCCCCGAAACCCAAATATTTATATGATAGAAATTTGGCAAAACTAAAGAAAAAACGTGATTTGGAAAAAGCAAAATATATTCTGGGTTATAATGATAAAGCGAAAAAATATAAAGTTTCTGAATGGTTTGATGAATGGATGAAACTTTACAAAATTGGGCGAATTAAAGCTAATACGGTTCGTGGATATGTAGATGGATTTGAGCGGGGTGCAGATTTTATTGGCTCTGTGAGGCTTGATTGCCTCACACCCTCTCATATCTACAATATGGTTGAAGGAATGCAAAGCGATGGCTATGCGGAATCATCAGTTGTCCATACTTTATCAATTGTAAAGCAATTACTTCAAAGTGCGGTAGATAATCAAATGATTCCAATGAATCCCTGTAAAGGGATTGCAATAGAAAAATCCGAAAAAGTAACAGTTGATCCAATATTGGAGGATGAAAGCAAAATACTTCAACCAGAGGAAATTAAAACATTTCTTGATGCAGCAAAAAACACGAGATATTATGAACTATTTTATATTATTTTGAATACTGGAATGCGTATTGGCGAAATTACAGCACTTTGCTGGTCTGATATTGATTTTGAATGTCATCGAATTCGTGTATATAAAACACTGAATAGAACGACGATTTATTTTGATGAAGGAAAAAATCGATTAGAAAAACCAGAGTCAGTTAAACAGATAACGACGCCTAAGAAAAAGGCAAGTTATCGTTGGATTCCTATGACAGAGGGTGTTGAATTGGCATTTCACTCTTGGGAGAAAAAGCAGATTGCGGATAAAGAAAAAAGCGGATCATCATGGGGAAAGGAAAATCCTTTCCTCAAAGATTTTCCGGATCTGGTATTCACAACACAACCAGGAGGGGTTTTTCTTCCTCAATATGCAAACGCGGAATGTTCACGTATTATAAGCATAATTGAAAAAAAAGAGATCGAATTAGCTGAAAAAGAAAATAGGGAACCTCGTCTTTATGAGGTATATCCCCATAAATTTCGGCATACGTTCGTCACCAAACTGAATGAGTCTAATATGTCTCCATTTACGGTGAGTAAGATTGTGGGACATACAAGCGTAAATATGACGAACTATTATACACATCTGGAACAGGATTATGTGGCAGATGAATTTAGAAAATTTGCTGCAAAATACGATGAGGGAAAAGTTCCGGCGGTGCCAGAAAAAGAATAAAGGAAAATTATGAAGAATACTACTGATAACATACAAAATACTAACCGGGGGTCAAATGGGGGTCAAACTACTATTTCAGGTGCTTCAAACCCGCATAAATTAAGGGATTCAGCGCAAACCATGAAACTGTCGCCCATGATGCAGGAATACTGCAAAACAAAAGAAGAATACAAAGACTGCATCTTATTTTATCGTCTCGGGGATTTCTACGAGATGTTTTTTGATGATGCACTTCTGGTATCCAAGGAGCTGGAACTGACGCTCACCGGTAAAGACTGCGGTCTGGAAGAACGTGCTCCTATGTGTGGAATTCCCTTTCATGCAGCTGATACCTATATTAACCGTCTTATTGAACGGGGACATAAAGTTGCAATCTGCGAACAGGTAGAGGATCCGAAAAAAGCAAAAGGACTTGTAAAGCGTGCTGTTATCCGTGTGGTTACTCCCGGAACTACTTTAGATGCAACTTCTTTGGATGAGTCAAAGAACAATTATCTGATGTCAATTGTCTCCATAGCAGACCGCTTTGGTTGTGCAATAGCGGATATTACCACAGGTGACTGTTTCCTTACAGAAGTACCAAATAGCCAGAAACTGGTTGATGAGATCAACAAATTCAGTCCGGCTGAAATCATATGTAATGATTCCTTTTTTATGAGTGGGGTTGACACAGACGATTTGAAAGAACGTCTTGGAATTTGTATTTTTTCCCTGGATGCCTGGTATTTCGATGATGATACCTGCAGAAAAGAATTAAGGGAACATTTTCACGTAACCAATCTGGAAGGCCTTGGAATCAGCGATTATGACAGTGGAATCATAGCTGCCGGAGCGCTGTTTTTGTATCTTAAGGAAACGCAGAAGACTGCACTTTCTCAGATGACTACCATCCGTCCTTATACGGCAGAGCGTTATATGCTGATTGACAGCTCCAGCCGACGAAATCTGGAGTTGGTGGAGACCCTCCGTGAAAAGCAGAAAAGAGGTTCTCTTCTCTGGGTACTGGATAAGACTAAAACAGCCATGGGTGCCCGTACTCTTCGCTCCTTTGTGGAACAGCCACTGATCGATGCAGAAGAGATCAATCGCAGACTGGAAGCTCTTGAAGAGCTGAATGAGAAACCGATGCTCCGCGATGAGATCCGGGAATATCTCAATCCAGTGTATGACCTGGAGCGTCTGGTCAGCCGCATCAGCTTTAAGTCTGCAAATCCAAGAGATATGGTAGCATTTGCGTCCTCTCTGGAAATGATTCCTTATATTAAACAGGTTCTCAAGGACTTTCAGGCACCGATTCTGAAAGAAATCTACGAGGACATGGACAGTCTTGAAGATATTACAGATCTGATCAAGCACGCCATTGTAGATGAACCGCCCCTTGACCCAGAAGGATGAGGCATTATTCGTGAAGGCTTTAACGAAGATGTGGATAAATTCCGCAGTGCCCGCACAGATGGAAAAAAATGGCTTACAGAGCTGGAAACAAAGACGTGAGCGTACCGGAATCAAATCCCTGAAGATTAAATATAACCGTGTATTCGGCTATGACCCTTGAGGTAACCAATACAGTTTAAAGAACTGGTGACCGGAGAACTACATCCGTAAACAGACTCTTGCAAATGCAGAACGTTATATTACCGAGGAGTTGAAAAACCTTGAAAATATGATCCTTGGCGCTGAAGATAAACTTTATGCCCTGGAATACGAGCTGTTTTCCAATGTCCGTGATAAAGTTGGCCAGGAAGTGATAAGAATCCAGCGTACAGCCAAGGCAATTGCAGGTCTGGATGTGTTTGCATCCCTGGCGCTTGTTGCTGAGCGCAATCATTATGTACGTCCGAAGGTAAATGAAGGCGGAATTATAGATATCAAAGGTGGTCGTCATCCGGTTGTAGAGCAGATGATCGATAATGATATGTTCATTGCCAACGATACATACCTTGACAATACTAAAAAAAGAGTTTCCATTATTACAGGTCCAAATATGGCAGGTAAATCCACATACATGCGCCAGACTGCGTTGATTGTACTTATGGCACAGATTGGAAGCTTTGTTCCGGCAGATAAGGCTGTGGTTGGAATTGTAGACAGAATCTTTACCCGTGTAGGTGCATCGGATGACCTTGCCAGCGGACAGAGTACTTTCATGGTAGAAATGACTGAGGTTGCCAATATCCTTAGAAATGCCACTGCCAAGAGCCTTCTGATCCTGGATGAGATCGGCCGTGGAACCAGTACCTTTGATGGTCTTGCCATTGCCTGGGCAGTGATTGAACATATCAGTAATACAAAGCTTTGTGGAGCCAAGACATTATTTGCCACACATTATCATGAACTGACTGAACTGGAAGGAAAACTATCTGGCGTTACCAACTACTGCATTGCAGTTAAGGAAAAAGGTGACGATATTGTTTTTCTCCGCAAGATTGTAAAAGGCGGCGCAGATAAGAGCTATGGAATTCAGGTCGCCAAGCTGGCAGGTGTTCCGGATTCTGTTATTAACCGTGCAAAAGAGCTGGTTGAGGAATTAAGCGATGCAGACATTACTGCTGCTGTAAAAGATCTGGCTTCACCGAAGAAGAAGCCGAAGGTAGAAATGGATATGGCGCAGATGTCATTATTTGACACTGTACAGGACAATGACATTATTGAAGAATTAAAAGGCATTGACATTGGAAATCTGACTCCCATGGAAGCCTTAAATACGTTATACAATCTTCAGAATAAGATAAAGAACAGATGGTAACTGACTGTTGACTTTCATATATGGTGTTGTCACCGCAGGCGACATGTCCGTATTGTGAACCGAAGCGGTCAACCTGCTTTTATATGGAGAGAAAAACTTGAGAAAAATAGCAGTTTTAGATAAACATACCATTGATAAAATTGCAGCAGGTGAGGTGGTAGAGCGCCCTTCTTCTGTTGTAAAGGAGCTTGTAGAAAATTCCATTGATGCTGGTGCTACTGCTGTAACAGTAGAGATTACAGATGGAGGAAAGAAGCTGATCCGTATTACAGACAACGGAGGGGGAATTGAGGCTGCTCAGGTACCTACGGCATTCTTAAGTCATGCTACCAGCAAAATTGAAAAAGTAGAAGATCTGGAAAACATAGCCTCACTGGGATTCCGTGGTGAGGCTTTATCCAGTATTGCCGCAGTTTCCCAGGTGGAGCTGATCACAAAAACTCCTTCTGCTATCAGCGGCGTGCGTTATGTGATCGAAGGCGGCGTAGAACAAAGCCTTGAGGAAATGGGAGCTCCAGATGGAACTACTTTCCTGGTTCGGAATCTTTTTTACAACACACCGGCCCGGAGCAAGTTCCTGAAATCTGATTCTTCAGAAGCAAATTATATTGGAACTATGATGGAACAGCTTGCTCTTTCCCATCCGGAGATTTCTTTTAAATATATTCAGAACAAACAGGTGAAGCTGCATACTTCTGGCAATTATAATGTGAAGGATGTTATTTATAATGTATATGGCCGGGATATGGCGAAAGCACTTCTGGAAGTCTCCTACGAAAATGATTTTATGAAAATTGAGGGATACGCAGGCAAACCGGAAGTTTCCAGAGGAAACCGAAGCTTTGAAAATTACTATGTAAATGGCAGATTTGTGAAAAACAATATTATTACGAAGGCTATTGAAGACGCATATAAGGGCTTTGTCATGCAGCATAAATTTCCTTTTGTGTCATTGCAGATCCAGATGACAGGAAATGATCTGGATGTAAATGTTCATCCCCGGAAGCTGGAGGTTCGTTTTGCAAGAGGGGCGGAGGTGTATGATGCCATTTACGAGGCTGTTCACAATGCACTTCTTCACAGAGAACTGATACCGGTTGTTCCAGTGGGAAAAGAGGAGCGGGAATCAAAGGTGGCAGCAGTAAGCCGCGGAGCAGTTCCGGAGCCATTTGAGAAAAGTCGCAGGACGGAGTTTCATTGTGAAGGTGCTGCTGAAAAAGCTGGTCGAAGCAGCGCAGGGAATAATGAAAGCTGCTATTCACAGGCTGCTGAAAAAACAGTTCTAACTGGAAAAACAGCTCTAACTGAAAAAACAGCTCCAACTGGAAAAATAAATTCATCTGGAAGCCTTGTAAACAGCTCTGGCTGTCAGGCCAGCAGTGTTCTTCGTGAGCAGGCAATTTATCAGGCGAAGCCATTCAGCAAGGAAGAGGAAGCTCTTTTTTCAGGAACTTTAAAAGAGGCTGCGGAGGCAGATAAAAGAGCGGATAAAAAAGCAGAAGAAAAAGCGTATAAAAGTTTAGATGAAAAAGCGGCAGAAGATAACATATCGGCTGAGAGAATGAATGACGCCGATAATCAGGCAGAGACTGCTGTATCCGAAAACTATGAGATACCAGATAAATCTGAGCCTGAGCAGAGTGATCCAGGTACAGAATATCCATCCGTTGGGGGAAAGCAGCTTGAGCTTTTTCAGGAGAAACTTCTGGCACCAGAATCCCGAAGCCGCCATAAGCTGATTGGCCAGTTGTTTGACACCTACTGGCTGGTGGAATTTGAAAACCAGTTTTACATTATCGACCAGCATGCAGCTCACGAAAAGGTAAATTATGAGCGCTTTGTAAAACGTTTTAAAGAACAGTCCATTGAATCGCAATATCTGAATCCTCCGCTTGTGGTGACCTTGAACATGGATGAACAGGCGAAATTAAAAGCCAACGAAGAATATTTCAGGAAATACGGTTTTGAGATTGAACCCTTTGGTGGAAGGGAATACTGTATCAGTGCAGTTCCGACAAATTTGTACGGATTCCATGAAGAAGAACTCTTTCTGGAAATGCTTGACAATCTGGGAGGAGAAGGGGCAAAGGATGCTTTTGACCTTTTCACAGCAAGACTTGCCACAATGGCATGCAAATCTGCTGTCAAAGGAAATCATCAGATGTCTGCTCTGGAGGCAGATAAGCTGATCGACGAGCTTCTTACTCTGGACAATCCATATAATTGTCCTCATGGCCGTCCCACTATCATTGCGATGACAAAGACAGAAATTGAAAAGAAATTTAAGCGAATTGTATAAACAGGAGAGATTATGAAAAAACCTCTTATTGTCCTTACCGGTCCTACTGCAGTTGGAAAAACCAGGCTGTCTATTTCTCTGGCAAAAGCCATTGGCGGCGAGATCATATCTGCAGATTCCATGCAGGTTTATAAATATATGGATATTGGCTCTGCGAAGATCATGCCAGAAGAAATGCAGGGAGTTCCCCATTACCTGGTGGATGAGCTGATGCCAGAGGAAGAATTTCACATTGTGCGTTTTCAACAGATGGCAAAGGATGCCATGGAAAATGATTTACACCAGGGGACATATTCCCATTCTGGTGGGGGGAACCGGCTTTTATATTCAGGCGGTGACCAGAGATATTGATTTTACCCAGGCTGAGCAGGACGATGGATACCGGGCCAATCTGGAGGCGATTGTCCAGGAAAAGGTCCTGCATAATCTTCATCAGATGCTGGCAGAGGTGGATCCCAAAAGCGCCGAAGTGATCCACGAAAACAACACGAAGCGTGTAATCCGCGCACTGGAATTTTATCATCAGAACCATAGCCCTATTTCCGCACACAATGAGGAGCAGCAGGAACGAACCAGCCCCTATAATCTGGCATACTTTGTGCTGAATGCACCACGGGAGCTTTTATATAAACGCATTGATAAGCGGGTGGATGAAATGATGACCAGCGGTCTTGTGGCAGAAGTCCAGAAGCTGAAGGACATGGGCTATCACAGAGGTATGGTTTCCATGCAGGGTCTTGGATATAAAGAAATCCTGGCCTATCTGGATGGAGAAATGCCGCTGGAAGAGGCTGTGCGGATCTTGAAGCGCGATACCCGGCACTTTGCCAAACGCCAGCTCACCTGGTTCCGCAGAGAGCCGGAAACAGTGTGGGTGAATAAAGATGAGTTCGGGTATAACGAGGATAAAAATGCTGGAGTATATGCAGAGCGTTTGCCATGAAAAAGGAATAACTGGAGAGTAGTTATTTCAATAAATCAGATTTTCCACAGGGGGGAATCGCCCGCTTTGAAACAAAAAAATGGAGGAATACCGTCAGACAGACGGAAAATTTATTATGAAAGAATTATACGAGCAGCTGGGAATTTCTTCCCAGGTTTACGATTTTTGCCATGAAATAGAAAAATCCTTAAAGGAGCGTTTTGAACAGTTTGACAAAACTGCAGAATATAACCAGATGAAAGTTCTTCTGGCTATGCAGAAAAACCGCGTCAGCGAGGAGTGCTTCGGCTCTTCTTCCGGTTACGGCTACAACGATTACGGCCGTGATACTCTGGAAAAGGTTTATGCGGATACATTCCACACAGAAGCATGTCTGGTGCGTCCGCAGATTGCGTGTGGAACACATGCCCTGGCCATTGCTCTTTTTGGAAACCTGCGTCCAGGCGATGAAATGCTGGCACCAGCCGGAAAGCCATATGATACTCTTGAAGAGGTGATCGGTATCCGTCCATCCAAGGGCTCCCTGGCAGAATACGGAGTAACTTATCGTCAGGTGGATCTTCTTGAGGATGGAACTTTCGATTATGAAAATATCCGCAAAGCAATCAATGAGAAGACAAAACTGGTTGAGATTCAGCGCTCCAAAGGCTATATGACACGCCCCTCTTTTTCAGTAAAGCAGATTGGTGAGCTGATTGCATTTGTAAAGAGCATTAAGCCTGATGTGATCTGTATGGTAGACAATTGCTACGGCGAATTTGTTGACACGATTGAGCCCAGTGATGTTGGTGCAGATATGGTGGTTGGTTCCCTGATCAAAAACCCGGGCGGCGGACTTGCTCCAATTGGCGGTTACATTGCGGGAACCAAAGAGTGCGTGGAAAATGCTTCTTACCGTATGACCTGTCCGGGACTTGGTGCTGAGGTGGGAGCTTCACTTGGCGTAAACCGTTCCTTCTATCAGGGATTTTTCCTTGCACCGATGGTGACAAAGGGTGCGTTAAAGGGCGCTGTTTTTGCAGCCAATATTTATGAAAAGCTTGGATTTGACGTGGTTCCAAATTCCACAGAGCCAAGGCAGGATATTATTCAGGCAGTGACTTTAAAAAGTCCGGAGCGTCTGATCGCATTCTGTAAGGGGATTCAGGCTGCTGCCCCGGTTGACAGTTATGTTGATCCGGAGCCATGGGATATGCCAGGTTATGACAGTCAGGTCATTATGGCAGCTGGCGCATTTGTACAGGGCTCTTCTATTGAGCTTTCCGCAGATGGACCTGTGAAAGAGCCATATGCCGTATATTTCCAGGGAGGACTTACCTGGGAGCATGCAAAACTAGGTGTTATGATGTCCTTGCAGAAACTTGTGGAGCAGGATTTGGTAAAATTACAGTGAAATCATGAAAAACATGAATTTTCGTGCAACGCCAGGCGTGTAACAGGGAGGCGCTGAACCGTTACCATAAGTTCTTTAAAACAGATGTAAAAAACGGGAGTTTATATGGAGAAAAAACGTGTTATCGTTACAGGCGGCGGGGCGTCCGGGCTGATGGCGGCCATTGCAGCTGCAGAAAACGGGGCCGCTGTAACCATATTGGAACAAAATGAAAAACCAGGCAAAAAGATCTGCGCTACAGGAAACGGCAAATGTAATTTTACCAATATCCAGGTGCCGTCTGATGCATATCGAAGCGAAAATCCAGGCTTTGAACAGGCAGTTCTGAATCAGTTTCCGGTAGAAGACACGGTGAAATTTTTTACCCGGCTTGGAATTTATCCTGTGAATAAAAACGGCGGCTATCTCTATCCGCATAGCGGACAGGCAGCAAGCGTTGCTGAGGTATTGTGTATGGAAGCACGGAATCTTGGGGTAAAGATCAAGACCAACCAAAAAGTACAACGTGTTTTTAAGGAACAGGATATCTGGAAGGTTCAGGTAGAAGGCTGGATATACGAGGGTGAAGCAGTTATTCTTTCCAATGGTTCCAAAGCTTCTGCAATTTCCGGTTCCGATGGCAGCGGTTATGAGCTTGCCGCAGCACTGGGACACAGGCTCATAGAGCCTCTCCCGGCTTTAACTGCCCTGAAATGCAAGAATACAGGCTTTTCCGGCTGGGCAGGTGTCCGCACAGAAGGCAGAATTACGCTGCTTGTGGATGGGAAAAAAGTCACAGAGGAAACAGGAGAACTACAGCTTACTGATTATGGCGTATCTGGAATTCCGGTGTTTCAGGTTAGCCGATACGGAATCCGTGCACTGAAACAGGGAAAAAATGTGACTCTGATTTTAAATTTTCTGCCAGAATTTTCCCGGGAACAGTTGAAAGCTTTTCTGAAAATACGAAAGGAAAATCTGCCCCCTATAAAAGGAAAAAAAAGGACTTTTTTGACCGGACTTTTCCCGGATAAGCTTGCAAAAGTGCTTTTGTCAGCAAATGATCTGGAAGAAGCAATCAGCAGCTATCCGCTTAAAGTGACTGGTTATCAGTCTTTTGAACAGGCACAGGTGTGCTCAGGCGGCGTTGATACTACGCAGGTTAACGCCCAAACCTTGGAATCCACACGAAATTCAGGCTTATATTTCGCAGGAGAACTATTGGACATTGATGGGAAATGTGGCGGTTACAATCTGCAGTGGGCCTGGTCCAGCGGTTATGTTGCAGGAGTGAATGCCAGTAAAATGTCAGAGCGTGTTTGAAAAAGGAGAATAACATGATTCGAATTACCCAGCTGAAACTTTCAATTAATCATACCCCGGAAGAGTTAAGTCAAAAGATCCGTAAGGAGCTTCGTCTGAAAAATGAAGGCTTCACTTACGAAATAGTGAAGCAGTCACTGGATTGCCGTCATAAAGAGGATAAAAAATTTGTTTATACGGTAGATGTGTCTTTGCAGGATAAAAACCAGGAAAGCAAGATTTTACGAAAAGTTCACAATAATAATATTATGTTAATTCAAGAAAAGGAATATACATTTCCATCTCCTGGTGAAGAGGAACTGAAATATCCGCCGGTTATTGTGGGAAGCGGACCTGCCGGAATTTTTTGTGCCTGGTATCTGGCGAAGGCCGGTTATCGCCCCCTGGTTTTGGAACGGGGAGAGGAAGCGCATGTCCGTCAGAAGACTGTCGAGAATTTCTGGAAAAATGGCGTACTGGATCCGGATTCCAATGTGCAGTTTGGTGAAGGGGGTGCTGGTACTTTTTCTGACGGAAAACTAAATACTCTGGTAAAAGATCCTTCAGGAAGAAATCATGAAGTACTGAAGCGTTTCGTGCAGGCGGGTGCACCGTCGGAAATTATCTATCAGCAGAAACCACATCTTGGTACAGACGTGCTGGTTGGCGTGGTGGAGACTCTTCGCCATGAAATTGAGGAAATGGGCGGGGAATTCCAGTTCCGTTCCAAAGTGACAGATCTTTTTTTTGAAAACAGTCAGTTAAAAGAAATTGAGATAAATGGGGAAAAAAGGATTCCGGCCCAGGTATGTGTGCTGGCAGTTGGACACAGCGCAAGAGATTCCTTTTTCATGTTTGAGAAAAAAGGAATCTATATGGAACCAAAATCTTTTGCAGTAGGTGTACGTATGGAACATCCACAGTCCATGATCAATCTAGCTCTTTATGGGGAAGAGGAAAACGAGAAACTTGGAGCTGCTGCTTATAAAGTTACCCACACATGTGAAAATGGCCGTGGTGTTTATTCCTTTTGTATGTGTCCGGGCGGTTATGTAGTAAACGCTTCTTCAGAACCGGAGATGCTTGCTGTAAATGGTATGAGCTATCAGGCCAGGGACAGCCGCAATGCAAACAGTGCGCTGATCGTATCGGTAACTCCGGCTGATTTTCCGGAAGAGGGGCCTCTGGGCGGCGTAGCATTCCAGCGCAATCTGGAGCGCGCAGCGTGGAAAGCTGGAAATGGTAAGGTTCCGGTACAGTTGTTTGAGGATTATCAGAAGCATAAGCCGAGTACAAGACTTAAAGATGTAGAACCTTGTATCAAGGGCGCCTGTGTTCCAGGTGATGTGCGCAGTATTTTTCCAAAAGAGATCGGTGATTCCATAGAAGAGGGTGTTCTTGCCTTTGGAAAAAAAAATCAAAGGCTTTGACCGTCCTGATGCAGTGCTGTCCGGCGTGGAAAGCAGAACATCATCTCCGGTGCGTATTGTCCGTGATAAGGATTCCCTGGAAGCAAACTATGAGGGGATTTACCCCTGTGGGGAAGGCGCTGGATATGCAGGCGGGATTACTTCTGCTGCTATGGATGGCATAAAAGTAGCGGAAGCTGTTTCTAAAAAGTTCAGAAATTTTTAGGAGAGAGTGTACATCTCTCCTTTTTTATGCTAAAATGAGTCTGCATTGTGAAACACAGTGCGGGGGAAAATGTCTTTGTGTCTCGGGGAATAAGAAGTATCTGCTTATTATGGCATGAAGAACAGTCCCATTACTGTTCATTGGCAAAGCTGTGCGAAGTAAGTTTCAGGTATGGCGTGAGCAGTATCCTGTCAGTCCTGGAGAACTGCAGGTGAAAGATATGAATGAAATGAAACAGACCATCAGAGAACTGCCGGAGTCGTCACGTCCTTATGAGAAATGTCTGCAGTGGGGACCATCCGTGCTCAGCGACAGCGAGCTTCTGGCAGTGATCCTGAGAAGCGGTGTACAAGGCTGCAATTCTCTTGTACTCGCCAATCAAATCTTAAGTCTTACGAAAGATACCTCCTATCCGGGACTTCTGGGACTTTTACATATGTCCATTCCGGATCTGATGAAGGTGAACGGAATCGGGAAAGTCAAGGCCGTCCAGCTGAAATGTATCGGGGAGCTTTCCAAGCGGATGGCGTCTGCTGTTGCCAGACCAAGACTTTCTTTTAACGAACCCATCACGATAGCAAAATACTATATGGAACGTCTCCGGCACGAAGAGCAGGAAATATTGATCGTTATGCTGCTGGATGGAAAAAACCATTTTCTTGGTGAGCAGATGCTTTCCCGGGGAACCGTGAATTCAACTCTGATCACTCCCAGGGAGGTTTTTATGGAAGCATTGAAGTTTCACGCTGTAAGTGTGATCCTGGTTCATAACCATCCAAGCGGAGATCCTACGCCCAGTGAATGTGATAAGAAAATTACAGAGCGTATTTACCGGTCTGGGGAGATTCTTGGGGTGAAGCTTCTGGATCACGTTGTGATCGGTGACCAGAGATACATTAGCTTTAAAGAACAGGGAATGATGCCGGAGGAATGATCCGCCGGAAGTGCTGACGCCGTCTGTAAACCAGTGGCGGGTATTTGTTTTTGCAGGGCATAGTAATGATGAAGGGACAGATATATGCTGTTTGAAAAAACATATGGAATAGACCTTGGAAGCAGTTCCGTCAAGGTCTATTCCATGATTCGAAATAAAAGCTACATTGAGAAGAACATGATTGCGGCCAAGGGCCGCAAAATCATAGCCGTGGGCAACGAAGCGTATGAAATGTTTGAGAAAGCACCCTCTGATATTTCCGTAAGTTCGCCGATGGCTTTTGGTATGATAGCCAATCTGGAACTGCAGGAAATTGTACTTTACAGTATGATGAAAAAAATTGATAAAATTCTGGGAATAGGCTCTGTCATGTACTTTGCAGTTCCTCTGGACATGACTGCTATTGAAAAAAGAGCTTATTATCAGGTGGCGAATGGACATTGGCTGCGGAAGAACAGGGTTTACATGGTAGAGGCTCCTATTGCAGATGCCATAGCTATGGGTGTGGATCTGGAGAACAATGCAGGAAGCATGATTGTAAATATTGGTGCCCAGAGTACGAATTTTTCCATTGTTACGGGAGGCCGTATTATCATAAATAAGAAGATTCCAATTGGCGGACGTCAGATGAATGAGGCAGTGTGCAGTGAAGTACGCAAGCGTTATAATCTTCAGATCGGCACCCGTACAGGGAAGCGGCTGAAGCTGGTAATGGGACGGCTTGCAGACCAGCACAAGCAGGCCCGTAAGGTTGTAGGAATTGACAGTGTTTCCGGTCTTCCCAGGGAAGAGGTTATTTCTGCCTATGTAGTCAATGCGGGAATCATGAACTGTGTCAATGAGATCGGTGCCCAGATGAAAGTTTTTCTGGAACGTATCCCGCCGCAGATCGCCTACCACATTGCGAAAGAAGGCATTTTCCTTACCGGAGGGAGCACCAGAATCCCTCATATTGATACATATCTGGCAAGTTATACAGGCTATTCTTTTAACCTGTCAGATCTTTACGAAACTTCAGCTGTCAAAGGGCTGGAGAAGATCATCCACGACAAAGAACTTCGTAAATGGGCTCAGCCCATCACACAAAGAAAATTATAGTAACTGTGAAGGTACTGAACAGTTATAAATCATAAATTTTTAGGGGTGCCATTTTATGAAAAACCTTAAGAAAAAATTTCGATTTCGCATAAATCTGAAAAGTAAACATTTGCTGGCGATTATGACACTTTTCTGCCTGAGCTGTATTGTTGCTACATTTGCTTCAGGAATTTCCACAGCTCCTTTGCAGGAAACAGCAGGAATTGTCATAGTTCCTTTTGAAAAAAGCATTGAAAAGATCGGCAGTATGGTCCGTTCCGTCAGGGACAGCTTCAAGGACAAACAGGATCTGCTTTTTGAAAATGAAGAGCTGAAAGCAGAACTGGACAGCCTGACTACACAGAATAACAAACTGATCCAGGATCAAGGGGAATATCAGAGACTGAAAGAGCTTTACAATTTGGACCAGACCTATGAGGACTATCCGAAGGTAGCTGCGACTATCATTTCCAAAGATCCTGGAAACTGGTACGATACCTTTATGATCAACAAAGGTTCTGATGATGGGATAAAGGTCGATAATAATGTGATTGCAGGCAAGGGGCTTGTTGGAATTGTCACAGAAGTTGGTTCCTCCTGGGCTACTGTCCGTTCCATTATTGATGACAGCAGCAGTGTAAGTGCCATGACAGTAAGCACTTCTGATAACTGTATTGTAAACGGAGACCTGGAACTGATTGATGAAGGAAAGCTTCGCTTTGAGCAGCTTTATGATCAGGAGAACAAGGTGACTGTCGGGGAACGTATTGTCACTTCCAATATCAGTGAGAAATTTGTAGAAGGATTGTTTATCGGCTATGTAAGCGAAGTGCAGGTAGACAGCAATAACCTGACTAAGACAGGAACCATTGTAACACCTGTGGATTTCCTTCATTTGAAGGATGTATTTGTTATTACCGTGAATAAGCAGGATCTGGTAGACGGAACCGCGCAGGTGGAAGGTAATTCTGACAGCGGCAGTTCTGACAGTACCTCTGGCGACAGCAGTCAGGAGAGTAGCGACAATACTGACGGCAGTGCAGCAGACGGACAGGAGGGCGCAGATGAAGGGTAAGATTGTTTATTTTCTTACGATCGTAATATGTTTTCTTCTGCAGTGTACGGTTATGGATCTGATTTCTATTGGCTCTGTAACTCCTAATCTGATGCTGGTTTTCTGTGTATCCATGGGGCTTATGCGCGGGCGCAAAAGCGGCCTTTGGGCAGGATTTTTTTCAGGGCTTTTTGTGGATCTGTTCTTTGGATCCGTATTTGGATTTTATGCTTTGATCTATATGTATATTGGTTATTTAAGTGGATATGCGCACAGGATTTATTACGATGATGATGTGAAGGTTCCTATGTTTTTGACTGCAATTGCAGATCTTTTATATAATCTGTCTGTTTATGGGTTGCAGTTCCTCCTAAGAGGCAGACTGGGACTTGGGACTTATCTGTACAGGATCATTATCCCGGAAATGTTTTACACGGTATTTATTACCTTGATTGTATACCGGATTTTCCGTTACATAAACTATCACTACATGAACATAACCAGGAAAGAAAGTGAGTCAATTTGGGTACTAAAATAAAACGAATTTACAAAAAAATCAGTTTAAAACGAACAACAGTCCTGATCTTGGTATTTGTGATAATGTCAGTTGTTCTGGTGCGTAGATTATTTGATCTGCAGATTATTCAGGGAGAGGATTACATCAGCAAATTCCAGGCCAGGACAACCAAAGAGCGTGTGCTCAAGAGCACCCGCGGAAATATTCTGGACAGAAATGGTGATATTCTTGCATCTAATGTGCTTTCCTATTCTCTGACACTGGAGGATAATGGAACTTACACTTCTACAAGAGAGAAGAATCTTACATTAAATGGTGTAGCCTATCAGGTGCTTCAGATTCTTCACAGCAACGGAGATGATATTACCCATTCCTTCCATATTGTGGTAGATAAGAATGGAGAGTATGCTTTTGATGTTGCTGAGGGCTTTACCCTGAACCGTTTCCGTGCTGATATTTATGGACAGGCATTGATCGATGATTTGAAAGATGAACAGAAGACGGCGACTGCGGATCAGATGATGGAGTTTCTCACTGGTTCCGAGAAATTTTCTATCGTTCTTAGCGGTGATCGTGCTTATACAGAGGATGAACTGACCTCCCATGGTCTGCCTCTTACTTTGACCAAGCAGGAAATGCTTGATATTGCAACTATCCGCTATGAATTGAATACCAACAGCTTTAAGAAATATATGCAGGTTACCATTGCTACCAATGTCAGTGAAAAGTCGGTAGCTGCGATCATGGAGAATAAGACCGGACTGCAGGGAATTGATGTGGTTGAGGATTCCATCCGCCAGTATATTGATGATGAAAGTATGGCACCAATCCTTGGCTATACAGGTAAGGCTTCTTCCGAGGAGCTGACAGAGCTTCGGAAACAGAATCCGGATTATTCCAATGATGCGATCGTAGGTAAAGCAGGAATTGAGCAGTATATGGAACTTACCCTTCAGGGAACAGACGGCAAGGAGACGGTTTCTGTTGATAACCTTGGAAAGGTTCTGAAAATTGACGAGGATACCAAAGTAGAGCCGGTTGCGGGAGATGATGTGCAGCTTACTATTGATACTGACTGGCAATCGGCAATCTATCAGATCCTCAAACAGCGTGTGGCTGGTGTTCTTCTGACGAAAATTGATGCGGCAAAGACTTTTGATTACACGTATGTCACAGATGCCAGTCAGATCCGTATTCCTATTTATGATGTATACAATGCCCTGATTTCCAACAGTGTGATTGACATCACCAAATTCAGCAATGAGGATGCCTCTGACATAGAAAAAAATTTATATGCCAAATTTCAACAAAAGCAGCAGAGAGTTTTTGATACAATAAGCACGAAGCTGAATGGCTCAAACCCGCCAGCCTATAAGGATGAAGATGAAGAAACACAGGAATATCTGTCTTACATCTGTAATGACCTTCTTAGAGACACGCTTGGAATTATTTCCAAAGATGCCATTGATACATCAGATGCTACTTACAAGGCCTGGACAACAGATGAAACCATCAGCCTGAAGGATTACCTGACTTATGCCACAAGCCAGGGCTGGATCGACATCAGCAGCTTTTCACCGGAAGGAGAGTATCTGGATTCTGAGGAAATTTATCAGGCACTGACAGCATATATTATCGACTATCTCAGTACAGATACTGGATTTTCCAAGCTCCTTTACAAATACATGCTGCAGGAAGATACAATTTCCGGACAGGAAATCTGCCTGGTGCTTTATGAGCAGGGAGTCCTTGACAAAAATGATGATGATTATGAGAATCTGGCTTCCGGAGCAATGGGAGCTTATGATTTCATGATCAACAAGATATACACTCTGGAGATAGAGCCTGCACAGCTGGCATTAATGCCATGCTCAGCGTCCGCTGTGGTTGTAGATGTAAAGACTGGAGATGTAGTTGCACTTGTTTCCTATCCCGGATATGACAATAATCGTCTGACCAATGATATGGATACAGATTATTATGCAAAACTGGCACTTGACCAGTCCAGTCCGTTCTTCAATAAAGCGACCCAACAAACCACTGCACCAGGTTCCACTTTAAAGCTTCTTTCAACAATTGCAGGAATGGAAGAAGGAATTATTGACGAAGGTACATATATTGAATGTACCGGAACTTTTGACTATGTAGATCCGCCTATTAATTGCTGGTATAAGAATGGTCATGGAAGTCTGGACATCCGTACAGCAATTGAGCAGTCCTGTAACTATTTCTTTAACATGATCGGTTTTCAGCTGGGAAAAGTTGGGGACAATGAGTTCTCCGAGGTGCAGAGTCTGAATAAGCTTCAGGAATATGCCTCATTGATCGGTCTGGATCGGAAGACTGGAATCGAGCTCTCAGAGGCAACTCCGAAGGTTTCCGATGCCAAAGCAGTTCCATCCTATATGGGACAGGGAAATAACCTGTTTACTACATCAGAACTGGCTCGTTATGCTACTGTTATGGCTACTTCCGGGAATGTATTTAAACTGACTCTTCTGGACAAAGTAATGGACCCGAAGGGAGAGGTGATTCAGGAGTATGAGCCGGAAATCGAGGATGTGGTAAATATTTCTTCAAATATCTGGGATGTGATCCATGATGGTATGCGTCGTGTGATCCAGACTCATTCCCAGTTTGATGGTCTTGGAGTAGAAGTGGCAGGTAAAACCGGTACAGCAGAGCTGGATCTTCGCCATCCAAACCATGGTCTGTTTATCGGTTATGCGCCGGCCTCTGATCCGGAGTATGCGGTGGCAATCCGTATTGCCAATGGATACAGCTCCGGTAATGCATGTCTGATTGCTAATGATATTTTTAAATATATGTACAATCTTGCAGATAAAGATTCTATTCTCACAGGTATTGCTTCTACAGATACCAGTGATACATCGAATGACTAAAAACGATTTTGCTGCTGTTCATAGTCTGATCAGCAGTACTGGATATGCCTGCCGGGAGTGTTCCGGCAGGCATATCCATAAGAGAAATACCAGGATTTTGGAACATTTTGTTTAGGAGGAATCAGAAGAAATGGGTGAAGTCATTGTCATTACATCCGGAAAAGGCGGTGTAGGAAAAACCACTACAGTTGCCAATATAGGAACTGGTCTGGCTATGATGGGAAAGAAAACCGTGGTTGTGGATACGGATATTGGTCTTCGTAATCTGGATGTTGTGCTTGGGTTGGAGAACCGGATCGTATATAATCTGGTAGATGTGGTGAATGGAAGCTGCCGTCTGAAACAGGCTCTGATCAAAGACAAGCGGCATCCGGAGCTCTATCTGCTGCCATCTGCGCAAACTAAGGATAAAACCGCCGTATCACCGGAACAGATGATCAAACTGACGGATGATCTGCGGGAGGAGTTTGATTATATATTGCTGGACTGTCCGGCTGGAATTGAGCAGGGATTTAAGAATGCCATTGCAGGTGCAGATAAAGCTCTTGTAGTGACGACCCCGGAGGTATCCGCAATTCGCGATGCGGATCGTATCATTGGTCTTCTGGAAGCAAATGATCTGCGGGATATCCATCTGATCATCAACCGTCTTCGTCCGGACATGATCGCCAGGGGAGATATGATGTCTGTGGATGATGTGACAGAGATTCTGGCTGTAGATCTGATTGGAACTCTTTTAGATGACGAGCAGATTGTGATAGCAACCAATCAGGGAGAGCCTCTTTCTGGTAAAAATTCTCAGGCAGAGGAGGAATACCGGAATATTTGTAAACGGCTTATGGGCGAGGAAGTTCCCTTTGCAGAACTCAGACAGAAGAAAGGTATGTTTTCACGACTGTTTAAAAGACATTGATATTCAGGTAATAATTAGTTACGCAAAATAGCATGTTGGTTGTTTGTAATAATGTTATGTCAACTAATGCTCTGAAATGGAGGGATTTTGCATGAAGACCTTTTTAAATGAAAGAAGGCGTTCAGCAGGATATGCTCGCGACAGGATGAAACTTCTTCTTATCTCAGAACGCATAGAATGCTCTCCACAGATGATGAAAATGTTAAAAAGCGATCTGGTACATACAGTAAAGAAGTATGTGACCATAGAGGAAACTAAAGTGAAAATACAGATATCACAGGAACCGCCTGTCTTAATGGCGTATATCCCTGTGTTGACGAAAAAGGACAGATAAATTTATGATTAAACAGTATAAGCTACGTTTTTACAATTTTAAACTAGTGATCCTTCTGACTGCGATCAGTCTGTTTGGAGTGCAGCTGGTAGCAAGTGCATCGCCAGATCTTCGAAATAAACAGCTTTTGGGCGTTGTGATGGGGCTTGTGTTGCTGGTGATCTTATCGTTAATGGATTATTCCTGGATATTGAATTTCCAGTGGATCATGTATGGTTTTAATCTGCTTATGCTTATTGGTGTACGATTGTTCGGAAGTGAGGCTGGAGGTGCGTCCAGATGGCTGGATATCGGTGGTTTCCGTTTTCAGCCTACCGAGCTTTCCAAAGTTATTATTATTCTGTTTTTTGCCAAGTTTTTTATGGACCATGAAGATGATATCAATACTTTCAGGGTGTTGGCAGAATCAGTGCTCCTTCTGGCTGTTCCATTGGCTCTTATTTATGCACAACCGGATATGAAAAATACCATTACGGTAACCATTATTTTCTGTATTCTGCTGTATATAGCAGGACTGAGTTACAAGATTATCGGAGGTGCGATCCTGATCGCGGTTCCACTTCTGATCATATTTTTGTCTATTGTTGTGCAGCCGGATCAGACTTTGATCAAGGATTATCAGAGAACACGTATTATGTCTTTCCTTTACCCGGAAAACGAGGAATACCAGGAGGATATTGAACAGCAGAATAACTCGAAGACGGCGATTGCCTCCGGAGAACTGGTTGGAAAAAAACTTACCGGGGATGACCAGGTTTCTTCTGTAAATGCTGGAAACTTTGTTGCAGAGAACCAGACCGACTTTATCTTCGCAGTTGCCGGAGAGGAGTATGGATTTATAGGATGTACAGCTTTGGTTGTATTATTGCTGTTGATTTCAGTTGAATGTATCAGGATGAGCCTTAGGGCCAAGGATCTGGCCGGGAAGATTATCTGCTGCGGAATTGGCAGTGTTGTAGCTATACAGAGTTTTTTTGAATATCTGCGTTGCTACTGGACTGGCACCCAATACTGGTACACCTCTTCCTTTTGTAAGTTATGGTCTGACTTCCCTGGTCAGCTTGTTTATCGGTATGGGGCCTTGTGATGAATGTAGGTCTGCAGAGCAGTACTTATAATAAAGAACTTAAGAGAAAAGAAATTGATAAGAAAGAGGAATATTTATGACAGCCGCAAAAAAGAAGAACTCAAGACGTAAACAGACAAGATTTCGAAGTTCCAGAAGAAAGAGGATCAGAAATACTGTTCTTTTGCTGTTGCTTTTGGTTGTGCTTGCGGTACTGGGATCGGGCAATTTATGTTCTCCGAAATGGAACTGTTTTTGATAAGCGGAGGAGGCATATGTAGCTTCCAGAGAGTTTTCCCGGTGGGAATTACAGACTTAGACAGCCTGAGAGCTGATGGTTTTGCTAAGAATTTGTGTGTGGTCGTATCAGATGTTCCGATGGATGGTGTTTCCCTTGGGGAAAACCAGAAAGGACTTCTTCTGGATCTGGATGACAGAAAGGTGCTTTATTCCAAACAGGCACTTCAAAAGGTATACCCGGCAAGTATCACCAAGATTATGACAGCTATGCTGGCACTGAAATATGGAAATATGGATGACGTAGTAACCATTACACAGGAGAATCTGAATCTGGAGGAGGGTTCACAGGTTTGCGGCTTTTGGGCAGGTGACCAGGTGACTATGGATCAGCTTCTTCATTGTCTGCTGGTTTATTCAGGTAATGACGCAGCAGCGGCTATTGCAGAGCATGTGGGTGGTTCTACAGATGGGTTTGTGGAGATGATGAACAGTTATGCCAGGGAACTTGGCTGTACCGGAACTCATTTTACCAATCCTCATGGACTGCAGGATGAAAACCATTATACCACTCCCTATGATATCTATCTGATGCTAAAGGAAGCTTTGAATTATCCAGAGTTTACTCAAATTACACAGTCCGGATCTTATACAGTAGAATATACTCATGCGGACGGAAGCAGTGCAAGTACCACATTACTTGCCACAGACCATTATCTCACAGGAGAAGCTACCCCTCCTAAGAATGTGACTATTCTGGGTGGAAAGACCGGTACTACGGACAATGCAGGTAACTGTCTGGCGTTGCTGAGCCAGAATGCTTATGGAAAGCCGTACATTTCCATTGTAATGGGTGCCTCCACAAAAGACGAGCTTTATGAGCAGATGTCGTCCCTTTTGCAGAATATAAACTAGAGCCTGTTTGAAAAATCATTCCCGCAATCTGCACGCCCCACTTTGCGGTATATTTTGCCCGAATTCGGTTGCCGTAGCCCGCTACGGCGCCCTCATCCGGGCAAAATCTCCCACAAATTGTGACGCACATCTTGCAGAAAGCCTTTTTCAAACACGCTCTAGTACATCGTTTCGTAAATAACTATACCAATCGCGTAGGATGTGGATTCGAGTGTGCAGGCATAGTTATTTCGAAAACGATGTACTAGTCAGTCGCTTTATGAATCGTAGCCACAATTGAGAAAAATAGACAGAAATATTAAAAAAACTCTTGAAAATTTAGAAAAATTATACTATAATATGAAGCATATTAAACAAGGTTTTTGGTAAAAATTTAATATCATATTGTCTAAGGAGGAAAACATCATGGTTGAACTGATCGTAGGAAAGAAAGGCAAAGGCAAAACAAAAGTGCTCTTAGACAGAGTAAACGGTGCGGTGAAAGAAGCCAACGGAAGCATTGTTTACCTTGACAAGAGTACCAAACATATGTATGAGCTTAACAATAAGGTACGTCTTATTGACGTTTCCTCTTATCCATTGAAGAATGCAGATGAGTTCGTAGGTTTCATTTGTGGTATTATTTCTCAGGATCACGATCTTGAGCAGATTTATCTGGACAGCTTCCTTAAGGTTTCCAAGTTGGAAGACGCTGATGTTACAGATACACTTGATCAGCTGGACAAGATCGGTGAGAAATATGGAATTTCAATAGTTGTAAGTATTTCGCTTGACAAAGAAGAGATTCCGGAAGCATTACAGGATAAGATTGCAGTAGCATTATAATCTCGGATAATATGATATTGCAGCTATAAATTCAGTAAAAGCCAAATTAGAGGTACATAAGGACATGACTCGACTGTGGGTCATGTCCTTTTTTCGAGGTGCGCCTTAGAACTTGTTTGAAAATCATTCCTACAATCTGCACATCCCACTTTGCGGTATATTTTGCCCGAATTCAGTTGCCGTAACCCGCTACGGCGCCTTCATCCGGACTAAATCTCCCACAAATTGTGACGCACATCTTGCAGAAAGTCTTGTTTTGCGGTATGTTCCTGGATTGATTTACAATAATAATATTATGTGAATTAAATGTGGCGAGTACAACAATTGTATGTGTGAAGTAGATATTAATCTTCACGCAGTTTTACAGCAGTGGCTGCCTGACGCCGTCTGGAATCGTCTAAGGCTGCATAATGCTTCTTGGTAGTATTCACGTCCTTATGGCCTAAAACGTCCGCTACAAGGTAAATATCGCCTGTTTCCTGGTAGAGGGCGGTGCCGTAAGTACTGCGGAGTTTATGAGGGGTGATTTTCTTGGTGGTGGTAACCTGGCGGGCGTATTTTTTAACCAGGTTTTCAACGGCCTGGACCCCAATTCGTTTGCGCTGGGTAGAGTAGAAGAGAGCGTGTTCGTGACCTTCTACAGGAATAATGTTCTTGCGTACTTCCAGGTAGTTTTTCAGAGCTTTTTCTACTTCGGGACCGAAATATACAACCATTTCATTTCCACCTTTTCGAGTAACCTTGATTCCATTATTTTTGAAATCTACGTCTTCTATGTCAAGACCTACACATTCAGAAACACGAACACCTGTTCCGAGCAGGAGAGTAACGAGAGCGAGGTCACGGTCTTTGGTTTTTTCATAATATACCTTTTTCTGACCGGTAAGGTCGTCCCCGCCGTGCTCAATATAATCCAGCAGCAAGGCAACTTCATCAGCTTCCAGGCGAATGATGCTTTTCTGATGAATCTTTGGAACGTCTACAAGGACGGTAGGATTTGTGTGAATCATTTCACGTTTAAAATAATATGCATAAAAACTTCGCAATGAGGACATTTTTCGCTTCAGACCACGTTCGCCATTGGTTTCCGTTTTATCCCCGGCCTGGTAAACTTTCAGGTATTCTTCATATTCCTCAAGATCAACGGCTGTGAGCTGATCCAGAACATCCACAGTAAAGGCATCTATAGACCAGTCCCTGAAGGCTGGATTTTGTTCCAGAAGAAACTGAAAGAAAATGCGGATGTCATATGCATAGGAAATTCTGGTTTTAGTTGTGGTACGCGGTTCAATGGCACGAAAGAAATCCCTGCAAAATGGCGGCAAGGTTTTCAGAACATCACGAAGCCGCAAGGTATTTTCAACGTCAGTCTGTTCGTGGTAGGTGACTTTTTTATCCATGAAAAATTCTCCTTTAGCAAGTAATAATGATACCAATCTATATGAAAAAACTCGGGTTTGTCGTATAGATCTAGATGAGGGGTATAACGCCGAATCAGCCACTTCTTCTGGCTGTTTTCGGCGTTTTTCAGAATTTCATTAAATGTTAAAATATAATTGATGGTTCGACTGCATTCATTATGCAGTTACAGACGATTCTGAACATCTGGCGCACCGGTTTCAATAAAGCTTGGCCGGTTTCGTTACAATTGATGTTAATTTTACATGATCGATTCGTCCAACATCACTGTAAACGGTCCATCGTTTTCCAGTGAAATTTTCATATCAGCGCCAAAATACCATGCTGAACAACTGGAACAACTTTTGCAGCTCCTTTAGCATGTATTCATAAAGTTCATTTGCCTGTTCTGGCGCACCGGCTTCAATAAAGCTTGGCCGGTTTCCTTTTTTGCAGTTGGCATATAACGTGAATTGCGAAACCATCAAAAGCTCCCCATTTACATCTGCCAGGGAAAGGTTTGTTTTGCCATTTTCATCTTCAAAAATTCGAAGTCCTAGCATTTTTTTCATATATTTGTCTGCAATTTCCCTGGTATCATTCTGACCTATGCCGACCAGTACAAGAAAGCCCTTCCCAATATTTCCGATAACTTCACCATCTACTTTTACGCTTGCATGATTTACACGTTGTATTAAAAGCCGCATGTTAATTTCCGTCCTTTTTACTGTTTTGTTTCTGTCTGTACTCTTCTATCAATTGTCTGACTTTTTGATAAATTATCACGGAATATTTTTTTATAAGGATCCAGATTGTAGTCAGGATTTTCTGGATCGTTTTTAACAAAGTAAGGGTAAATTTCAACATTGCAGTGCGTCTGGGTGTCTCTCTCTTCTTCGGCTCTTCTGCCGGGAAAAGAACGGGTTCATGTGTTTCCGGATCCAGACAGTCAATGTTGGTGTATTTTTGCTCCTCATCTGGAACCTGCTTATAGATCAGGCTGATATGGACAAGCCTGCCAAGTGCCGCGTAAAGCACTGCAAAAACAGGAACGCCAATGATCATACCTGGGATTCCAAAGATTCCACCGCCAATAAGGATGGCGACAATGACCAGAAAACTGGAAAGTCCTGTGGAATCACCAAGAATCTTCGGTCCAAGAATATTGCCGTCAAACTGCTGGAGAACAAGAATAAAAATTGCAAAATAAATAGCCTGCAGCGGATCCACCAATAAGATGAGAAAAATACTTGGGATTGCTCCGAGGTAAGGTCCAAAAAAATGGAATTACGTTGGTTACACCAATGATCACACTGATCAAAAGTATATATGGCATATTCAAAAAGTTCATACCAATATAACACAATAACGCCAATGATGGCAGAATCCAAAATCTTACCACTGAAAAATCCGATAAAGGTTCTATTGGTAAAACGCATGGAAATGGATGATAAAATTCGCATGCTGGGTATTAAAAATTGCGTAGGTGAGCATTTTTGCCTTGGCAATGAATCCCTCTTTATCTGCCATCAGGTACAGGGAAACGATAGCTCCGATGAGGAAATTCTTCAGAAAATTAATTAATTCAAACACACCCGCGGAAATATTTTTTAGCATTTCCTGCATCTGCGGAAGGATATTCGTAGTCAGGTAGTCCTGAGCTGTGGTGATGGACTGATTCAAAGTGTCCAGTGCATCACTGTTCAGATTCCATTTCTCAATGAAAGACTGCAGCCATTTCTGAATAACCTTCACATAGGCTGGAAAACTGTAGATCAGACCCATAATACTTCGGATCAGTTCTGGCAGAATCATCATAATAAGGGCATAAATAAGAGCAAGGAAGAGAAACATACATAAAATTACGCATGCCCACCGAATTGCCTTGCGCCCCTTCTTTCCTACTGATACTTCCTTCCTGGCAAGAAGCGGATAAATGATTTTTTTCTCCAGGAAATTTAATACAGGGGTCAGTAAAAAGGCGATCACGACCCCATAAACAATAGGTGTGAGAATCCCCAGAAATGTCTGAATTCCTGTAATCAGTGTCTTCATATGGAAAACACCATAATAAAAGAGCATACTGGCTGCGATTACAAGGAAAGAAGTTACTCCCCAGCGAACATGTTGATTGTCCCAGCGTAATTTCATATTCTAATATCGTCCTCCTGAAACATGAATGCAAAATATGTGTTACTGTCTGCTGTTTGCACAGTAACCAATAAGTGTCTGTACTGTTATTTATTTAACAGCGATTGCTATCTATTATAACACAGTTTTGTCTCAATGTCTCATTAAAAAAATATAAAGTGGCGATGGCGTTTGAAAACAGGAACCGAAAACAGGAATTGAGATGCAACAAATTACAAAAGGAGCTCTCTTTCGAGAACTCCTTATTTTCACATGATTCTGTATATTATTTCTTAAGGTCATCAAAAATATGTATGGTATTGATAATCGCCTGGGCAGCACCTTCGATACCAAGCACACTGCTGTCAACGCTTAAGCTGTAGCCCGCTGCTGCACCCCATTTCTTATTGGTGTAGTAATTATAGTAACTTGCACGGCTCTTATCTGTTTTGGTGATCATATCTTTGGCTTCTTTAGGTGTCTTATTGTATTTGCCTGCAATACGCTTGATCCTCCAGTCCAGATCAGCATGAACAAAAACACTGAAACAGTCTTTATTATCTGCAAGAGCATAATCTGCACAGCGCCCTACCATAACACAGGGGCCTTCTGCAGCTAATTTCTTGATGGCTTCGAACTGTGCCAGGAAAACCTTGTGGTTCATAGGCATGTCTGTAAATCCAGCAGAAGAATATCCAAAAGAATAAGTATCCATTACAAGAGAATACAGAAAGCTGTTAGTTGGCCTCTCATCATGATTCTCAAATAATTCCTTGCAAATACCGCTGTCGTTTGCAGCATGCTCCAGAAGCTCTTTGTCGTAACACTTGATTCCAAAATATCTGGCTACTTCCTGACCAATCTGCCTGCCGGCGCTTCCATATTCACGTCCGATGGTAATAATTGAACTTGTTGTATTGTTCATATCTGCCACTCCCTTCTGCAATTCCTTTGTTACTGTTCACTTCGTGACTGGCAATTCATAGGAATTTTGTAAGATTATTATACACTACATCAGGGTAAACTGACAACTATTTTCTTAATTTTTCTAACAAATTGAGAAAATATTCTGGCAAAGGTGCAGAAAACTCCATATACTCTCCTGTTCTTGGGTGAACAAAGCCCAAAACCATGGCATGAAGAGTCTGTCCCTGAAGATGATAGGGATTTTTGCCTGAGCCATAGATTTCGTCGCCAAGAAGAGGATGTCCAAGGCTGGTCATATGTACACGGATCTGATGGGTACGACCGGTTTCAAGGCGGCACTCGATATAAGTCGCATTCCCGAAACGTTCCAGGACTTTATAATGGGTGACAGCGTCTTTTCCATTTTTGTAGTTGATCGCCATTTTTTTCCGGTCAATTGGGTGACGGCCGATCGGGCCTTCTACAGTACCTTCATCTTCCTTAAGATTACCTGCTACAATAGCCCGGTAACGCCGCTTGATGGTATGCGCTTTCAGTTGCTTGGCCAGATCACGGTGAGCCGTGTCATTCTTACATACAAGAAGAGCTCCTGTAGTGTCCTTATCAATACGGTGGACGATTCCAGGACGCATAACCCCGTTAATACCGGACAGATTGCCCTGACAGTGGTACATAATAGCATTTACCAAAGTTCCGCTGGTGTGGCCATTTGCAGGATGGACTACCATTCCTTTGGGCTTATTTATCACCAGTACATCATCATCTTCGTATAAAATGTCCAAAGGGATATTTTCCGGAAGAATATCCGGTTCAGTCAGATCAGGCAGGGTTGTCTGAACCAGATCCCCTGCCTGTATTTTGTAGTTTGCTTTTACTGCTTTCCCATTGACGGTAACACCTTGTTCTTTCAGAAGCTTCTGAAGATAAGAACGGGAAAGTTCCTCATATTTATCGGAAAGACAGCGGTCTATGCGCACTCCTGCTTCATTTTCGGTTGCTGTAAATTCCAATTGCTCCATGTATCAGTAAAACTCCTCTCTCAATTACGCGGTATATGAAAAATCAGACAAATCAATTTACCTGGCAGATCTGTTCCCCGGTTTCAGAAAGTCAAAATCATTTTCTTCTTTATAACGGAAAAACATAAGAAATACCATCACTGTGATCCCACAGGTCACGTAAATATCTGCCACATTAAACGTGGGAAAATCAATCAGGGAAAAATAAATAAAATCTACCACATATCCACGGAAAACACGGTCTATAAAATTCCCCATTGCTCCAGCGAACACAATTGCCGCTGTATAAAGCAGTGGTCTATAATAAACAGTTGCAGGTGCTTTTATAAAAAGATATATAATAGCCACAAAAAACACAATACAGGTAAGCACCAGAAAAAGAATCTTATTCTGGAGAAGGCCAAATGCCATGCCTCTGTTTTCAAGGTAACGAAGGTTTAACACATTATCAATAAGAGAAATCCCGGAGGTTCCTTTCAGATACCTGATTGCAAGATACTTTGTTCCCTGATCCAGAAGAACCAGAAAAAGGATAAGCAGAATTCCTTTTAATTTAGGTGCTTTTAGTGGAAGATCATTGTAGTCTGAAGCTGTTTTATTTTCCATGATTGATTACCTGCAGATGGCGTGAATTCCCACAAGAAGCTCCTGATCCGAAACTGTCTTGTCTATAAAACTCTTTCCAAGACCATCTATAAGAATAAATTTAATCTGTCCCTGTTCCATTTTTTTGTCCTTTTTGGTAGCTGCAAGAATGTCCATGGGAGAAAGTCCTTCCACATACAAAGGCAGGTCGTAAAGCTTAAGGCTATGGCAGATCTGTTCATATTCAGCATTTGTGAGGAGACCTCTTTCCCTGGAAATGGCAGCTGCGGCAACCAGTCCGATTCCCACACACTGACCATGGAGAAGGTTAAAGTTCATCAGCTTTTCGACTGCATGTCCTATGGTGTGGCCAAGATTAAGAAGAGCACGCTCTCCCTGTTCCTTGGGATCTCGCTCTACAACCCCGGCTTTGATGGCACAGCATTTTCGGATCATAACGGCAAGCATTTCTGGATCCATAGTGCGGATAATCTTGTAATTTGCGCATACAAAGTCGAAAAAGTCTTTATCGCAAATTAGTCCGGTCTTTAGAATTTCACCCATTCCACAGCCAAATTCGCGCTCAGGGAGGGATTGCAAGGTGGCCATGTTCATATAAACCAGTCGGGGCTGATGAAAAGCGCCTACCATATTTTTAAACTGTCTGAAATCAACGCCAGTCTTACCGCCTACGCTGCTGTCCACCTGCGCCAGAAGCGTGGTAGGAATCTGGATAAAATCAATTCCACGAAGATAGGCTGCGGCACCGAAGCCGGATAAGTCTCCTGTTACTCCGCCTCCAAGAGCAACCACCAGACTTTTGCGGTCAAGCCCATTCTCAATAAGGCACTGGAAAAGATCCTGTACGGTATCAAGATTCTTGTATGCTTCTCCGGCGGGGAAAGTGAACTGGTATACATGATCGGATACTTTCAAAAGCTCTGCTTTCACCTGGTCTGCATAGAGAGGTGCTACTGTGGAATCTGAAACAATACACATGCTTTTCCCTGCAAGACCTTCGTCTGTCAAGGCCTGTGAAAGAAAAGAAAAGTCATTTTCAAAATAAATGGGATAACAGAACTCCCCGTCACGTTTTACAAGTAATTTTTCTTCTGCCATAGTTAAATCCTCTCCAAATGTATTATTGTTTATACGTATTTTCGAATGCGGACACCAAGGCGTCCTTTCTTTGTCTGTCTGGATACACCATCATAGATAAAGCGTCCTTTGCCGCGAACGGAAATAATATCGCCTTCTTTTGGCTCATATCCATTGGAGGTGATCAGTTTGCCGTTTATAAACACAAGACCGCTTTCAATAAAAGAAACCATGCTGCTTCTGGACGTCTGAAAAGCCAGCCCGATGAGAGCATCCAGCCTTACAGAAGCGCAGGTACCATTTATCATTTCAAATTCAGGTTCCGGAATCTCTTCTGCCTGCTCTACTCTGGAAACCAGAACGGTAGTATGTTTTACCCGAATAAGATTTTCAATAAAAAAGTCAGACATTTTATGAAGGCAGAAAAACCAGGCTTCTTTATCCTTGATGAGGATATCACCAACTACACTGCGGTCAACTCCAAGATTCAGGAGCGCTCCAAGATAATCTCTATGTCCAAGCTCCTCAGAAAAACGAAGAGCCTTGGGCTCTATTTTCAGGCAGTCAATAGGATAATCCCAGGAAAAACCAAGGCCTCCGGGGAAAAAAGCTGCCATCTGCCGTTCTGCATGCTCATAGCCTCCGAAAAGCTTTACCTCTACGCCTATCTGATGAAGCTTAAGGGAAACAAGCATATTTTGTTCGTTTAAGTTAAGAAAATCCGTAAAGGTGACAATATCTCTCTGGTAAGAGAGATTTGCCAGCTCCCGGATTCTCTTAAGTAAAAATTCATCCTTATCCATAAAAATCAATAACCAGCTCTTACAGAAGGTGTAGCGCCGCCAAGAATATTCTGAAGATCACCAGTGATATCTACAGAAGAGGGACCAAGTACGAAGATGTAGCTGGAAATCTTCTGAAGGGAACCATTCAGGGAATAACATGCGCCAGATGCAAAATCAATAATACGCTGTGCAAGTTCTACATCAATACCCTCCAGATTCAGAATTACAGTTGCATTGTCAAGAAGTGTGTCTGCAATTTCCCGGGTGTCCTCCATGGAAGCAGGTTTGATCACACAAACCTCCATAGAAGAAGCCTGATTCGCACGACGGCTGCTTCTCATCGGAGTGATTTTGGAAGAAGCTACAGGGCGCTGCTTCTCAGCTGGCTGTTTCGCAGGAGCCTTGGCAGCAGTCTTTGGTGTTGCTGTATGTACAGGTTCTTCGTCAAAGGAAGTATCTGCGTCAGCCAAATCATCCTCTTTCTTACGACCGAATTTCTCGAAGAATTTCTTCTTAGGCTTGTCATCCATGGGATCGTCATCAAAGAAATCCCCCTCTTCGTCATCCATCAGATCCTCATCTAAATAATTATCTTCATCATAATCGTCATCATTCAGTTTAATAGAATCTAATAATTTATCAAAAACGCTCATTTTCAATCTCCAATCTTAATCTTCTTGCCGTGTGGCATAATTTCGTTCACCAAAAATACCGGTTCCCACACGTACCATGGTTGAGCCTTCCTGGACAGCAACCTGATAATCTCCGGTCATACCCATACTCAGAACACTCATGTTAACATTATTAATGTTTTTTGCATTAATGTCAACACTTAATTTCTTCAATGTGCGAAAAACTTCACGATTTTCTTCTGGATTTTTCACAAATGGGGCAATGGTCATAAGTCCCATCACTTTTATATGGGAAAATATGCTGATTTTCTCAAGAAGAGGAAGCACCTCATTCGTCGCTAATCCGAATTTGCTTTCTTCCTCTGCTACATTAACTTCCAGCAGAATCGGCATAACAAGATCTTTCTTTGCAGCTTCCTGCTCAATGGTCTGGGCAAGGCGAAGGGAATCTACCGAGTGAATCATGGCAACCTTGTCAATAATATATTTTACTTTATTGCGCTGCAGATGACCGATCATGTGCCACTGGATATCTGATGGCAGCTGGTCATATTTATCCATGATCTCCTGCACTTTATTTTCTCCAAAAACACGCGCACCGGCATCATACGCCTCCTGAAGCATGGAGACCGGTTTGGTCTTACTTACTGCCACCAATGTGACTTCACCTGGGTCACGGGAAACAGCAGCACAGGCTTTTTCAATATTTGCATTTACCTGCTGTAAATTTTCAGCTAACATTTATAAGCCTCCTTAAAAATAGTATATGTTAAACTTAGTAGAGAATATCCTGCTCTTTTACCTGGGAGGAGTCTCTGGCAATGCGGTCATAGCGGGAAAGTCCGTAGGATGTATTACTGGAAATAATGGCATATTCTTCATTCTGATCCAGTATATCTACCTGACGGAATACCGCATACCCTTGATTGATGCAGTAAACGCCTTCCAGAGAATCTGTTTCGCCTACAATAAAGCGCTGGTTGGAGTCATCTTTTACAATAGCATCTCCTTCCTTAAAAGCGCTTCTATCCACGTAATAATTGTAAGCTTCATCGGCAGAATCATCATCTAACTCAATTTTAACTTTACCGTAGATTGTAGCATTGATAAAGGTTCTTACGTTATTTCCGCTGGAATCTTTGGAAATCTTGTTAAAGCCTACACTTCCGCTGTCAGGATCAGTCGTGGCATATTCTGCCGGAATTACGTAAAAATCCTTGGATTCAATAGCGGAAAGGGGAATCTTAAGACCGGTTACTGTATTGGTAACCAGCTCAATATCCAGAAAACGGTCAGATGCATAGCGGATCAGACCGCGGCTGAAGTCAATTTTTCCATATTTGTTACCATCGATTTTTATGATGGAAAAATCGCCGCTCTGTGTCATATCATCCTTGAGAAATTTCACACGAATGGTGGAACGTCCCTCCAGCTTGGCGGCCTGTTTGTCGCTTAATGGAATGATCAGGCTCCATAATTCGCTGGTAATATTTGTATAAATGTTATCTCCGGCCTGCACCTTTTCGGATGTCTTCAGATCCGTTTCATGGTAAGAAGTCTGGTCAAAATCTGCTGCTGTAATGTTCTCCACAGTCTTATTCTCATAACCGTCCATAGAATAGAGGATAATGCCGTCTTCCTGGGCTTTACAGATATTCTGTCCACCGATGGTCACTACTTGTGAATCTGCATTCCCGTCAGTGGAAATTCCCTCATACTGAAGGATGCTTCCCTCCAGCTGGTTCTTAAAACTGTAGGTGTTGTTAAATTTACTTCCGGAAAATCCCTTGGAAAAGCTGAGCATAGAACTGCGGATTTTCTCCAGTTCGTCCGCAGTCAATGCAGACTTGGTTTCTGCAATTTTTCCGGAACTTAATCCGTAAACAGCACCGTTGGCATTGATCTTACTTCCCTCCCGGGCATAATAATTCACATAACCGGAGGATTCTGCCTTAAAAACACTCTCTTCCCGAAGAGAAATACCAGTGTAGGTCTCGTTTCGTGATAAAGGACCTGTGGTAACCTGGTAAGATTCGATGTGTGTGGAGGTTACAAGTAAAAATGCAGTAAAAATCATATATAATAACAATACACCAAAAGCAACGGTGGCAATATTCAGTCCGAATATGTTCTTTAACTGGACAAAAAGTCCTGCCATTTTGCCAGGCTTGTTAGATTTCTTCTCGGACAAGCGGATTCCCCCTTTGTTTTTGAGTCGGGCTCTGAATTTTCATACCAAACAATTGTACCATTTTTTGCCGGTGAACACAAGGAAAAGAAAACGAAAAGTGTGTGAACAAAGCTGGAAGCTGTGAACAGCCTGCATATCAAAAAACGAACATATTTTCAGAATATCTGTTTGCTTAATTAAGAAAAATATGGTATGATAAGAAAAAAGTTGAATGAAATTTCGGAGGAAAAACTCTTATGACATATGGTAAAATCAGCAAAAAACAGCAGGAAATTTTAGAATATATTAAAAGTGAGATTCTGAACCGCGGATTCCCGCCAGCAGTTCGTGAGATTTGTGAAGCTGTAAATCTGAAGTCTACATCATCTGTTCATGCCCATCTGGAAGCTCTTGAGAAGAACGGATACATCCGCCGCGATGCCACGAAGCCAAGAGCCATAGAGATCATTGATGACAATTTCAATCTTGTCCGCCGTGAAGTGGTCAATGTTCCGCTTGTAGGTACCGTAGCCGCCGGACAGCCTATTCTGGCTGTAGAGAATGTAGATGGCTACTTCCCCATCCCGGCAGAATTTATGCCCAATGAACAGAGCTTCATGCTGAAGGTAAAAGGCGACAGTATGATCAATGCAGGAATCTTCGATGGTGATCAGGTTCTGGTAAAGCAGCAGCCAACTGCAGATAACGGCGACATTGTAGTTGCCCTGGTAGAGGACTCTGCCACAGTGAAGACCTTCTATAAGGAGAAGGGCTACTACCGCCTTCAGCCAGAGAATGACACTATGGATCCCATTATCATTACAGGAGAAATCCAGATTCTGGGTAAAGTATTTGGTGTCATGCGTTTTACCAATAGTCATAAAAAATTTCCCCTTTAGCAAACAATTGCTGTTTCCAGACAATTGTTTACTAAAGGGGACTTTTTTATTTCTCTAAAAACGCATCCATCTCCAGAACCTTTCCATCTCTCCAGATTCTCTCCAGATCATAGAAAAGTCGGTTTTCCTCATCAAACACATGCACGATCACATCGCCGTAATCCATGAGAATCCAGCTGGAATTGCGGTTTCCCTCAATTTGCTTCGCCTCAAAGCCAGCGCGTCCAAGCTGCTCCTCCACATTATCGACGATCGCCTGAACCTGATTGGAGTTTGTACCGCTTGCGATTACGAAATAATCTGCAATTACAGAAACATTATGAATATCAATTATCTTAATATCCTGTCCCTTTTTATCATCAATTGCCTTGCAGGCAATCTGTGCCATCATTTTTCTCTGTACTTACTGTACTCATTCTGATCTGCTCCTTTCTTAATAATGCTTATACTGACCTAATATTATTTTAAATTCCTGCGAGAACAAAGGCTTTAAAAGTGAAATAATATCCTCTGTCAGGTGGTACCTGGCCTTCGCTCGTGCGAAATATCTCGCATCTCGTAGAATGTTAATTGTAAATAGTAAAAATATTCGCCAGTATATGCGGAGTATTAATTATCAGATACGTTATTACGCTTATTATGCAATTCTTTATAATAAATATAAGCCTCCTTGGAAGTTGGCTCAATATCATCGGCAGAATCTTCTTCCAGATACTCCAGGGTATCTTTTAGGATCTCATACATACACTCATCCAGGTCTTCAAACGCAAGTTTGCGAATTTCCGGTAAACGGCTTGCTTTATAACGCATGGGCTCAATATAATCTGCAATATAAATAATCTTTTCAAGAAGACTCATTTCACGTCTGCCAGTTGTGTGATAATTGATGGCAGAAAGAATCTCCTGATCGTCAATCCCATATTTCTCGTGAGCAATATAAGCTCCAAGACGGGAGTGGAGAAGAAACGGGTGACTTCTCTCAAAATCGGAAACCGGAATATTGTGTTCGCTGCACATCTTCAGTTTTTCTTATTGGGAATGCATTTGGCGCAATCGTGAAGAAGACCGGACACCTGTGCATCTTTGATATCATATCCATGGACCATAGCCAGACATGCGCTGGTGTACATAACGCCCATGGTATGCTGAAAACGATCCTCATCCAGGTATTTGGAAAGATTTTTTTCAATTTTTGCAAAATCGTAATCTGCCATGGTCAGACTTCCTTCTTTCTGTAAATTCCATTCTCTTTCATGTAAGAAATCACCTTATCCGGGACGTAATATTTCAGACTTTTTTCTTCTGAAATCCACTGACGGATCTGATGACTGGACACATCAATATTCATAGTATCCAAAAGGGCAAAATTTCCGTTGTACCTTGCAGAAAGACGCTGGATTTCCCGATTCAGTTCAGCGTAGGACGCATGATCCCGGACAGCCACCACAAGAGTACAGGCCCGACAGATCCGCTCTGGTTCCATCCATTCGTCAAAAGCAAAAAGAGAATCTGCACCAATGATAAAATAATAGTCTGTGTCCGGATTGTATTCTTTTAGCTCTTCCAGAGTGCGATAGGTATAGGTATACCCGGTCTCGTGCATTTCTGCAAGAGACAACTCAAAATGGGGATTATCTTCAATTGCAAGCCGGACCATATCCACACGCTGGTTATCAGAGGCTCTGCCAGCACGGTCCCGTTTATGAGGCGGGTTGCCGGAAGGCATAAACAGAACCTTATCCAGCTGGAATTGCTCATAGCTCTGCTCACCCAGGATCAGATGTCCCATATGGATGGGATCAAAGGTACCGCCCATGATCCCGATTTTTTTTCGATTATTTTGGCAGTTCAATTTTCTTTTTCTCTTTTTTACCTTCGCGGTATAATACGATCTTCTTACCGATCACCTGTACAACCTGGGAATGGGTGCGCTCTGCAAGAACCTGTGCCATTTCCTTAGGATCCTCCAGACAGTTCTGAAGCACACTGATTTTAATCAGCTCTCTCGCTGCAAGTGCTTCGTCAACAGCCTTGGTGTTTTCTGGTGTAAGACCGCCCTTGCCAAGCTGGATAATGGCATCCATTTTCATTGCCAGACTTTTTAAATATGCTCTTTGCTTACTTGTCATAATTTATCTCCTGAATACCTGCTGAATAGCTGCTATTTATTTATAATAATCAAATTCAAATCCATACATACGAACCGTATCACCCTCCTGAATACCGGCGTTTTCCAGTTCATCCAGAATGCCGCCCTCTTTCAGGAAACGCTGGAAAAAGGCGAAGCCTTTCTCAGAATCCAGATTGGTATAACCAAGCATTTTCTCGATACGTGGTCCTTCTACGATAAATACAGAGGGATCTTCCTCATCAACCTGTACGGTAAATGGAAGGCTCTCATTGATCAGCATATCTTCTGGGAAGAATTCCTGCTCGAATACGATTGCTTTCTTCGGACAACTGTCCAGAAGTTCCTTGATATGGAAAAGAAGCTCGCGTACACCCTGTCCGGTAACTGCAGAAATGGGATATACTTTGATACCTTTTGGTTCAAATTCTTTGCGAAGTCTGTCTACAGGATTCTCCTGACCGTCGGCAAAAATACAGTCCACTTTATTGGCTGCAATTACCTGAGGACGCTTTGCAATTTCCGGATTGTATTTCTCCAGTTCTTTGGTAATCTTATAAATATCATCAATAGGATCTCGTCCCTCTGTGGAAGCTGCATCCACAATGTGCACCAGAACTCTGGTACGCTCAATATGGCGAAGGAACTCATGACCAAGACCGACTCCTTCAGAAGCACCTTCGATCAGTCCAGGGATATCTGCGATGATAAAACCGCCATTCTCAGTATCTACAACACCAAGGTTCGGGCTTAAGGTTGTGAAATGATAGTTGGCAATTTTCGGTTTCGCATTTGTAACACGTGAGAGAAATGTAGATTTACCAACATTAGGAAAACCTACCAGTCCTACATCTGCGATCACCTTTAGCTCCAGAAGCACTTCAAGCTCCTGAAAAGGCTGTCCAGGCTGGGCATATTTGGGAACCTGCATGGTAGGGGTTGCATAATGCTGATTTCCCTTACCGCCGCGTCCACCGCGCAGAACGATCTGACGACGATTGTCACCGGACATGTCTGCAATTACCTTACGGGATTCAGCCTCCATGATAACAGTACCTTCCGGTACCTTTAATATAATGTCGGCACCGTCGGCACCGTGGCAGCGCTTTTTGCCGCCCTCCTGACCGTCTTCTGCCTTATATTTTCTTTTATGACGGTAATCACCGAGGGTATTCTGTCCCTCGTCAACTTCAAAAATGACGTCTCCGCCCTTGCCGCCGTCGCCGCCATCCGGACCGCCGTCAGGTACATATTTTTCCCTGCGGAAGCTTACATGGCCGTCGCCGCCCTTACCGGAACGGATATATATGGTAGCTCTGTCTGCGAACATTAAATCTCCTTTATAAGAAAAGGCTCCAAACCTTTATAGATTTGAAGCCTCCTGCTCTACGAATTACTCTGCCTCTACTGGTACGATAGAAACCTGTTTCTTATCGCGGCCTTTTCTGGTGAATCTTACAACACCATCGGTCAGTGCAAATAATGTATAGTCTTTTCCGCATCCTACGTTCTCGCCTGCATGGATCTTAGTTCCGCGCTGTCTGTAAAGGATGTTGCCGGCTTTAACAAACTGTCCGTCTGCTCTCTTCGCACCTAATCTCTTGGACTCGGAATCACGACGGTTCTTTGTGGAACCAACTCCTTTTTATGTGCGAATAACTGAAGGTTCATCTTCATCATTGTTGTTACACCTCCTTGACTTTTACTGTCAAATATCGATTGTTATAACTATGCTCAATTTCTGTTAATCCAAGAATCAGGGAATCCATAAGCAGTTTCCCGTGCTCAGTATTCGGATTTGTTTTAAAATGGATGGATACATATCCCTCATCCGCTTCCGCTTCAATCTGCTCTTCCGTAAATTTCTCAAGAGAATTCACAGTAGTAATGATCAAGGCTGATACGGCAGCACATACAATATCCTGTCCCTCTTCGGCATAGCCTGCATGTCCTTTGGACAGAAAATCCAGATAAGAGCCTTTTCTCTTCTTAACTGTAATATTGATCATAACAGCACCTGATTAAGCGTTGATCTTTTCGATTTTAACTTTGGTGTACTGCTGTCTGTGACCGTTTTTCTTGTGATATCCAGTTTTTCTCTTGTACTTGTAAACGATGACTTTTTTAGCCTTTCCGTTCTCAACTACAGAAGCGGTAACACTGGCATCCTTAACGTCTTCTCCAACCTTTAATCCGTCATTGCTAACTGCAATTACAGAATCAAAAGTAACGGTTTCACCAGCTTCAACTCCGAGCTTCTCAACTCTGATTACGTCGCCTTCAGCAACTTTGTACTGTTTACCACCTGTTGCAATAATTGCGTACATTTGTGGCACCTCCTATAGACTTTACTCGCCAAATATGGTGGTCTCTCGACTCTTAAACCTCTTTGTGCGGCATACTCGATTATAATAACAGGGGGATTTGGTTTCGTCAAGAGGTTTTGTAAAAAAAATTGTAAAAAAATTTGTAAAAAAATAAAAACGAAAACCCATGTTTCTGGTTTGCTGCTTGTAATAATTTCGAAAATACGAAAAAGGAATTTCTTATAGTTTTACTTAGAGAGTGTTTGAAAAATCTCCTGACTTTATCTGCCTGATTTCCTCGATTACCGGTTTTCTGACTTTCTTTCGTGTCATCTCCAGAATGTGAAGCGGTGTAATATCTATGGCTTTACATTTCACCGGATCCTTCCTCAGATATTTCTGCAATACATGAAAAAGCTCGTCGTTATGATCTGGGTTTGTCATATTGATAAAATCAATAAGAATAATTCCGGACAGGTTGCGAAGCCGCAGTTGTCGTGAAATTTCCTTAGCTGCTTCCAGATTGATTTTGCGATAGGTTTCTTCGGCTTTTTTCTTTCCGGTAAATTTCCCGCTGTTTACATCGATGGAGACAAAGGCTTCTGTCTGCTGGATCACAATAAACCCGCCGCTGTTCAGCCAGATTTTTTCCTTTTGAACCTCATCCAGCGCGTTTTCCATGCGGGAAAGCTTGTATAACGGAAGAAGCTTGTCCTGATAAAAAACGGGCTTTGCTTTCTTCCTCCGGACTTGTTTCTTTCAAATAAGAAGTGATCTGCTGAAAAATTTCAGGATCATCTGTTACAATGTCTGTGAGATTTTCGCTGTAAATATCACGGAGAGTGGTAAGGTAAACCGGTTCTGTTTCGTAGAGAAGGCTGAAACAGGTGCGGCTTTTGCCGTTGACAGCAACTTTTTCATACAGTGATTTCAGATAAGAAAGTTCCTGAAGGATTTCAGCCTTTTCAGCCTGGGCTGCGTTGGTGCGGACAATCAGGCCATATTCCTTATCCGGACGTGCAGCCTCTGCTTCCAGCCAGCCGGATAAAGTGTGGCGTTCTGAACCAGAGAGCTTACCGGATAGTCCGAACTTTTTTTCTCCTGTGGTGAGCACCAGATACTTACCGGTAAAATTTAAGTTTGCAGTCAGTGCGGGCAGCTTGCCCTTCATGGCATCACGGCTTACCTGCACCAGAATCTGGTCACCCGGACGCAAGGGACTGCCAGGTGCTTTCCCGGAGGCATAGATAACCTGCTCTGCTTCCTGAAGAGGAAAATAACCGCGTACTCCAGGTGCAATAAGAACAAATGCTGCCTGGATATTAGAAGCAATATTTTCCACCTGTCCTACATAAATATTTCCGAGAATGGACTGTCGGGCGGCTGCCTCCAGGCGAAGCTCCATAATCTGACCTTCTTCCTCGATTGCACAGGCATGACATTTGTTACCGCAAAGTTCCATGGTTGTTAGAATTAATTTCGTCACTTGATTCACCTGTTTTAAGTTTATTGAACTTCCACGCCAAGGGATTCCAACGATACAAATTTATGTTTTTCTCATTTCCAAGATCTGCATATACTTCCAGACGATGAATCATGCAGGCAAATTCCGGAAGCTCCTGTCCAAGCCAGCTGGTAAATGCATCCATTACAGCATCTGGTTTGGTATAGTTGGCACTTGCAGAAGCAAGACTTAAGAAAATGCGGTTGTCATTCTGTAAATTCATTTTGTAAATAAAAGGTCGGATATCTACCTGTTTTTCGCCTTTTTTGGTTTCTTTTGTAACAAGGATCTCAGGCTGCTTTAAAATTCCGTAATTCTTGTCTGCCATCCATCTGCCGGTGCTTTTCCAGGACGAAATTCCACCAGATAATCAGCTGCTGCCACCAGGGACATCGCTTTGCTCGCTTTCCGTCTTCCACCTGGCGGGCACTTAAAATCATGAATTACCATCTACCATCTGGCTGTTAAGACGTTGACAGATTTCATCAGTAGGAATCGTAGCGGTAAGCTCCATATCGAAATATTCCCCTGTACTGGTAACGCCAACTCCAAGAGGGGCAGCAAAGGACATGATCATATGAGGGCTGTAACCTCCCGAAAAAGCAATTGGAAGCTCTGCGCGGCGGATGGCTTTCTGGAAGTAGCGCATGGTGTCAAGATGTCCTACAAATTTCATAGGCCCTTCTTTCGTAAATTTAATTCTTACCTTCATAACATACGCCTCCTTCATAACGTCTTGCTCCGCAGCCTGCACATTTCTGACGGCAGTTTGGTGTAACCACTTCGCCTTTTGCCTGTTTCCACTCACGGATCAGAAACTCCTTGGTAACACCTGCATCTATGAAATCCCATGGGAGGATTTCATCTGTGCTTCTCTCTCGGAGTGTGTAGAATTCAATGTCAATTCCTGTTTCTGCAAAAGCCTCTTTCCAGATGTCGTAGCGGAAGCTTTCTGACCAGGCATCGTAAAGGGCACCTTTTTCATAGGCTTTTAAGATAACTTCAGAAGCACGGCGGTCACCTCTTGCAAGGAAGCCTTCCAGTGTGGTTACATCCGGTTCATGCCAGTTGTATTTAATACTCTTCTGGTTCAGCTGTGCACGGATTTCTCTTTTACTACTTTTGCCTTGTCAATAAAATCCTGTTCTGTATACATTGGAGCCCACTGGAATGGGGTAAATGGCTTTGGCACAAAGAAGGATGTGCTGACTACGATCTGAACCTTTCCATGGCGTTTTTCCTTTGGAACGGTATCGTAATATTCTTCTGCAATACGCTCTGCAAGATGAGCAATTCCCTTCATGTCTTTTTCTGTTTCAGTAGGAAGTCCAAGCATGAAATAAAGCTTCACACGGTTCCATCCTCCAACAAATGCCTCATGCGCACCGTGAAGGATCACTTCTTCGGTAAGTCCTTTGTTAATTACATCACGAAGTCTCTGGGAACCAGCTTCCGGGGCAAAAGTAAGGCTGCTTTTCTTAATATCCTGAACCTTGCTCATAACATCCAGGGCAAAAGCATCAATACGAAGTGACGGCAGGGAAATATTAACACCTGCAGATTTAAATTCGTCGATCAGGAAGTTTACCAGCTCTTCCAGATGGGTGTAATCACTGGAACTTAAGGAACTGAGGGAAATTTCCTCATGACCGGAATTCTTCAGCATAGCTCTTGCAGATTCCTTCAGTTCTTCTACATCACGTTCACGGAGAGGTCTGTAGATCATACCAGCCTGGCAGAAACGACAGCCACGGATACATCCACGCTGGATTTCCAAAGTGACACGATCCTGTGTAGCTTTAATAAAAGGAACAACCGGTTTTTCAATCGGGCAATATCCTTTATCCATATCTACGATCAGCTGCTTTTGGACTTTCTCGGGAACTCCCGGACGATTTGGTGCAAAGGATGCAATTGTACCGTCTTCTTTGTATGTGACATCATAAAATGCCGGAACATAAATTCCCGGAATCTGAGCTGCCTTCAGAAGGAACTCCTCCCTGCTGCCTCCGGCTTCCTTATTGGCCTTGTATGCATCAAAAAGCGCATCATACACAGTTTCTCCTTCGCCAATATAAAACAGGTCAAAAAAGGCTGCTAATGGCTCTGGATTATATGCACACGCACCGCCTCCGATTACAATAGGACATGATTCGTCACGGTCAGCTGCTTTCAGTGGAATCTGGGAAAGATCCAGTGTCTGGAGTACGTTAGTATAACACATTTCATATCCAAGTGTGATGCACAGAAAATCAAAATCCCTGACAGGATCCTGGGACTCCAGGGCAAATAACGGGATATTCTGTTCTCTCATAAGCTTATCAAGATCAAGCCATGGGGAATAAACTCGCTCACACCAGACATCAGGGCGTTTATTGAACATATTATAAAGAAGCATCATACCAAGGTTGGACATGCCGATCTCGTAGACATCCGGAAAACAAAACGCCACACGGACATCTATCCCGTCTAAATTTTTCATTACAGGTTGACTTCCCCGCCGATATAACGGGCTGCTTTGTCAACACTGAGCAATATTTCGTCACTAAGTGCTAATTTTCTCATTCTTTTCCTTTCACAATTTATCACTATTTGCCAAATACGGAACTTTTTCTGTTTAGATTTGGATAGTGCCTTTTTTCTGAATAAGTGGGAAAAATAATGCTCATTTTTGAACCTATTTTACCCCGAAAACGGCATTTGGTCAACTGCGGTACCGGCTGTGGTATATGCCGTTAATTATCCTATTATAATACAGGTCATTTCAGAAATTCAAGAGAAATCGTGTGCTTTTGTGGAAACCCAAACAATTACATATTATACAATATGTTGTAAATATCATATTTCAATTTCACAATATATAGGATTTCAAAGTTTTCGTTTTACAATATGTGTTGTATGGTGTTGACTGTTATGTTTAATTCTTCATGCTTACCAGGGCAGATAAGTGCCTGCATCATTATCATAATAATACCATCCATTTCCTTTTCCAACTGGTTCACCAGCTCCTTCCGCCTGTTGGTAAGGGATATAAGACCCGGTCTCCACAGTTTTGCAGTAACATATGTTCGCTTATTGCTTGAAAGCCCTTTTGTTTCCTTGCTTTCAGGCTTTTTTTATTTTTAAAAAATTAGTCATGTTTTACTAGCGTTTTATATCGATTTTGCGTTATAATAAATATTATACGAAACGGAATGCTTGCCATGTACCTCAAAAAAACACCTAACCTGAATGGTCGAATTCGTCTTTCCATTGTTGACACCTATTACGATAAAGCTAAGAAATGCTCCCGTCAGAAAACAATAGAATCTATTGGCTGGCTGGATGAATTGGAAAAAAAGTATAATGACCCTATTGCCCACTTTCAAAAAAGAGTAGAGCAGCTAAAAGCTGAAAAAGCAGCCAGACAGGCTCCCATCCACT
>ENA-OQDT01000152-OQDT01000152.1-human-gut-metagenome-genome-assembly--contig:-NODE-152-length-43090-cov-6.216256_pt1 | contig 43090 bp, 41 predicted proteins | sample MGYA00242786_ERZ504617 | MGnify/ENA primary metagenome ERZ504617 (study PRJEB26092, sample SAMD00036337) | human gut metagenome | host: Homo sapiens | study: EMG produced TPA metagenomics assembly of...
CGGACATCCGCACCCGTCTGCAGGGCCGCGTGACGTTTCTGGAGCTCCCGCCCCAGCTCGAGGGCATCAGCTCCACGCGTATCCGCGAATCCATCGATCAGGACGTCGATATCTCCATGCTTGTCGACCCGATCGTCCAGTCCTATATCTATGAATACGACCTCTATCTCCGTTCCCCGCAGCACAAGAACGTGCTGCAGGCGCAGGAGCTGGAATTCCGCATCGTGACGGGGACGGAGGACGACCTCCCACCTGCCTGTTCGAGCGGTGCGCAGCACGCCGGAGCCGCTGGCCATCCTGCTGCGCAGCCGTAGGCGTCATGCGGCCGTCGGCTGGTGCTGCGGCCATACCGTGCGCCCGGCGAGCCTGTTTGCGGAGCTCGGCTCCGTCGAGGCCGCCTCGGCCGTCCGCCGCCTGACCTCCGGCAAGCTGCTGAAGCTCGACCATGTGGAGGCGGACGACGCGCAGACGCGGCGCATGCTTGTCAATGAGCTGCTCGCCCGCAGTCTGGCGTCCGACCACACGTTTGCGCTGGCCCGCTGCGAGGGCGAATGGCTGGAGGAGCTCGGCTTCTCCCCCGTCGAGGATGCCGAGGGACTGCTGTGCGTCGACATGCGCGCCCCCATTGTCCTCATTCAGGACGTGCTGCTGTGCATCAAAAAGCCGCACCACGATGAGCCGCAGGTGCGCGCCGCCGTAGAGTCCGCCCGGCCCCGGCTGCGCCGCGCGCTGTGCGCGCTGTATCCCGGCAGGCTCGTGCTGAGCTTCGACGCGGAACTGCTCAACCAGTCGCTCATGTACCGCGTGCAGAAGCTCGGCGGTGTACTCGGCGCACCGGCCGGGCAGCTCGGCCGGGCCATGTGCGTGCCCTACGGCAAGATTCTCTCCGACGAGATCGTGCCGAACACCGTCACAAAGACGCTGCATGTGGACAAGACATTCGCGCCGGACGGCAGCTCGTTCTCCGTCCCGGCCTACCCCGGCTACGACACCGTGCGCAATCAGGTCCGCACCATCAAGGCCTTCCGCCGCCCGGTCATCCTCGTGGACGATCTGCTGCACAACGGTTACCGCCTCGACAAGCTCAGCCCGGTTTTTTGCCGCGGAGGAGCTGGAGATCCGCACCGTCGTCGTCGGCATCCTCTCGGCGCGCGGCCGCGACCTCATGGAGGTGCAGGGGCGGCAGGTCGAGTGCGAATACTTCATCCCGAATCTGCACTACTGGGTCACGGAGAGCCTGCTGTATCCCTTCCTCGGCGGCGACAGCGTCGGCACGCCTGCGCCGGGGCGGATGCTGCCCTCCATCAACCTGATCCTGCCCTATTACTATCCCCGCCACTATGTCGGCACAACGGACGCCGCCATCCGTGATCTCAGCCGGACTGCGCTGGAGAACGCCCATGCCATCGTGCATGCACTCGAGCAGGCGCATCAGGCGCAGTTCAGCACGGCACTGACGCTGCGCCGTCTCGGCGAGGCGCTCTACCGTCCGCGTCTGCCGGACCGCGGCCGGTCCCTGCGCTATGACCTGTCGCTTCCCGCCTCCGTCTGTCTGGAGGACGATCTGCTGCGGCTTGACCGCATCCGTATGCGAGGAGGAATGATCCATGGAGCTTAACAATGGCACGGCTTCTGCCTGTGCCCGCTGGGCGGAGCCTGTCCGCCGGACGCCGTGCCCGCAGACGCGCCGTTTTCCCCGCTGGTGTTTCTTGTCCGGCGCGATCCGCTGCGCTCCCGCGGCCTGTTTGCCGTTACCGTGCTGGACGAGGTCTTCGAGGCCGAGACGGCCGGTGTGCTGCTGCCGCCAGCGCAGGGGACGACGCCTGCCGATCCGCTGCGCGAATTTGTGGCGGCTAACGGCGCCTGCGTGCTGAACACGGCGTTTTCCGCCGCATTCTCCGTTCTGGAGCGCTGGCACCGGAAGCGCACACAGCCGCTGCGCGTCACGCTCGTCGGGCTTGGCGATGTGGGCGGCACGCTGCTGCTGGCGCTGAAGCTGCTCGGCCGGGAGCTGGGCGAGCTGCGCATCTATGACCCGAACGCCGCACAGTGTCGGCGCTACGAGCTGGAGCTGAATCAGGTCCTTCCGCTGGACCACCCACTGCCGCCCGTCACCGTCTGCACGGAGGACACGCTGTTCGACTGCGACCTGCTGCTGTTCACGGCCTCGCGCGGCGTGCCGCCCGTCGGCTCCGGCGTGGCGGACGTGCGGCTGGCGCATACGGAAAAAAACCGCGCCATGCTGCGCAGCTATGCAGCCATGGCGCGCGAAAACGCACTTTACCGGTCTGTTCTGCCAGATCTCCGACCCCGTCGATCCGCTGGCCTGCGCCGTTTTCCGCGAAAGCAACCGCAACGCCGCCGGGGAATTTGACGGCTGCGGCCTGCTGCCGGAGCAGGTGCAGGGCTTTGGCCTCGGCGTGATGGAGGCGCGCGCCCGCTGGTGCGCGCAGGAGGACGGCATCGACTTTTCGAACGGCCGCGTCTATGGTCCGCACGGCAGCGGTCTTGTGGTGGCAAACGGTCCCACGGCATATGACGAAGCGATCTCCGCCCGGCTGACAGAGCGAACCGTGCGTGCCAATCTCGAGGTGCGGGCGCTCGGCTTCAAGCCGTATCTCGCCCCCGCCCTCTCCTCTGCGCCGTGAGCATTCTGTCCCTTGTGCGCGGGCAGCCGTATGATGCCGCTCTGCCGCTCGGCGGTGTGTGGCTCGGCGCGCAGCGGCGCATGACGCCGCTCGGCCCATTGCAGCGCCGCGAGCCGCTCCATCCCGCGCTGCTCGCCCGCATCGAGGCCGTGCTGCGCCGCAGCGGCATCCCACTGGGCGCGGGTGGTGCCCAGACGGCTGCCCGGGGCGCAGGGGTCATAGATCTCGTGCCCCTCCTGGGTGGAGTGCTCGGGGTTCACCCGCAGGCCCACGCTCTTGCCCGCCGCCTTTGCGGCCGGGCCGAACTTTGCCAGCTGGTGGGGCGAGTTGAACACGATGTGGTCAGCGTATTGCAGCAGCTCCTCGAACTGGTCGGCCCGGTAGGCGGCGCAGAACACATGGTTCTCCTTCTCCGGCAGCTCCTCCCGGCCCAGACGGCTCTCGTACAGGCCGCTGGCCTCGGTGCCTGCCAGATAGGGAGCCAGCACCGGGTAGAGGTCGTAGTTGGAAAAGGCCTTCTGGGCCAGCAGGATCTTGCAGCCCGTCCGCTGCTGCACACCCAGCAGGATCTCGCCGTTGCGGCGCAGCCGGGCTTCATCCAGCAGGTAGCAGGGGGTGGGCAGGGCAGCCAGTGCAGCCTCAGAAAGGTTCGCCAGCCCCGCAAAGGGCGGGCGGGTGTCGGCCAGCCGCATCAGTCCACCAGAGCCGGGGCGTGGCTCTCGGAGCGGGGCAGGCCGTACTTGTCCAGAGCGTCCAGATACGGGTCCGGATCAAACTCTTCCACGGTGTGCACGCCCTTGGTGGTCCACTTACCGGTCAGCAGCATCAGTGCGCCGCACATGGCAGGCACACCGGTGGTGTAGCTGATGGCCTGAGAGCCGACCTCCTTGTAGCACTCCTGATGGTCGCAGACGTTGTAGATGTAGTAGGTCTTTTCCTTGCCGTCCTTCTTGCCGGTGAAGATGCAGCCGATGTTGGTCTTGCCCTTGGTGCGGGGGCCGAGGCTGGCGGGGTCGGGCAACAGGGCCTTAAGGAACTGGATGGGCACGATCTCCTGACCGTTGAAGTTGACCGGGGTGGTGGACAGCATCCCCACGTCCTCCAGACAGCGCATGTGGTCGAGGTAGCTCTGGCCAAAGGTCATAAAGAAGCGGATGCGCTTTGCCTCGGGGATGTTCTTGGCCAGAGACTCGATCTCCTCGTGGTGGAGCAGGTACATATCCTTCTGGCCCACCTGATCAAAGTTGTACTCCCGCTTGATGCTCATGGCCGGGATCTCGACCCAGTGGCCGTTCTCCCAGTAGCTGCCGGGGGCAGAGACCTCGCGCAGGTTGATCTCAGGGTTGAAGTTGGTGGCAAAGGCATAGCCGTGGTCGCCGCCGTTGCAGTCCAGAATGTCGATGGTGTCGATGGTGTCGAACTCGTGCTTCTTGGCGTAGGCGCAGTAAGCCTGGGTCACGCCCGGGTCAAAGCCGCTGCCCAGCAGGGCAGTCAGGCCGGCCTCCTCAAACTTCTTGGCGTAGGCCCACTGCCAGCTGTAATCAAAGTAGGCGGAGAAACCGGCCTCCTTGCAGCGCTTCTCGTAGATGGCACGCCACTCCGGGTCATCGGTGTTCTCCGGCTCGTAGTTGGCGGTGTCCATGTAGTTCACGCCGCAGGCCAGGCAGGCATCCATGATGGTCAGATCCTGATAGGGCAGGGCGATGTTCATCACCAGATCGGGCTGGTAGCTCTTGATGAGGGCGATGACCTCCTCCACATGGTCGGCATCCACCTGTGCGGTGGTGATCTTGGTGGTGGTCTTGGGGGCCAGCTCGGCGGCCAGTTGGTCGCACTTTGCCTTGGTGCGGCTGGCGATGCAGATCTCGGTGAACACCTCGGGGACCTGGCAGCACTTGTGGATGGCAACGGAGGCCACGCCGCCGCAGCCGATGATCAGAACTTTGCTCATATCGGTTACTCCTTTATCTGTAAAGTTGTCTTTTTACGGTCTGTCCTTATACCTGAAAGCCCGGCCAGCCCTTGTCCAGCGCAATCAGCAGCTCCCGCAGGACCTTGCAGGCTGTGGCCGTGGAAACGCCGGTGGTATCCAGCGTGGGGGCCAGTTCGTTGAGGTCCGCACCCACGATGTTGGCCTTGGTCACGGTGCGGATGGCTTCCAGCAGCTGCAAAAAGCTCACGCCGCCGGCCTCCGGGGTGCCGGTGCCGGGGAAGCAGGAGGGGTCCAGGCAGTCGAGGTCAATGGTCAGGTAAACGGGCACCTTGCTGGCACAGAGCTGCTCGGTGAGCTGGGCAAGGCCCGTGAAATCGAACTTGTGCATCTCGGTGTGGGCAGCCGCGAACTCGAATTCGGTGCGGTCACCGCTGCGGATGCAGAACTGGTGGATGCGCCCGTCACCGATGAGGTCATGGCAGCGGCGCAGGACACAGGCGTGGCTGAGCTTTGCACCCAGATAGTCGTCCCGCAGGTCGGCGTGGGCATCAAAGTGGACGATGTGGAGGTCAGGGTACTTTTCCACCATGGCCCGCACGGCACCCAGCGTGACCAGATGCTCGCCGCCCAGCAGGAGCGGGAACTTGCCGTCGTGCAGGATCTCTGCCGCGCGGCTCTGGATGTCGGCCAGTGCGCTCTCGCTGGAGCCGAAGCAGAGCTCCAGGTCGCCGCTGTCGAAGATGTCAAAATCGGTCAGGTCGGCGTTCTGGTAGGGGCTGTAGGTCTCCAGACCGTAGCTCTCGTGCCGGATGGCTGCCGGGCCGAACCGGGCCCCCGGGCGGTAGCTGGTGGTGGAATCGTAAGGGGCACCGTACAGCACGATGCTGGCGGCACGGTAGCTGCTGTCGCAGCCGATAAAGGTCTCAACGTTGGGGTAAAGCATCAGTGTTCCTCCACTTCCCGCAGCATCTCCTCCAGAAAAGCTGGCAGGTAGAATGCTCCGATATGCAGTTTGGTGGTGTAGTACCGGGTGCGCATGTTCAGGGCCTTCCAGGCAGTTGCGTCCAGATCATCGATGGGGTGGTACTTCTTGCTGGCAAAGCCGAACAGCCAGTAGCCCGCCGCAAAGGTGGGGATGTGGGCCTGATACACCCGGCTGATGGGGAAGGTGGAAGCGATGCGCTTGTGGCTGCGCTGCATGGCGCTGGCATCCTCGGCGTAGAAGGGGCTGCCCTGCTGGTTGACCATGATGCCGTCCTCTTTCAGGGCGTTGAAGCAGCTGCCGTAGAACTCACGGGTGAACAGGCCCTCGCTGGGGCCGAAGGGATCGGAGGAGTCCACGATGATGAGGTCGTATTCCTCCTCGCACTGGCGGATGAACTTGAGGGCGTTCTCAAAATAGATGTGCACCCGGCGGTCATCCATCCGGCAGGCGTTGCCGGGCAGGTAGGCGCGGCAGGCCTCCACCACCTGAGGGTCCATCTCCACCAGGTCGATGCGCTCCACCCGGTCGTAGCGGGTCAGCTCCCGCACCACGCCGCCGTCGCCTGCGCCGATGACAAGGATATCCTTTGCCTCCCGGTGCACGGCCATGGGCACATGGACGATCATCTCGTCGTAGATGAACTCGTCCCGCTCGGTCAGCATCACATTGCCGTCCAGTGTGAGCACCCGGCCAAACTCGGGCGTTTCAAAAATATCAATGCGCTGGTAATCGCTCTGCTTGGAGTAGAGCTGCTTGTTCACCCGGATGCTGTGCTTCACATCGGGGGTGTGAAATTCCGAAAACCAAAACTCCATCTGTTTTCCCTCCTTATGCCAGAACGTTCAGGTGCAAAATATCAGGGTCCTCGGGGCCGGTCATGCTGCAGCCCTTGGCCTTGGCGTACTCGATATAGTTCAGGATCTCTTTGGTGATGCGCTCGCCGGGGGCCAGAATGGGGATGCCCGGCGGGTAGCACATGACGAACTCGCTGCAGACCATGCCCTCGGTCTCCCGCAGGGGCAGGCTCTTTTTGGGGGCATAGAAGGCCTCCTGCGGGCTGGCAGCCACCACGGGGTCGATGTATTCCTGGCTCAGCAGGCCGGTGCCGTCGGTGTGGTAGCGGCGCTTGATCTCGGCCAGAGCGCTGACCAGCCGCTCGATCTCCTGGGGGCGGTCGCCGATGGAGAGGTAGGCCAGGATGTTGCCGATATCGCCGAACTCGATCTGGATGTCGTACTCGTCCCGCAGGATGTCGTAGACCTCGATGCCGGCAAGGCCGATGTCCAGCGTGTGGACGCTGAGCTTGGTGGTGTCAAAGTCAAAGACAGAGTTGCCGTTGCACAGTTCCTTGCCAAAGGCGTAGTAGCCGCCCACGGCGTTGATCTCTTCCCGGGCGTACTCGGCCATATCCGCCACCTGATGGAACACCTGCCGCCCCCGCAGGGCAAGGTTGCGGCGGGAGATGTCCAGACTGGACATGAGCAGATAGCTGCCGGAGGTGGTCTGGGTCAGGTTGATGATCTGCCGCACATAGCCCTGATGCACATTGGGCCCGATGAGCAGCAGACTGCTTTGGGTCAGGCTGCCGCCGCTCTTGTGCATGGAGACCGAGGCCATATCGGCCCCCGCTGCCATAGCGGAAACGGGCAGGCCGTTGCCAAAGTAAAAGTGAGTGCCGTGGGCCTCGTCGGCCAGGCAGAGCATCCCGGCCTCGTGGGCCATCTTCACGATGGCGCGCAGGTCGGAACAGATGCCGTAGTAGGTGGGGTTGTTCACCAGAACGGCCACGGCGTTGGGGTGCTCCTTGATGGCCTTGGCCACCTGCTCCCGCTTCATGCCCAGCGAGATGCCCAGCCGCTTGTCTACCTCGGGATTCACATAGACCGGGACCGCGCCGCAGAGCACCAGCGCGTTCAGCACACTGCGGTGCACATTGCGGGGCAGGATGATCTCATCGCCCCGCTTGCAGGCTGTCAGCACCATGCTCTGCACAGAGCTGGTGGTGCCGCCCACCATTAAAAAGGCATGGGCCGCGCCAAAGGCATCGGCGGCCAGCTCCTCGGCTTCCCGGATGACCGATACCGGGTGGCAGAGATTATCCAGCGGCTTCATGCTGTTCACGTCCACACCCACGCACTGCTGGCCCAGAAAGGCCGTCAGCTCCGGGTTGCCGCGGCCCCGCTTGTGGCCGGGCACATCAAAAGGTACCACACGCATCTGCCGGAACTGCTCCAGCGCCTCATAAATGGGCGCGCGGCGCTGATCCAGCCGGAACCGTGTACGGTTCTCACTCATCTTTTCTCCTCCGTCCCTGGTTCCGGCGCAGCAAAAAAGCGCAGGCCCACCACACTGGTGCAGACCTGCGCTTGAAAAAGCGTTCTGAACATGCAGACAAAGCCCCCGGTGACACTGGGGAAAACCTCCGCATGGTTCAAAAAGACGGGATGACGAGAGTCTATATAGCAATTACACTTTTACTACTCTTATTGACCGTTTCACAAGTCTGCGCACGTTCTGCGCAATTTCATGGCTGTAAAGGAACCAACTTATAAAATTTGAGCTTTCAACTCAATCAATAATGGCAGCTTGCGCCGCCGGTCGGCAGTGGACCCGGCTGTCCGTATGGCCTTAGCCCCGATGGGCGGTCCCAGGTAATTTGCTTTGAAAAGACTCTGACACGCTTTGTCTCTCAAAATCGATGATATCTTATCATGCTATGAGGGTGGTGTCAATACTTTTTGGGAAAATAAAGCGAAAAATGGGCAAGCGGTTCGCATTATGACAAGGACACTGTAAAGACATGGTAAAAGTGTGGCAAAACACTTTGCACAGACACGGCAAAACGCTTTTGCTTGACAAATGAAAGAAATTCTACTATACTGATTCTTACCGGTGCGCCATCGCCAAGCGGTAAGGCAGGGGACTTTGACTCCCCCATCGTAGGTTCGACTCCTGCTGGCGCAACTGAAAAAGAACCCGCAGGGGGCCTGGGCGACAGGTTCCCTGCGGGTTTTCTTTTTGTGAAAAGAGGGTGTTTGTGTGAACGAAGAGAATTCGCTGCTGACCGGGGCAGTACGGCCCGCGCTGCTGAGGTACGCGCTGCCCATTATCCTGAGCATGGTGGCAACACAGTTTTACGCCGTGGCCGACACCATGATCATCGGCCTGCGGCTGGATGCCGATGCGCTGGCGGCAGTGTCCAACGCTTCCACGGTGCTGATGATCTTCCTGTTCATCTCCGGCGGCATGGAGCTGGGCGGCGGTCTGCTGGTGGCGGCGGGCAAGCCCACTGCCACAAAGCATGAGATGACAGAGCTGCTGTACAACCTGCTGTTCGTGGATGAGGTCATCGCCCTGTTGACCACGGCAGTGGGCTTTGTGACCCTGCCGGCCCTGCTGCAGCTGATCAATACGCCTGCGGAGATCCTGGATACCGCTGTGCTCTACGGGCGCATCTATCTGATGGGGCTGCCATTTCTGATGCCCTACGATCTGAGCAAGGAGTGTGTCATGGGATGCGGCGATTCCAAAACGCCGCTCAAGGTCATTGTGGCTACCAGTGCGATGAACATTGTGCTTGACCTTGTTCTGGTGGGGCCCTTCGGGGTAGCCGGTGCAGCGGCTGCCACAGCGGCGGCGCAGGTGGCGGGCGCGGTCTACATGGTGGCATTTCTGCGTCGCACCCAGATGGATGCGGCCTTCTCGCTCCGGATGCTCAAGGCGCGCTATGCCAGGGATATTTTCCGGCTGTCAGCCCCCAACAGTATTCAGCAGGCCAGCGGCACCATCATCACCACGGTCAAGCAGGGGCTGCTGGGCGGTCTGGGTGTGGAAGCCATTGCAGGTTTCTCCTGCGCAGGCAAGCTGTCCAGCCTGTTGATGATGCCGGTGTTCGGCTTTGTGCAGTCCACAGTGTTCTTTATTGCGCAAAACACAGCCGCCCTCCAGCCGGGCCGTGTAAAAGAGGGCCTGCGGGAAGGGCGGCGGATCTTGTTGGTGTATTCGCTTGGGGTGGCGGCGGTCTGCATCGGTCTGCGGGGGCCGCTGCTTCGGCTCTTTACCACCGACCCGGCAGCAGCCAGCTATGGCTGCACCATGCTGGCCTTTGAATCGGTGACCTGTCTGTTTGTGGCACAGAAGCATCTGTTCGAGGCCCGCCTGCGCGGTGCCCAGAAGATGGGGCTGTATCTGGCCTCCAACCTGGGGCAGATCGCCCTGAACCTGCTGGCCTGTGTGATCCTTGTACCCCGCATTGGTTTTGCAGGCTTCTGGATGTCCAGCTGGATCAGCGCGCCCATCGGAATGCTGCTGGCAGCGGTGCTGGCGAACCTCTCAGGTGCTTCGCACCAGCTCCCCTAATAGAAGAGGTGACATCCCGCAGGGATGACGGAGAGGCTCAGCCGATCACCTCATACTGAAAATACTCGCACTTGACCTTGCTGCCTACCTCGATCTCGGGCGGCAGCAGGGCCAGCGCAACGGGATTCAGCTCGTCGCTCTCAATGTCGGTGCGGCGCAGGTTGACATAATCGCCGTCAAAGCTGACGACCTCGTAATACCAGGGGCCCATAGGATACCTTCTTTCATTTGAGCTTTTCTTTGAGCTGTCGCTTCCTGGAGCGGCGGCTTTTTTAATGCTTCCGTTTTTTCTTTTCGTCCCAGGCAAAGTACCCGGCGTAGAGCAGGAACACGGGCAGGGCGGCAAGGGTGACGGTCCGGCTCAGGCGGATGCCGTCCGGCTGATAGACAAAGTCGATGGTGACCGTTCCGGCGGGGCAGAGAACGGCCATCAGGCCCTCGTCCACCCGCAGGATCTCGGCCTCCTGCCCGTCCACATAGGCCGTAAAGCCGTCATCGTAGGGCACGGAGAAGAACATCAGATTGGCCCTGTCCAGCGTGGCCTCAGCGTGGAAGCCTGCGCTGGTCATCTCAAAGGCGGTGCAGGCAGAGGACCGGCGGTCGGCGCAGTCCTGAGTGTAGCGGGTGTAGGTCAGGTCGTTGAGCTCTGCCGTGGGCAGGGGCGTGAGGTACTGCCCGTAGGCCACCGCATCCTCCTCAGTGAGCACCAGTGCCCGCATGAGCAGGTTGGAGCGGGTGGGGGTCACGGTGTCCTCGTACTGGGTCTCGGTGAGATAGTAATCGTAGGTGAAGCCCATGGGAACGTAGTTCTGGTTCTCGTAGAGAACATAGCCGTCCAGGGTGTCGTAATACGTCCAGCCCTCATCGGCCTCGGCGTGGAACTGCTCCTGATGCGCGAGCGTGGTCAGCAGGTATTTGACGCTGAGCAGGCCGCGCAGGGCATAGTTGGAGAGTTCGGGCTGACTGCGCACATCCCGCTTGACCCCCAGTGCCGGGTAGAAGCTGAGGATGCTGGGGGCGGCGGTGCTGCCGAAATACTGCAGGCAGCTCTTGTCCAGCCACAGGCCCAGATTGTCATGGGTCTTGTAGGTGTCAATGCGCCAGTCCCCCTCGGGCAGATCTTCCTTCAGGGCCAGCGCGTTGATATACTGCTCCACAAGGTCACTGTCGGTGTTCCATTGGCCGAATTTGCCAATGCCGATGTGGACGATGCCGAACAGGCAGCTGAACGCCAGCACACCGGCCAGCAGGCGGCGGGCAAAGACCCTGCGCTGCTGCCAGCGCCTGCAGATGCAATGGTAGACGGCCAGACCGCCCAGACCAAAGGCAAGCACTGCACAGTACTGGCCCGGATTCTGCAGCACGCCCAGGCTCCACTCCTTGGTGGCGGCATCTTGCACGGGCACCAGTGCAAAGGCCAGCGTGGCGATCATCACAAAGGCAATGCTCCGGGCGGGGCGGGCGAGGTCGAGGCTGGGGTCCTCCCACGCGCTCATCGTCATGGCCGCAAGGATGAGCACCGGCATATAGAACCACCGGGCATAGTAGCTGGAATTGAGGGCATAGAACGCGCTGTTCAGGATGGGCACCAGCGCGAATACCATACAGACGGCAATGATCCGCTTTTTGCTGTCGCCCTGCCGGGCACGCCAGTAGGCCACCACACCGGCCAGACTGCACAGGGGCAGATAGGCTGTCATGCTGGTCCATTTGATGATGCCCTCAGACCAGATGGAGGTCATATAGGGGGAATCCGGGGGCAGCACCCAGCTCAGCAGGATGGCCAGATACTGCTGGGGCTTGGAATAGGTCAGAAAGCCCCAGCCGGAGGAAAGGTCGATGGTGCGCGGGTTCTGCAGCACGCTGAGGATAGTGGGCCAGAGCACCACAAAGCCCAGTGCCACGCCCAGCAGGCTCTCAAAGGCCAGCTGACCGAAGAGGCGGGGCGTGAGCCGGAACTCCCCGGCGGAGAGCTTGCAGACGAAGTAGATGACAAGGAAGAGCACCTGCCCCACAAAGAAAAAGTAGTTGTTGAGCAGGTTCACCGCCACCCAGAAGGCGAACCATCCGTGGCGGCGCTCGTAGATGGTCTCATCCAGTGCCCAGAGCATCCAGGGGAAGAGGGCCAGCACATCGATGAAGTGGTTGAAGAAGATGTTGTACAGCCCCCAGCCCGAAAAGGCGTAGAGGGCCGCGCCCAGCACCGCAAAGTTCGGGTCTTTGACGTAGCGGCGCAGGTACAGATACGCGCCGCCGCCCGCCACCGCGAACTTGAGCACCAGCAGCGGCATCATGAGGTAGGGGAGCCAGTTCTGTGGGAAGAGCAGGGAAAACCCAGAAGAAGGGGGAGCCGTACAGGTAGAACGAATAGGCGTTCATGGTTCCGCTGCCCAGGTCAGTTGCCCAGGAAAAGGTGTTCTTCACGCCTCCGTATCCGGCGGGGTAGCCTGCCCCCTTGAGAAAGCCGTTCATGTAGCGGTAAAAGCTGATCTGCTGGCTGTTGAAATCGCCTGCATAGTGGAAAAAGCCGCCGTCCAGCAGATAGAACGGCAGGAAGATGAGGGCGGCTGTCAGGGCGCAGAGCCCCACGGTGAGCCAGAACTTATCCTGCTTCTGCCCCAGCATCCGGGGCGAAGAATGAAATGCAGTCATGCGTCAGTCCTCTTTTCAGTATCGGAAATTTCCCGCTTACGGGAACGGCACCTCGCGGGTGTCATCGGGGTCCTGCGCGGCCCTGCGCTGCTGCTCGAACACCGCGTCGATGAGGGTGTCGAGGTCAGAGAGGCGGCTCAGCTCACAGCAGTAGCGCCGCAGGCTGGCGGCCCCCTTCAGGCCCTTCATGTAGTGCATGGTCTGGGCCCGGGCCTGGGGCATGGCAACGAACTCGCCTTTCTGCTCCACCATCTCCTCCACCTGCCGGCGCAGGGCGTTCATCCGGGCCTGCAGGTTCGGCTCCTTGGGGGCGGGCAGGCCCTCCAGCGCGGCGTTCACCCGCTCAAAGAGCCAGGGGTCGCCCAGAGCAGCCCGGGCGATCATCACGCCGTCGCAGCCGGTCTCCTCCACCATCCGCACAGCATCCTCGGCGGTGCGGATATCGCCGTTGCCCAGCACGGGAACGTGGACGGCATCCTTCACCGCCGCAATGATGGACGGGTCGATGCCCGGGGTGTACATCTGCTCCCGGGTGCGGGCGTGGACGGCGATGAGCACCGCGCCCGCCTGCTCACAGGCCTTGGCACACTCCACGGCCGTGACGTGCTCCGCGTCCCAGCCCTTGCGCATCTTCACGGTGACGGGGCGGGAGGTGTTTTTGACCACTTCCTCCACAATGCGGCCGCAGCGGTCGGGGTCAAGCATCAGCCTGCTGCCTGCCCCGCCCGAGACAATCTTGGGGGCCGGGCAGCCCATGTTGATGTCCAGAAAATCGAACGCGTACTGTTCCACGGCGGCAGCGGCCTGCCCCATGATCTCGGGCACCTCGCCAAAGATCTGCACGCCGTAGGGGGCACCGTTGGGTTCGGCCTTGAGCAGGCTGACGGTTTTGTGGTCGCCGTATACCAGCGCCCGGCTGGACACCATCTCACTGACGGTAAAACCGGCTCCGTGCTGGGCCATCAGCCGCCGGGCCGGGGCATCGGTAAAGCCCGCCATGGGGCCGAACACTGCCCGGTGGGGCAGGGAGATCTCCCTGATCTTCAAAGGGGTGTTGAAAGGTTCCATGATACTCCTTAGCGCTATCTGATTTAGTTGATAACATGATAAAATTTGGATTATAAGTATACCATATTTCCGGCGGCAGAACAAGAAGCGGAACATCTTTCTTGTCAGCGCGGGATTTTTCCGGTATACTGGGGGACAAAAGGAGGAGCGGCTGGAACACGGCAGCCAGCTGCACAAAAGAGATGGAATACAGAACATGGAAAAAGCAGAACGGCGCAGGGGAGAGCATCCGCACCTCCCTGCTGGGCTATGGCTGTATGCGGTTCCCCACCACACCGGAGGGAGCCATTGACGAGCCCCGGGCCGAAGCGCTGCTGAACGCCGCGCGGGATGCGGGCGTGAACTATTTTGACACCGCTTACCCCTACCACGGCGGCCAGAGCGAGCCCTTTGTGGGCAGGGTCATTGCAAAGTGGCCCCGGGAGAGCTTTTATCTGGCCACCAAGATGCCGCTGTGGCAGTGCGGGAGCCTGGAGGAGGCCCAGCATATCTTTGAAGAGCAGCTCCGGCGGCTGGGCGTGGAGTACATCGACTTCTACCTGCTGCACTCCCTGCACGCCGCCCGGTACGACCGGGCCAAGGAAATGGGCATCGTGGACTGGCTGTGGGAGCAGAAAAAGCTGGGCCGCATCCGCAGCTTCGGCTTCTCCTGCCACGACAACGCGGCGGGCCTTGAGCACATCCTGCGGGATCAGCCCTGGGATTTCTGCCAGCTGCAGTATAACTATCTGGACACCGATGACCGTGCCGAGGAGATCTCGGGTGACCGCGGCTATCAGTTGACCGAGGAGCTGAACATCCCCCTCATCATCATGGAGCCCATCAAGGGCGGCACACTGGCCAACCTGCCCCCGGAGGCCGAAGCACCCCTCAGGGCCCTGCGGCCCGAGGCCTCGGATGCCTCCTGGGCCCTGCGCTGGGTGGGCAGCCACCGGAACGTCCATGTCATCCTCTCGGGCATGAGCGCCGAGGATCAGCTCACGGATAACCTGGCCACCTTTGCCCGCTTTGAGCCGCTGACCGCTGCAGAGACCGCCGCGGTGGAGCAGACCGCCGCCTTCCTGCACAGCCGCATCAAGATCGGCTGCACCGGCTGCCGGTACTGTATGCCCTGCCCCATGGGGGTGGACATCCCGGACAACTTCAGCATCTGGAACAAGCTGGGGATGTTCGGCCAGCCCGAGGCCATCAAGCACCAGTGGGAAGCCCGCTTCCCCGATGCCGAAAAGGCCAGCCACTGCGTCCGCTGCGGCAAGTGCGAGGCGGCCTGCCCCCAGCATCTGCCCATCCGCAATGCGCTGGCCCAGCTGCAGCAGGAGCTGGATCAGCTGTAATCTGCATCAGAAAAGCCACCGGCAAAAACCGGTGGCTTTTTTCTCTTATTCGCTCCACTCCATCCCGATCTTATCCAGCATTGCGCGGCGCTCAGGGGTGAGCTTGGGGTCGTGGGCGGTATCCCACTCCCGCATCCGGCGGAGCCAGTCGCCCAGGCAGAAGCCGGTTTCGTCGGATTTGTAGTTGGCGGCGGCGTGGAGGTTGCCGTGGGCCTTGTAGTAGGCCTTGGCCTGCTGATAGGCGGTTCCCCACTTGGCATCCCGGGCATCCCACACCATGCCGATGCTGTTCAGCTTTTTGATGTGGGCGGGCGTGACCTGATAGGAATCCGGGCGGTTCTTGCGGGCTGCGCGCAGGTTGGAGATCCACACGCCCAGCCGGACACCATCGCTGTCCACATAGCTGGCGGGAACCAGAAGGTGTTTGTACTTGCGGGCGTAACGGGCGGCACTGCGGAAGTTCCGCTCCCAGTTGGCCTCGCGCACGGTGCCGTGGTCAGCAGCGGGATCACTGGGGCGGCGCTCGCCCTTGAACAGGGTGCGCAGCAGCTTGCGGCGCTCACTGCTCAGGGCGCTGCTGCCGGAGTTCAGGGTCTGCCGCTGGCGGCTGACCCAGCTGCCCAGCCAAACACCGTCCGCGGTCTTGTAGACAGAGGGGATCTCCAGATCGCCGTGCTCTGTCTTGTAGGCCAGAGCCAGATCATAGCGCTCCTGCCAGGGGTCGTACTTTTCCCACACCATGCCCAGCTTGTCCAGCAGGGCCTTGCGCTCAGGGGTGACCCGGGCGCTGGAACGGTCCGGGTTCAGGTAGGCATAGCGCTGGCGCGCCACCCACTTGCCCAGCAGCACTCCGTCCGGCGTGACATACTCCGAGGGGACGTTCAGGTTGCCGTGCTCATGGTAGTAGGCGGCGGCAACATCGTACAGGGACATCCACTTGCGGTCGTTGCGGTTGGTCCAGTCCATGCCCAGAGCGTCCAGCCGCTCCACCTGTTCCTGAGGCAGCTCGCCTGCCTTGTGAGCGGCGCGCTGGGCCCCCAGCCAGACCCCCAGACCGAAGCCGGAGGGCGTTTCGTACTTGATGGGCACTTCCAGATCGCCGTGTTCCAGATAATACTGGGTGGCGGCGGCATAGTTCTGCTCCCACAGGTCGTTGGAGGTGCTCCACACCATGCCGATGGCTTCCAGCCGCTCGATGCGGTTCTGGGTCAGGTTGCCGCCCAGATAGCGCTGGCGGTTGTAGACGATCCATTCGCCCAGTGCAAAATCATTTTTATCGCGGTAGCGCACCGGCACCAGCAGGTCACCGTGCTCGGTGCGGTATTTCTGTGCGGAGGCAAAGCCCTTTTCCCAGGCAGCTTCCAGCCGGTGGTTCCAGCGGATGCCCAGTTTTTCCAGCTTGGCGGCCTGTTCGGCTGTCAGGCGGCCCGGACGCTGCCCGGCCTGTACCTGCCGCTGGAGCTCGAGCCACTTGCCCACGGGCACGCCGCTGTGGATGGTATAACTCCGGGGCAGCTCCAGGGTGCCCTCTTTGGCGGCGGCATCGGCGGCAGCCTGGCACAGCACCTCCCAGCGGGCCTCCATCTCCCGGCGCAGCTTGCCATACAGGCGGTAGGTCTGCTGCATGGGGCGCTCCTGCCGGAAGCCCGGCGTTTTTGCTGCCGGCCCTGGTCATGGCCTCAGTGCAGTCACGCTGCAGGGTGCGGCCGTTGCCCAGCCCCTCGAACTGCGCCACAAGGTCAAACACCGGCACGCTGCGGCTGCCTGCAGCCACCAGCGCGCGGCAGAGCATCTGCTTGAAGGTGGACATCAGGCTGGATTGGCGCACCAGAATGACCCCGGCCAGCCCCTCCAGCGGCTGCTGGACTCCCGGCGCGTTGACGCAGAGCAGGACCTTGGGGCCGGGGGCTGTATCGGAGAGGAAGGTCTCCACGGCAGCAGAATCCGCAAAGCAGGCGTGATCCGCGGCGTAAAAGCGGACGGCAAGGTCCACAGTGCGCAGCAGCTGTTCCAGCTCCGCGCCCAGCTTTTCCTGATAGGCGGCGGATTCAAACAGGACCAGATAATGGCCGCTGGTATCGCTGAGCAGGCGGGGCAGCAGAACGGTCAGGTTCTCCACCTGACGCAGAGACCAGCTCAGCTCTTCATATTGAACGCGCAGGGAGGTGTCGCCCTTGGGCATACACAGGTTTTTGATCCGGGCGCGCAGGGTGGCCAGCTCCTCCTCCTGCGGCCAGAGCAGGGCCGCATAGGCTGAGGGCACCGGCATGGTCCCGGCGGCCATGGCCTCGGCCACAGTCATGTGGGAGACGATGCAGTCGGCAAACAGCTCCTGCGCGGCGGCGCAGACGGGGGCACCGTTGGGCACACCCAGCCCCAGCACCTTTGCCTGGGGGCACATCCGCAGCAGCTTCTGCACCGACTGTGCCCAACACACGGCGCTCAGCTCATGGTAGCAGTCCAGCACGACGCAGCCGGGTTTCTGCTCCCCCAGCCGCACCCACTGCTCCGGGGTGGCGGCGGCCAGCTTTTCGCAATCACAGAAGCGGACATTGCCGGGCAGGGTGCCGCCGTTGTAGCGTGTCAGCTCTGCCTGCCGCAGGGCCAGACGCTGTGCACCGGCCACCAGCCAGAAGAAGGTGGTCTGGGGGTGAGCCTCCACCACCTTCCAGGCAATACAGCTTTTGCCGGTGCCGGTGGGATGGAACACAGCGGCCCGGTTCAGGGTCTCCAGAGACTGTACAGCTTTCTGAAAAGCGGCTTCGTTGACGGGATTCAGGGTCATCGACATGGTGGTAGTGTCCTCTCCGAGTTGCATGTTTGACATCGTTGGATACAACGAAAATATTTCATAGGATTAGTTTATCGCAAAAAACATTTTTCTGTCAAGCCCTTTGAAGAGAATTTAGGGCAAAACTCGGGAAAAGGATAAAAATAGTGTGGAATCCATGGCAGAAACTGCGAACTTTGTGCGCAGCAACGGGGATACTGAAAGTGGAAATGCGTCCCGGAGCGGAGAGAAAGTATGACCTATGGCAGGAAGAAGGCTTCTTTTGCACCGGCAGAGCTGCCCGGGCTGCACCGGGGAGATTTGGGCAGGAAGGCTGCTGCGGGGCATCCAAGAAGCATTTCATCTTTGCGGCCGAAAAAATGAAAAATTCCCTCTTGACTTTATGAAAATAAAGCGTATAATGCAATCAACAAACCGATGAGGCGGAAGAGAACCTGCAAGCGCACTTACAGTGAGCCCGAATGGTGAAAACGGGCAGAGAGCGGGGCAGAGTTCGTGGGCCGCCGAGGGCCGGGCGAACAGGGCAGTGCCTTTAGTAGCTTGGGACGGAAGCCTCCGTTACAGGGCAGGGGAGTGTTGGCTCTCCGTTGAGGGGCTCCTGCAGTTTTCCATGGTGGGAAGACGAGCGGAGCAAGCAAGGTGGCACCGCAGATTCGAATTTCTCGACTCTGTCCTTGTGGATGAACACACAGGGACGGGGCCGTTTTTATTTTACCCGTTCCGCAGGTGGAGCGGGTTTTATTTTTTGGGCCGCCCGCTCCGGGAAAGGAGCAACCGCTATGAAAACCATGAACATGATCTCCCGCCGCAGCTTCCTGAAGGCTACCGCCGCAGCCGCTGTCGTATCCGCACTGGGCCTGACCGGCTGCGGCTCCTCCGGCTCTTCTGCCGCGGCATCCAGCACCGCTTCCAGCGCTGCCGGTTCCGCCGCCGCCGCTTCTGAAGCAGGCCAGACCTTTAAGGTGGGCATCGTCAACTATGTGGATCATGCTTCCCTGAACCAGATCGTGGCCTCTGTTGAGAGCCGTTTGGATAAGGTGGGCGCGGAGAAGGGCGTGACCTTCGACTATGCCGATTACTACGCCAACGCCCAGGCTGACCAGTCCAACCTGAACCAGATCGGTGCAGACCTGGTGGCCGACCAGGTAGATGTCATTGTGGCCGTTGCCACCCCCACCGCTGCCACCATGCTGGCCGCTGTGGAAGATACCGACATCCCTGTGGTCTACTCTGCCGTCACCGACCCTGTTTCCGCCGGGTTTGATGGTGAGGAGGGCATCACCGGAACCTCCGATGCCCTGAACACCGAGGCCATTATGAACCTCATCACTGCAATCAACCCCGACATCGACACCATCGGCCTGCTGTACGACCTGAGCCAGGATGCCTCCACCCAGGCCATTGCCGATGCCAAGGCGTTCTGCGACAGCAAGGGCATCAAGTACATTGAAAAGAACGGTACCACCACGGCTGAGGTGCAGATGGCTGCCGAGGCCCTTGTGGCCGCCGGTGTCAAGGCAGTGTTCACCCCCACCGACAACACCGTGATGACCGCCGAGCTGTCCATCTATGAGACCTTCCTGGAGGCAGGGATCCAGCACTTCACCGGTGCGGACAGCTTTGCTTTGAACGGTGCCTTTGTGGGCTACGGCGTGGATTACGTCCAGCTGGGCGAGGCCACCGCCGATATGGTGGTGGAGCTGCTCTGCGGCGGCAAGACCCCCGCAGACCTGCCCTACCAGACCTTCGACAACGGCATCGTCACCATCAACACCGAGAGCTGTGAGGCACTGGGCCTTGACCTCGACACCGTTAAGGAAGCCTTCAAGCCCTATTGCACCGAAATTGTGGTAGCGACCACGCAGGAGAATTTCTAAAAAGGAGTACATCAACCATGCTGGCGAGTATCTTTTCGCTCAACGTGATCCAGACGGCGCTGGAGCTGGGCTGCATTTACGGTCTGGTGGCGCTGGCGCTGTTTCTGAGCTATTCGATCCTGAACATTGCCGACCTGTCCACCGATGGCTGCTTCACCCTTGGCTGTGCAGTGGCCTGCCAGGTGGCGCTGACAGGCCACCCCATCCTGGCCCTGTTCGCGGCCATGGCAGCGGGTGTGTGTTCGGGCTTCGTCACCGCCTTTTTGCAGACACGTCTGGGCGTTGAGAGCATCATGGCAGGCATCATCGTGAACACCGGCCTGTATACCATCAATCTGGCGGTCATGGGCTTTTCGTCCACGATGTCCCTGGTCAAGACCGATACGGTATTCTCGCTGGCAAAATCCGCGCTGGCCTTTATGGGCGGCTGGTATAAGCTGGTCATCGCGGCGGCGGTCATTGTGATCGCCTGTGCCGCCATGGTGGGTTTCCTGGGCACCCGGCTGGGCCTTTCCATCCGCGCCACCGGCGATAACGCCGCCATGGTGCGGGCCTCCAGCATCAACCCGGCCTTCACCATCACAGTGGGCCTGTGCATCTCGGGCGCGCTGACCGCCCTTTCCGGCGGCCTGCTGGCCCAGTACCAGAAGAGCAGCGACATCAACGTGGGCACCGGCATGGTGACCATCGCGCTGGCTTCCCTTATCATCGGTGAAACGCTGGTGGGCAAGCGCACCATGGTGCGCCGGGTGCTGGGCGTGGTGTTCGGCAGCTGCCTGTATCGCTTTATCGTGGCCGTGGCCCTGCGCTTCAATGTGCCCGCCGCCGCCATGAAACTGGTGAGCGCCCTCATCGTGGCTGTAGCCATCTCGATGCCCGCCATCCGGGCAAAGTTTGCCTTTGAGCAGCGCAAGCACAATGCCCGGAAGGAGGTGCGCTGAGATGGAAATGCTGGAACTGAACAACCTGCACAAGACCTTTAACCCCGGCACCGTCAACGAAAAGGTGGCCCTGAACGGTGTGAGCCTGCACATGGAGGCAGGCGACTTTGCCACCATCGTGGGCTCCAACGGCGCGGGCAAATCCACCATGTTCAACGCCATCACCGGCGGTTTCATTGCCGACGAGGGCAGCATCGTGCTGGGCGGGCAGGACATTACCTTTGCGCCCGAGTATGAGCGCAGCAAGGTCATCGGCCACCTGTTCCAGGACCCCCTCAAGGGCACGGCCCCCAATATGACCATTGAGGAAAACCTTGCGCTGGCCTATCTCCGGGCAGGAACCGCCCCCCACGCCATCTTCTCCCGCATCTCCCGCAAGGATAAGGAGCTGTTCCGGGAAAAACTTGCCCTGCTGAATATGGGTCTTGAGGACCGGATGAAGCAGCCGGTGGGCCTGCTTTCCGGCGGCCAGCGGCAGGCGCTGACCCTGCTCATGGCCACCCTCGTTACCCCCAAGCTCCTGCTGCTGGACGAGCACACTGCCGCCCTGGACCCTGCCACGGCGGAGAAGGTGTTGGAGCTGACCAAAAGCATCGTGGCCGAGAAAAAGATCACCTGCCTGATGGTCACCCACAACATGCATCAGGCCCTCGAGCTGGGCAACCGCACCCTGATGATGGACGGCGGCCGCATCGTGTTCGATGTCAAGGGCGAGGAGCGCAGTAAGATGACCGTGGACGACCTGCTGGAAAAATTCCGCGAGAATGCCGGTAAGGCCCTGGACAATGACCGCATCCTGCTGAGCAAGGTGGAAGCGGGCAACTGAAAAGAAAATCAAAATGCCCTGTCTGGACCCGAAACCGTGTCAGACAGGGTATTTTTGATACAACAAGGAGAAAACGAGATGAAAATAACGATCCGTACCCCGCAAATGCAGGATTATGACCGATTTTCTGCTATTATGGATCAGGTGCAGCAGATGCATGTCGAGTGGCGGCCGGATGTCTACAAACCGGCCAGCCCGTTGATCACAAAGGAACTGTTTGGCGAACTCCTGAAAGGGGACAGCTGGTATATTGCCGAGACGGACGGCATCGTTGTTGGTGTTCTGGAAGTGTTCAAGCGGCATGTGGAAGGCCCGGCGCAGGTAACAAAGGATGTTTTGTTCGTCAGCACCATGGCGGTGGATGAGGCGTATCGCGGGAAGGGCATCGGGCACCAGTTCTTTGATAAGGTGAAGCAGCTCAAGGCGGAAAAGGGATGCGACACCATTGAACTGCAGGTGAACGCTAAAAATAAAATGGCGTATGAGATGTACCGGAACTACGGCTTTACGGAAAAGTCCATCAATATGGAGCTGAAATAGAACGATTGTAATGATCCTTGTATATGTAGTCATAATGTGATACAATGCTTTTGACAGGAGGTGTCACTTATGATGCAGACATTTGTTCGCCCATCCCGTGATCTGCGCAACCACTACGCTGAAATTTCAGAGATGTTGAAAGACCACAATCATGTTATTATCACAAATCATGGTCGTGGGGAATCCGTCCTTATCAACATTGAGGACTACGCCAAGTATGAGGAGTTCATGCACCAGCGGTATGTTGCCGAGGAGCTTGCCAAGGCAAAACAGCAGGCGGCAGACCCCAACACGCAGTGGACAGAGCATGAAAGCGTATGGGAGACGCTCCACGAACAGTATGACGTATAAGATCAAATACCTGCCCCTTGCTGTACAGGACTTGAATGACATTGCCCGGTATTTGTCCGGCTTCTACCCCCAAACGGCCCGCCGTGTGCTGAAAGAAATGCAGGAAAAGATCACAAAGCTGGGGGATACCCCACGGATGTGTGAAGTCTATGCCCTTGACCCGACCTACCGCAAGCTGGTGGCAGACCAGTATCTGGTGTTTTACCATGTCAATGAGAACGTCAAGGTGGTGGAGATCCACCGTGTACTGCGCGGCTCATGGAATTTGCCGCAGTACCTGGAATAAAACAAAGAGCAGAGCGCTCCAGCCAGCTGGCCAGACGCTCTGCTCCTTTTTAATTTAATGCAATATTCTGAAAACTCAGAACTTACTTCACATACTCAACGGTGTATTCGAAACCATACTCTTCCTGCAGTTTCTTGACGGCAGGCTCGCAGTCCTCGATGAAGCTGGGTGCGTAGACGGAAGCACCATTGTGGTCCTTCTTGTAGTCCTCCACGATCTGCTGCAGCTTTGCCCAGCCCTCGTTGGCCTTGGCATTGTCAACAGTGTCGGGGAAGTTGATGATGAATTCACGGTGCTGCGGAATACGAGCTTTCATAAGTGATATCTCCTTGATTGACTATTTGTAGTTTGTTGCTTGATTTATACAGAAGCGTAATGCTTTTGTAGATAACGGATAGGCCCTGCTCTGTCCAACCTGCCCTCTGTGCACGGCTGCTAACGGTTTCAGACGGAGAGGTTATACACCTGACAGGCGTTCTCTGCCGTCTGCCGGAACACCTGCTCCGGTTCCTCACCCTTGACGCTGGCGATATACTCGCCCACATAGCGGATGAGGGAGCTGTCGCAGCGGGTGCCGCGGACAGGTTCCGGGGCCATATAGGGGCAGTCGGTTTCCAGAACGATGCGTTCCAGCGGCAGGGCGGCAATGGCCTTGGCGGCACGCTTGGCACCCTTGAAGGTGCAGGCCCCGCCAAAGCCGATGTAGAGCCCCTGCTCTGCCAGCCAGAGCGCGTCATCGGCGCTGCCGGAATAGCAGTGGACGATGCCCTTGGGCCGGTATTTTTTCAGCAGGGCGTAGACATCGGCGTGGGCGCTGCGGTCGTGCACGATGATGGGCTTGTCCAGTTCCAGCGCCAGCCGGATCTCGGCCTCAAACAGCGCCAGCTGGGTATCCTTGGGCACGGGCCAGTGGTAATCCAGTCCGCACTCCCCAACAGCCACCACCTTGGGGTCCTCGTAATAGGGGGCAAGGGCACGCATCTCTGCGGCCCAGTCGCCGTCGTATACCGAGACAGTAGGGGCGGGGCCTTCCTCACCGCAATCCTCCGGGGCCAGCAGGCTCTCCGGATGGATGCCGACGGCGGCATACACCCAGGGATATTTGTGGGCCAGCTCCAGCACCTTGGGCGCATCGCCCGAATGGGTGGCCTGCTCGCACACGCCCACCACCCCTTTGCCGGGCAGGCTGTCCAGCAGGGCAAAGCGGTCCGCGTCAAAGGCGCGGGCGCTGTAATGGGCGTGGGTGTCAAAGATGGGGTATTCCATATTACCGGGTACGCTCCTTTTTGGCGGGGGCCTTGTTTACCAGCCAGATGCCGATGCAGACCAGCACCAGCGCCCCCAGATACTGCCACCGGAACAGCGGCTCCCCATTGATGAGGGCACTGAGCAGGACGTTCACCACCGGGTTCACGAACCCGAAGATGGCGATCCGGCTGACGGGGTTGTTCTTCATCAGCAGGGCCCAGACGATGTAGCCCGCGCCGCAGATGAAGGCCAGCGCCAGCAGGTCCAGCACGCTGAGCACAGACCAGTGTTCCAGCCGTCCGCCCAGAACAGCGCCCAGCAGGAACAGGGCTGCACCGCCCACGAACAGGTTCACAAAGCAGACGGCAAAGCTGTCTGCCCGGCGGGTGACGGATTTGTTCCAGGGGCCTGCCAGCGTGAAAAGGACGGTGGCAATGAGCATATAGGCTACACCCCGGGCGCTGCCGCCGCCGTGGTTGCCCAACGTGGCGATGAGAACGCCCGCAAAGCCGATGCCGCAGCCCAGCGCCTTGGCCGGGGTCATGCGGTCAGCCCTGCCGTAAAGGAAATGGGCGAAGATGACCCCCAGAAAGCTCTGGGTGCTGTTCAGGATGCCCCCAAAGGCACCGGTGAGCAGGGCAACAGCGCTGTAGAAAAAGGCATACTGCGCTGTGGTCTGCCACAGGCCCAATGCACAGCATTCGGCCAGGATCTTCCCCTTGGGCATGGTGGGGAGCCTGCCCTCCAGCAGCAGGCTGCCGCCCAGTACCAGCACACTGCCCAGCATGAACCGCACCCCTGCAAAGCAGAGAATGGAGGCCGTGTCAGCGGTGTCGATGGCAAAGAGCCGGTAACCCAGCTTGATGAAAGGAAAAGCCGAACCCCACATGGCGTTGCAAAGGATGGCAATGATAACGGCAAAGGCCGGTGTGCCGAAAAGCCGGTCCAGCTTCTCGGCGCGGCTCAGCTGTGTTTTCATGGCTCAGTGGATGCGGCTGCCAACTGGGGTGTTGTCGCCGTAGAAGGCGATGGAGCAGCCGCCGTCAGCGGTGTCGGCAGCAAAGATCATGCCCTCGCTGACATACTTGCCCTTCAGCATGGGGCGGGGGGCCAGATTGCAGACGATGCCGATCTTCTTGCCGATCAGATCCTCCGGCTTGAACCACTTGGCAATGCCGGACAGGATGCAGCGCTCACGCTCGCCGTCAAACACGGTCAGGTGGAGCAGCTTCTTGCTCTCCTTCAGGTTTTCGCAGGCACGCACCTCGGCCACGCGCAGCTCCACCTTGCAGAAGGTGTCAAAGTCGATCTCTTCCTCGTGGGTAAAATCAACGGTGCTTTCCTCAGCGGCGGGGGCGGCAGCAGCCTTTTCGGCTTCGGCCTTGGCCTTGTTGGCAGCTTCGGCAGCGGCCTTGCGCTTCTCGTCCTCTTCCTTCAGGTGGGCGATCTCCTTGGCCACGTCAATGCGGGGGAACAGGGCATCGCCCTTGTGGACGGTGTAGGTCTCCTGCACGCCGTAAGCAGCCTTGCTCAGGTCGATGTCGGCAGTGGACAGGCCCAGCTGATCCATCATCTTGGGAGCGGTGGAGGGCAGGTAAGCGTTCAGCAGGATGCCTGCCACACGCAGTGCCTCGCACAGGTGGTAGAGCACGCTCTCCAGACGGGCCTTGTTGGCCTCGTCCTTGGCCAGAGCCCAGGGAGCGGTCTCGTCGATATACTTGTTGGCGCGCTGGATCACGGCAAAGATCTCCATCAGGGCCTGAGGAATGGTCAGGTTATCCATGTCGGCAGTGACCTTGCCCAGCAGCTCGTTGACCATGGTCTCCAGCTCTGTGTCGATGGCCTCGGTGCCGACGGCCTTGTGGACCGTGCCACCGAAGTACTTCTCGCACATGGCAACGGTGCGGCTGAGCAGGTTGCCCAGGTCGTTGGCCAGGTCGCTGTTGATGCGGTTGATCAGGGCCTCGTTGGTGAACATGCCGTCGTTGCCAAAGGGAATCTCACGCAGCAGGAAGTAGCGGATGGAGTCCACGCCGTAGCGGTCGCATAGGACCACGGGGTCCACAACGTTGCCCACGGACTTGGACATCTTGCCGCCGTTCATCAGCAGCCAGCCGTGGCCAAACACGCGCTTGGGCAGCGGCAGATCCAGAGCCATGAGCATGGCGGGCCACAGGATGGTGTGGAAGCGCAGAATCTCCTTGCCCACCATGTGCAGGTCAGCAGGCCAGAACTTGTTGTAATCGTGGTAGGTCTCGTTGCCGTAGCCCAGCGCGGAGATATAGTTGCTCAGCGCATCGACCCAGACATACATGGTGTGCTTGGGGTCAAAGGGAACGGGGATGCCCCACTTGACAGAGGTGCGGGAAACACAGGTGTCCTGCAGGCCCTGCTTGATAAAGGCGATCATCTCGTTCTTCCGGCTCTCGGGCTGGATGAACTGGGGGTTCTCCTCGTAGTACTTCAGCAGGCGGTCGGCATACTTGCCGGTCTTGAAGAAGTAGGCCTCCTCGTGGGCATCATAGACCTCGCGGCCGCAGTCGGGGCACTTGCCGTCCACCAGCTGGCTGTCGGTCCAGAAGCTCTCGCAGGGCTTGCAGTAGTGGCCGATGTACTCGCCCTTGTAGATATCGCCCTGCTCATACAGCTGGGTGAAGATCTTCTGGCAGGTCTCCACATGGTAGTCATCGGTGGTGCGGATGAAGCGGTCATAGCTGACATCCAGCAGCTTCCACAGATCCTTGACGGTGGCAACGATCCGGTCAACGTACTCCTTGGGGGTCACGCCTGCATCGGCGGCCTTGTCCTGGATCTTCTGGCCGTGCTCATCGGTGCCGGTCAGGAACATGACTTCCTTTCCCTGCATCCGCTTGAAGCGGGCCAGCGCGTCGCAGGCCACGGTGGTGTAGCTGTGGCCGATGTGCAGCTTGTCGCTGGGGTAGTAGATGGGGGTCGTGATGTAGAATGTGTTGTGTTCGCTCATGGGGGATGATTCTTCCTTTCTGTTGTGGCTGTGTCACAAAAAAGCTCCCGTCCTGCCGGAATGCACCGGACAAGGACGGGAGCTGAACTTCCGTGGTACCACCTTGCTTCGCCGCGCCCTTGCAGGCATGGCCTTGCGTGCCGGGATGAACCCGGCCTCCGCGCGGTAACGGGCGCACCCGGCGGGGGCTTGGCGGCGCGCCGCTTCACCCCCACAGCTCAGAGGCCATCTTCCACCCCGTGCTCACCTGCCCGGTTCCATCCTTCGGGCTTTCTGTCAGGCGCAGGCGGGGCGTACTCTCCTCGTCAAGGCTGTTCGCTTTTTGCCAAAGGGGCACACGACCCCCTTGTTCCTATTATAATACGCAAAAACGGCGGGTTTGTCAACTCTCCTGGTAAAGTGTTCTGCAAAACGGCTTTTGACTCGGTTTGTGTATATAAACGAGATAGTTATTAACAAAAAGATACGGTCAGGAATTGCTATCCTATGATCTTCTGCCATCCGACCATGTGTCTTTTCCACTAGCTGTATCGGATCATATTCGGAAACCCCGACAGCATCAAGGTAATAGTTAAGCCCGCAGCGAGTTCTTGGAATACAACGACTCTCTAAAAAAATCAGAAAATCATCCCAAGTGGGTTCCGTGTTGACCCCGAAAGCGGTGTCCAGAATAGAATCCACTTTGTTTTCCACACGCACCTGCTTTGTGGTGAAATCTACGTCAATGATACTGCAAAGGGTATCACGGTCATAATATTCATATTTCCGCATTGTGTGCACCTGCTCCATGCCGACCACTCCTTTTATAGAAGTGTATCATGTCGGGGACTGATGTGCAAGACATGGAAAAAGTAAAACAGCGGCGGTTTTCCAAATCGGAAAGCTGCCGCTGCTTATGTATAGAGGTTTATAGGTTCTTTGCAAGATTTTTAGCGAAGCAATGTCTACACGCTGCAATTCCTTATTTATGTAAATGGAGGCTCGCCCGGCTTCGATGCTTTCAGGAGAGATATCCACGCAATCCCAAGTCAAACCGAGCAGTTCGCCAAGGCGCAGAGAACAAGAGAAGGAGAGGTTGATGCAGAGCCGGAGCCGTGGATCATTACACACTTCCAAGGCATGGAACAGGGTCTCGGCAGTCCAGATATCACGCTTCTTTGCAGTGTATTTGGGCAAGGTGGCATAAACACAGGGATCCTTTTCCATAAGTTCCCACTTTACAGCCTGCTCAAAGGCACTTCTCAAAATTTTGTGAACCGAACGAACCGTGCCGGGAGAAACGTATTGATGCTGACGCTTTCCACACATAGGGTCAACGGCTTCGTATTTACCGTCAACCTACCGCTCATTCCCTCAGTGGGAGATCATCGCATTTGTTACGGACGTGGCTCATCATCACAGGAACGTGACTGAAGAATGCGTGTTCAATTTTCAAGGGGCGGGATAGCTTGAGGGCTGCTTTGAACGCTTGCCGAAGCTATGGCTGTATTGTAACCGATGCGGAACAAAATGAACAGGAACTCAGAGTTCACAATTTTTGAGGAAAATAGGAAGTATCGTTCCTGTTTCTCGATGAGCCGTCAAAATTATTTCTTGACTTTGTGTAAAAAACGAAGTATTATACTTGTAAGAAACTAACTTATGAGTATATAAAGATTATAAATGCACTTTGGGGAGGGAACAAAATGAGCCGATTTTACTGCCGCGATGAGGAACTTCGGAAGTTAAACAAACGATATGAGAATGGAAAGTTTGAATGCGTTGTCATTTACGGCAGACGCCGTGTCGGAAAAACTGCGCTGATCAATGAATTCTGCAAGGACAAACCGACCATTTTCTTCTCTGCCTTGAATACGACCGGAAAAGAAAATCTGGAAGCCTTGTCCAAGGCAATCATGAGTTTTGAACGACCTAATGCAGAATCATCTCCGGAATTTACAACCTACGATGCAGCATTGGACGAACTGACAGCTCTCTCCAAGGAGCAGCGGATCGTATTTGTAATTGATGAGTACCCTTATCTTGCAAAGGCTAAACCCGCTATTTCCACAATGCTTCAGCACATCATCGACCATAAATGGACAGATTCCCAAATGTACCTGATCCTGTGTGGTTCGTCCATGAGTTTTATGGAAAGTCAGGTCTTGGGCAAAGAAAGCCCTCTGTATGGACGCAGAACAGCGCAATTCAAGATCATGCCGCTGGATTACAAGGAAACAGCGGTATTCCATCCGAATCTGTCCGAGGAAGATAACGCCCTGATTTATGGCATCACAGGCGGCGTTCCGCATTATATCAACAAATTGGATGTTCGGGACAGCGTAGATGAAGCACTGATGGAAAACTTGTTTGACCGTTCCAGCTACCTCTATGAGGAACCGGCCAACCTGTTAAAGCAGGAGCTGCGTGAACCGGCAATTTATAATGCAATCATCAAGGCAATTGCAGAGGGGGCTTCTCGCCTGAATGATATCACCACGAAGGTTGGTGAAGAAAACTCTGTGGTGGCGAAGTACCTCAAAACGTTGATAGACCTTGGAATCGTCAAAAAGGAAACGCCGATCACAGAGAAAACGGGCAAAAAAACGATCTATCTTCTGGCGGACAATTTTTTTCGTTTTTGGTACCGTTTTGTGCCGGTCAATGCAAGTGCCATTGATTCGGGGCGGATCGCAAAGACCTACCCCCATGCGGTGAAGCAGTATTTTCCAGACTATATGGGTCTGATTTTTGAGAAGATGTGCCAAGACTACTTGCTCTATTATGCGAATGATCTTCCTATCGAGTTGAGTGAGATCGGGCAGTGGTGGGGAACCGACCCTCAAAAAAAGAAGCAGATCCAGATCGACATTGTCGGAACGCCGGTTGAGGGCAATGACTATATCATCGGCTCTTGCAAATACCGCAATGAAAAAATCGGTTTGGACGAACTGGAACTGATTCGGGAATATGCAGCAGTCTTTGGGAAAGGAACAAACTACCACTACTACATTTTCTCGAAAGGCGGATTTACGGACGGGCTACTTCAGGCACAGGAACGCGGAGAAGTACAGCTGATTACCCTTGCCGATATTTTTGAATAACACAAGAAACGCTCTTGCCGGTGTAAAACTGGCAGGAGCGTTTCTTGTTGAAGTGATTATAAAAGACCTTTGATTTTTTCAAGATGATCTATGGCGGCTTGCGGTTCATTTTGAAACTGATCCCTAGAAGGATCTCGGCCCAAAAGAAGATATATGATGACTGTGGATAAAACAGATTCTGATTCAGGGACACCCTAAAACCCATTTTGCCGGAGCCCCGGCCCAACGCAAAATCCCAGGTGGATCCCCCTGCGCCGGGTGTCTGCCGCTCACTTTTTCCGCGTGGCAATGTCCTGAAAGCAGAAATAGTCCGGTTGGTGGCGGGACTGGGTGTACTCGAACAGCATTCCATCGGAGTTGAAGGTCTGGTTTACCACCACCGCCACGCAATCATAGCCGTCCATATCCAGCAGCTTTTCATCACGGGCAGTTGCGTGTTCCACCGTGATGCGCCGTTTGCTGGTGATGATCTGCATTCCAAGCACATTTTCAATAAAATCATAGATGGAATGGGATGCGATTTCCTCTGTCAGTCCGGGTACAAATTCCTTTAAAAAGTAGTTGATGTCCAGAATCAGTGCTTTTCCGTCCAGATAACGCACACGCTGTACCGCCCACAATTCATCGCCCTCAGAAAATCCGCTTTCCGCGGCAAACTGTTCCGTTGCGATGATGGTCTCAAACCGAATGACGCGGGTAACGGCATGCAGACGATTGCGGCGGGCGGTTTCTTGAAACGTCTCGATGCCGCCGATGGTAAAGGTCGTCTTTCCCACCGGCTGGTAGATGACCCGAACGCCGCGCCCCTGCATGGTCTGCACATAGCCGTCGGCTACCAGCTCCGCCAATGCGCGTCGAACTGTGTTGCGGGAGCAGTCGTATTCTGCAATCAGCGTATTTTCACTGGGAAGCAGGGACTGGTAAGGATAGTCCTGCGCTTCGATCCGTTTTTTGATACTGCGGTAAATTCCTTCATATTTTGCTTTTGGCATGGCTGTTTACCTCAATTTGTTCAAACATTTGTTTTAGTATACCGTGATTGCGCCTGAATTTCAAGGCATTCTCTTGTCCGAAATGCTGAAAATTTTCAAACAGAACATGATTTTTTGTAAATCTGCTTGACTTGTCTGAACAAGTGAACTATACTGAAACCACAAGAAAAACTTGTATGAACAAGTTTGACGAATCATCAAAAAGATAAAGGAGAAATGAGTCATGGGAAAATACCAAGAAGACGCAAGGCTGCTGCTTGAGTACGTTGGCGGCAAGGAGAACATTGCAGCAGTTTCGCACTGTGTATCCAGGATGCGTTTTGTGCTGAATGATCCCGCCAAGGCGGACGTTGCCAAGATCGAGGCACTGAAATCCGCCAAGGGCACTTTCACCCAGGCGGGCCAGTTCCAGGTCATCATCGGCAATACGGTCAGCGATTTCTACAATGACTTTATTGCGGTATCCGGCATCGACGGTGTCTCGAAGGAGGCCGTCAAGAGCGCGGCCAAGCAGAACCAGAACGCATTGCAGAAGGTCATGAGCGTGCTTGCGGAGATTTTTGCCCCGTTGATTCCCGCCATCATCACCGGCGGTTTGATTCTCGGCTTCCGCAACTGCATTGACAGCATCTACTTTTTTAATAACGGCACCCAGACGCTGTGCAACATCAGTCAGTTCTGGTCCGGCGTTGACAGCTTCCTGTGGCTGATTGGCGAAGCCATCTTCCATATGCTGCCGGTCTGCATCTGCTGGTCTGTCACAAAGAAAATGGGCACGACCCAAAGCCTGGGCATCGTCCTCGGCCTGACGCTGGTTTCCGGCCAGCTGCTCAACGCTTACGCCGTGGCTTCTACTGCGGCGGCAGATATCCCCAAATGGGATTTTGGCTTCTTCACCATCAACATGATCGGCTATCAGGCGCAGGTCATTCCCGCCATGCTGGCCGCGTTCACGCTGGTCTATCTAGAAAAATTCTTCCGCAAGATCTGCCCGCCTGTCATCTCGATGATCGTTGTGCCCTTCTGCTCGCTGGTGCTGTCCGTCATCATCGCCCACACTGTCCTTGGCCCCATCGGCTGGAAGATCGGCACCTTCATTTCTGACATCGTCTACGCCGGCATTTCCGGCTCTTTCCGCGTGGTCTTTGGCGCAATCTTCGGTTTTGTTTATGCCCCGCTGGTCATCACCGGCCTGCATCACATGTCCAACGCCATCGATATGCAGCTGATCGCCGACTTCGGCGGTACGATGCTGTGGCCCATGATCGCCCTTTCCAATATTGCGCAGGGCTCCGCCGTGCTGGGCATGATCTACCTGCAGCGCAAGAATGCTGCCGCACAGGAAGTCAACGTTCCCTCCTGCATCTCCTGCTATCTGGGCGTTACCGAGCCTGCCATGTTCGGTGTCAACCTGAAATTCCACTTCCCGTTTATCTGCGGCATGATTGGATCTGCCATCGCAGCGGTCGTCTGTGTGGCAACTTCCACCACGGCCAACGCCATCGGTGTCGGCGGCATCCCTGGTATTTTGTCAATCCAGCCCGCCTATATGCTCAGCTTTGCGCTGTGCATGGCCATTGCCATCGTCGTCCCCTTTGTGCTGACCGTCATCGTCGGCAAGAAAAAAGGCGTTGCCTGATTTTGTGAGGTGTGTACCATGAATGATTTTAAAGATAAAGTTGTCTACCAAATTTACCCGAAATCCTTCATGGACTCGAATGGTGACGGCTTCGGCGATTTGAAGGGCGTCACCGCGAAACTGGACTACCTCGCCGACCTGGGCGTTGACTATCTCTGGCTGACGCCGTTCTTCCCCTCGCCCCAGCGCGACAACGGCTATGATGTGGCCGACTACCGTGCCGTTGACCCGCGCTACGGCACGATGGAGGATCTGGAGGAGCTTATCTGCGAGGCGGACAGGCGCGGCATCGGCCTGATGCTGGACATGGTGTTCAACCACACCTCCACCGAGCATGAGTGGTTCAAAAAAGCACTGGCGGGCGACAAAAAGTACCAGGACTATTACATCTTCAAGGGCGGCACGCCCGACTGCTGCCCGACGAACTGGGTGTCGAAATTCGGCGGCCCTGCGTGGGAATATGTACCATGGCTCGGCAAGTGGTATCTGCACCTGTACGATGTGATGCAAGCCGACCTGAACTGGGAGAACCCCGCCGTGCGGGAGGAAATGGCCGACATCCTGCGATTCTGGAAGGCGAAGGGCATCAAGGGTTTCCGTTTCGACGTCATCAACGTCATTTCCAAGCCCAAATTTTACGAGAATGACTACGAGGGCGACGGCCGCCGCTTCTACACCGATGGCCGCAACGTCCACAAGTACCTGAAGGAGCTGGTCGCCGCGGGCGGCATCGACGGCATGATCACGGTGGGGGAGATGTCCTCCACCACGCTGGAAAACTGCATCGGCTACACCGCTGAGGGCAACCACGAGCTGACGATGTGCTTCAATTTCCACCACCTGAAGGTCGACTACAAGGACGGGCAAAAGTGGGAATTGAGGGAGCCTGATTACCTCGCCATGAAGAAACTGTTCCAGACCTGGCAGGAGGGGATGCAGGCCTACGGCGGCTGGAATGCGCTGTTCTGGTGCAACCACGACCAGCCCCGTGCGGTCAGCCGCTTTGGCAGCGACACGACCTACTGGAAGGAAAGCGCCGAGATGCTGGCAGTGGCCATCCACTTTATGCGCGGCACCCCCTACATTTATCAGGGCGAAGAACTGGGCATGACGAACCCGCACTTCACATCCATTGACCAGTACCGTGATGTGGAAAGCCGCAACTACTACAGGATCCTGCGAGAGCAGGACAAGACCGAGGCCGAGACGCTGGACATTATCGCCCAGCGCAGCCGGGATGATTCCCGCACCCCGATGCAGTGGAATAGCAGCGAAAATGCGGGCTTCACCACTGGCACTCCGTGGATCGGCATTGCCGACAACTACAAGGCCATCAACGCCGCTGCTGAGGTGGATGACCCAGATTCTGTGCGCAGCTTTTACAAGATGCTGGTGCGTCTGCGCAAGACCCACAAGGTCATCAGCGAGGGCAAGATCGAGTTTCTTTACCCGGACAATGCCGATTTGTTGGCTTACCGCCGCTATGGTGCCGAAGAAGGGGAAGAACTGCTGGTGCTGTGCAACCTGACTGAGCATGACGCACCTTACACCCTGCCAGAGGGCTGGGCAGACGCAGATAAGCTGCTGGGAAACTATCCTGACAGAAACGATGCCCTGCGTCCGTATGAGTGCCTGATCCTAACAAAGGCCTAAGATTTATTTCTCAAGTTTTTTCTCAAAACAAAAATCAGGGTGCGCCCTGAATGGACGCACCCTGCCAAAGACCACAGACGATAACGATATGTACAACAGGGCGTTCCCCGTCGGGAACGCTCTGTTTCTCTTTGTTGGCGGTGTAATGAGCCTGTTCCGCCTGCCATAGGCAAGCTCGCGTTTGCGCAGCAACAAAAGCCTCAGTGAAATATCATTCAAAGGTTTCCAGTGCTTCCACCAGTGCAAGGATGGTCAGCGACTGGCCGTATGCCATGGGAGCAATCAGAATGTTTTTGTAGTGGTCGCGGTCGTAGCCCATACCCGTACCGCCGGATACTTTCAGCACCGTACCATCGGTGTCGATGTTCTTGAGGATTGCACGGATAGCTTTCTTGGCACAGGGCAGGTAGGAATCATCCAGAATCCCCATGCGGATGCCTTTCAGGATGCCAGCGGTGATAGCAGCAGAGCCGGAAGTTTCTTCGTAGCTGGTGGAGTCATCCAGAACCGTATGCCAAAGGCCGTCCTCACCCTGAAGGTCACGCAGTGCGCGCACCTGTGCTTTGTAGGTATCCAGAATGAACGTCTTGACGCCCTGATTCAGCGTACCCTTAAACATATCCAGATAGTCCAGAATACCCAGCGTGAACCAGCTGTTGCCGCGGCACCAGAACACGCCGCCAAAGTTGTCCATCCGATTGAACGACCAGCCGTGGAAGAACAGACCGGTGTGGGTATCGTACAGATACTTGATGTGCATCAGCACCTGCTTAATGGATTCGTCGATCCACTCCTGCTTGCCGTACTTCTGGCCCATCCGATTGAGGAACAAGACGGTCATGAACAGGGTGTCGATCCACATCTCGCTCTCGTTTAGGCGGACGCCCTGACGGTCGCCGTTGGCACTGGTGACGTGCTGAAAGCCACCCTCACGGGTACGCGGGATGCACTCCATCAGCCACTTTGCCCAATCCAGACAAAGGGCTTCAAACTCAGGGTCGTGGTAAATCTCGTTCAATTCACACAGAGTCAGCAGCGGAGTAGTCGTGTTGATATTGCGGGAAGGCAGACCCTGCGCAATGTTCTCCTTGAACCAATCATGCAGGAAGGTGCGGTATTCCTCCGAATCCTGCATCTTGGCGATTTTGAGCAGTCCGTACAGGCCGATACCCTGCGGCCAGTCCCACTCCTTGATGCCGAAGTCACGGCTAAAAAATCCGATGGCCTCGCCGCCTTCTTTCAAAGTGTCCTCGTTTTCGGGGGCACCAAGGTGCATCAGCTTCTGGATAACAAGATCCAGCTTTTTCTGAATCAGTTCTTTTTTGATTTCGTTTGCCATAAGAAACACCTCATGTATTTGTGTTGTTTTTCTCAGCGGTTGAAGTAAGCGATTTTCGATATTGTGCAGGCGTAACGTGTTGATATTTCTTGAACACACGTCCCAGATAGGTGATGCTCTCAAACCCGGTACGGCTTGCGATTTCGGAAACGGAAAGTGTTGTTGTTTCTAACAGGCTCTGCGCTTTTTTTACCCGCAGGATGTTGATGTATTCGTTGATGCCGAAGCCAGTCACTTCATGGAAGGAACGGCTGAGATAATACTTGCTGATATAAAACTGCTCGGCAAGGCTGTCCAGCGAGAGCGTTTCCTGAAAGTGATCGGAAATGTAGTCTGAGATTTGGTAGACTGCATCGAACTTTCCGCCGCTGGCCTTACCCTCCTGCACATCGTTCAGGCAGGCGACCTGCTGATTGCTGCGCCGGAAGTAGATGAAGCCTAGAATCAACTCCGAAAGAATAGCGGTCTGGCTCATAGGCTCTGCCTTGTCCAGTTCCTCCATGATTTGCAGAAACAATCGGCGGGTATTCGCTGTCTGCTTCGGGGTCAGTTCGTAAATTCCGTAGTGCTTGTGGAAGAACGCACCGATCTTCAGTTCCGGGAACATCTTATCGACCTTTTCCACAATGTCCCGGTCTACATAGAGGATCACTCGCTCGTATTCGGTTTCCGGGTCTCCCACGATGGAATGGGACATATGAATCTGGCCGCTGTCCACGAGAATCAGGTTCCCGGCCTGTGCTTCATAGGCGCGGTTCTCAAAGAACATCTGCCGCCGCCCACGGAGCAGGAGATAAATTTCGTACTCCTGATGGAAGTGGTTGTACCGCATATCAAAGTTTGCCGGACGAACCATGTGTTCCACCATAATGCCGTTTCGTTTGCGGTAATATTGGGTCGCATCACCCTGAACCATGCTGTGCAGCCATGTTGTTTTCATGAAATGCTCCTTTTCTCCTGAACAGGCGGTGTTCTTGCCTTGATTATGTCATATCTGTTCAGGTTTGACAAGCATTTGCACCGTGGGGCTTACATCAGGCCCAGCGTAGTAGGCAGCCACTCGCTCAGAGCAGGGATGTATGTGACCGGCATCAGTGAGATGAAAATTGCCACAAAGAACGGAACCAGACTTTTCATCACATTCTCCAGACGCTGCTTTGCCAACGAGCATCCCACGAACAGGACGTTGCCAACGGGAGGAGTGATGGTGCCGCCGATCTCGGAATCGCTCGCCTGACCGTGCGCCAGCCGGAGCTGGATCTTGTCACTGCCAATGCTGCCGTTTACCTTGAAAAAGGTGGAAACTCCGATTCCCAGCAGCACGACGACAATGACGGTCAACAAGATTTTTGATGTCTTTTTCAGTGTCATTCCTCCTAAATGATTTGCTCGTTCGGTGCGACTTCCTGATTATAATTATACAGCCTTTGGGGCCAGCTTTCTCGCAAAGAATTGCGAATGAAGCCAAAAATTCAAACGATATTGCGCTTGTGTTGTATACATTCTTGCGCTTTTCTCTATTGTTTTGTTGAAATGGACAATATTTCTTGCCATTCTTCTACATACAAATAATTTTTTAGATCAATTCGTCCGATTTTTCTGCGCAATATTGTTTGAGCGCAAACAGAAAAGAGCCACCCGTAGTTTGTTACGGATGGCTCTTGACATGTTTCTTTTATAAAAGGTTGCCGCTCAGTTCAGCCGGAACACCTGCTCCAGCTTGGGCTGTGCGCCGGTCACGGGGTCCATTTCCAGTTCCAGAATGTCCTTCATGTACGCGTTCCAACGGTCTACCACCGGGCTTTCTGCCTGCACCTTTTCGGCATAGGCAACGCCCTTTTCGCACTCGTAATAGCCGAACAGTTCATCGTTGCAGTAAAAGATGCTGTAATTGCAGATGCCGGCGTCTTTCAGAACTTTAACCATCTCCGGCCAGATCTCCGCGTGACGTTTCTGGTATTCAGCCTTGCAGCCGGGCTTGATGCGGCCTTTCCATGCCATGTGCTCCATGTTCTGCTCCTTAGTTGAGAAACTTCTCGTTCAGGGTCACACCAAAGTCGCGGGCGATGGCGCGCAGGTCGTCGTCGGTGATGGTCTGCCGGATGATGCCGCCGCCCATGGAGAGCACCTTGACGTAGATCTCAGCACTCTTTTCGATGGTGTGGGCAAGACCAAAGGTGATGTCAAAGTCCGGACCGGAGGCAAACAGACCGTGCTGTGCCCAGATGGCTGCCTGATAGGTTTTCATCAGCTCGCTGGTGGCCATGGCGATATCTGCCCCGCCGGGCACCATCCACGGGCAGACACCCACGCCCTCCGGGAACACCACCGGGCACTCGGTGGCGCTCTGCCACAGCGCACGGGTGAAGTCCCGGTCGGTCAGGGGCAGGATGTAGGTCAGGGCGATCACGTTGGTGGCGTGGCAGTGGTAGATAACACGGTTTGCGCCATTGGTAGCTGCTTTGCGGACGCTGTGGTTCATGAAGTGGCTGGGGAACTCACTGGTGGGCTTTGCGCCATCTTCCAGACCCCAGACGATGCGCCAGCTGTCGCCCTTGTCGTTGATCTCCACAATACCGATGCTGTGGACAGGGTCCGACTCCACGTTGCGGAAGAATTTTCCGGAGCCGGTAGTGATGAAATACTCCCCCGCCAGATTATCGGCCTGCACGCCCATGTTCACCCATTCGCGGGGCTGCGGGTCAAAGAAGAGGCGGCACTGCGCCACTTCCTCTTCCTTCATGCGGTAGGTCAGGTTGCCGCCGTTGCGCTCGTGCCAGCCCTGCAGCCAGCCATCGTTGCACATCCGCATAAAGCCTTTTACAATCTCAATATCCAGAATACCCATGATAAATACCTCTCTTTTCCTCTTCAAACTTAATTATCGGGTGATGATGTCCACAGGAACATCGAAGATCTTTGCCACTTTCAGAATGGTGTCGATGTGACGGCCGGTAGCCGCAGCCATGTGGTGGGTGGGGCCAGCCTCGCTCCAGCGGTTGCAGAACTCCCGTGCGCCGCAGGTAAAGCGGGTGCGCATATTGGTGTCGCCAAAGGTGAAGATGGGGCCGGGTTCGTTGACGCCCTCAGCCACCACGAACTTGAAGTGACCGTCCTTGTCCTGCGTGATGCCCAGATAGGTCACAGGGCCAAGGTGGGGGTAGAACTGGGTCAGGTAGCCGCCGCCGGTCTTGCCGTGGAACACGGGCACGATCTTCATGGTGGGGCTTCTTCTCGGAAATGTCGGCATCGCCGGAACCGGAGTGGCCGATGATGCAGATATCCTCGTCAAAGTCGATGGAGTACATCTCGCTCAGCTGGCCACAGCCTGCAATGGTCTTGAGGATGCTCATGGCCATGGACACCTTGATGTCGCCCTCCACCGCGCAGGCCACGCCCTGCTTGATGAGCATGGAGAAGGCCGGGATCAGCATACTGTCCAGAACACCGGCCTTGCCCTGTGCAAAACCATCGTAGTGGGATGCGATGAACGCGATCTTCTCGTCCTTGACCCACTGCTCAAAGGCAACAACATAACGGGCCATATCCCAGACCTTTTCGATCGTGCCGCCGCCCTCAATATCAAAGGTATCCAGAATATCCTGTGCCTTGGCACGAATCGCTTCTTCATCGGTGATGTTATCGGCAATGGCCCACATTTTTTCCCAGTCAAACTGCTTGGTGTAAAGCCACATGCGGTTGTACAGGTTGGTTTCGTCAATGTACAGGTCCATCATGCCGGGGTACGGGCGGCCGATCTGGGCAAGGTTGGTATCGCGGAAGCGGCGGCGCACCTGTGCAGCACGGCACCAATCTTCAATTTTCAGCCTGTACACCGGGGGTCACCGCCCTCGACCACGCCGGTGATAACGGCATGGCGCTTACCGGCGCGTTCCAGGTCGGCAACCATTTCACCAACGGCACCACAGGCGTACAGTTCACCTAGCCAGGTTGGTGTATCAGTGTTGGCATAATCCGGGGCTTTCTTCTTCTGCACATTGACCAGTACAATGGGTACATCCAGATCGCGCACGGCGGGCAGCATGTTGTAAGAGGTTGCATAGGTCAGCAGCTGCAGAATAACCAGGTCAACGTCTGCGGCACGGAACTTATCGCCCGCTGCCATGGACTGCTCTTTGGTGGTAACAATGCCGCCGTCAATGACCTCAACGGTATCGGGAATGGTCTTTCTGAAAGCGGCATACTGACCCTCAAATTCAGGAACCAGGGTTGGGAACTGCGGCAGATAGGCACCCAGAGCAATGGCAAACACGCCAACACGGGCTTTGGTTTCAACTAACATGGATATTACCCCCTGTAATAAAATTTATTGCGGATTACATTCCAAAATAGTGAACGACTTTTTGATGGAGGCGCGTGCATCCGCAAGGTCTTTGAACTCCCCTGCACGGATCATCTGCACCATCAGGTTGCCAAGGGCGGTACCCTCGGTAGGGCCTGCAAACACGGGCAGCTGGGTGGCATTTGCGGTCATCTGGTTCAGGTACATATCCTGGCTACCGCCGCCCACAATATTGATGCTGGTATATTCTTTGCCGGTCAGGCTTTGCAGCTCTTGAATAGCGGCCTGATAATCATGCGAAAGCGAGTTGTAAATGGTCTGCATCACTTCGCCGGTGGTGGCGGGAACCGGTTTGCCGCCGTCTTTGCAGGCAGCCTTGACTTCTTTGATCATGGATTTCGGCGCTAGGAAGCGGTCGTCGCCAGTGGATACGATCCCGGCAAAGCTGCTGGCTTCCTGCGCGGCGGCAATCAATTCCGGGAAAGACGGGCGGGTTCCGGTCTGCTCGCCAAGTTCACGCCGTACAGACTGGATCATCCACAGGCCCATAATGTTCTTAAGGTAACGGTAGCGGTATTCATAGCCGCCCTCGTTGGTAAAATTGGCCTGCATGCTGGCAGGGGTCGTGATGGGGTCTTTGTTTTCCACACCCAGCAGGCTCCATGTGCCGCTGGAAAGATAAACGGCCTTATCATCCCTTGCGGGAACAGCCAAAAAGGCGGAGCCGGTATCATGTGTAGCGGGCAGTACGACGGTGCAGTCAAAGCCGACATAATCCTTGACGGCGGAGCTCAAATTTCCCAGTTTGGTGCCGGGGGTGCTGATTCTGCCAAAGATTTTGCGCGGCAGACCAAGCCGGTTGATGATTTCATCGTCCCAATCCTTGCTTATAGCGCCCACCAGGGCAGTGGTGGAAGCATTGGTGTACTCGTTGGCCATCACGCCGGTCAGGCGGTAATTCAGGTAATCCGGCACCATCAAAAAATGCTCGGCAGCGGCAAGCTGGTCCGGGTGCTCTTTCTTTAATGCACACAGTTGGTAAACCGTGTTGAACGACTGGTACTGAATGCCGGTACGGGCGTAAAGTTTTGTAAATGGCAGAATGGGTTCCAGTTCCTCCCGCATGGCGGCGGTGCGGCCATCGCGGTAAGCAACGGGGTCCCCGATAGGGGTACCATCGGCATCCAGAAGCAGAAAGTCAACAGCCCAGGTATCAATACCGACCGTTGTGGGCGTATAGCCTGCATCGTGGGCGGCTTTCAGCCCCTCGATCACATTCTGAACCAGGCCTTCCATATCCCAGCAAAGGTGACCGTTCTTTTCAATCAGGCGGTTTTCAAAGCGGTAGACTTCATGCAGGGCCATAACACCATGTTCCACGGTGCCAATAATGTGCCGGCCGCTGGATGCTCCGATATCTACAGCAAGATAACAGGTTTGCATCTTTCTCTCCTTTTGGTAAAATACGAATCAGGCGAACTGCCTTATGCTATTAGTATAGCGGCATAATATCCGGCATTCCATGGTTTGAAGTGGACTGTTTTTTGTGAAAATTCTACTTTGCCATTCCCTGCTGGCAAAGGCGGTTTCGCTGCTTTTGCTGACTTATAGTAATGGGAAAAAATTAAGTCTGTGATTTTTTCGATGACAAGGCGAAGCTTGTTGTAATACTGTCGCAGTGCCCGGCGAAAATGCTAAAAGTAAAGGCAATACCGCATAATTCTAAGTGCCGATACGGCGAGCGAGGTGCGGCAGATGCCAAGCCAAAAGCGCAGATAATACTGGATGTCTTATCGAGCATTTTGGCAACGCAGATGCCGTGCCGCAGCTGCCGGAGCGGTGCTTAAGCCGCAAGGCGGGAATTGTGCGGTGTTGCCTAAAGAATAAAAATAAAAAAGCCCCGCCTGCCGGGCAGAACATTCTGCATCCGGCAGGTGGGGCTTTTGGTTGTTGCAAATAGATAAATGAAAATTTACTGCCTTTTCTGCATCCGCAGCAGGCTGTACGGCATCAAGGGCGTGGCACAGGGAATGGTATACTGCATCATCGGGTGCGGGGTGGCATCCACCGCTTCCCCTTCCGCGTTTTTGATCCATTCAGGGGTTACGGGCACGACCGAACCATCTGGCTGCAAAATTTCCAGCGAATCTCCCAGGCAGAACTTGCTGCGCTGGGTGCAATGGGCAACGCCGTCTTCCCACGAATCCACAGTGCCGATGAAATCCCAATCTCGCACATAAGTATGGCTGGGCGTCTGCAGGGCTTTCTCTTTGCCAAAATAGAAACCGGGTGAATAATGGCGGTGGCTGGTACGGTTCAGCTCATCCAGCACGGAATCCGGTAAATCAAACGTATCACTGGCGGGGTTTGCCAGGTACTGGTCCAGCGCTTTGCGGTAAGCGGCGGTAATGGACGCAACGTAATAGAACGTTTTGGCGCGCCCCTCAATTTTCAGAGAATCCACACCAGCCTTGCAGATCAGGTCCAAAAACGGTGCGGTGCATAGGTCGTTGGCGTTCAGGATGTAGCTGCCGTCCTCATTTTCGCCAATGGGCATATACTGGCCGGGGCGGTTTTCTTCTACAAGATAGTATTTCCAGCGGCAGGGCTGGGCACATTCGCCGCGGTTGCCGCTGCGCCCGGTCATATAGCTGGAAAGCAGGCACCGACCAGAAACGCTCATGCACATGGCGCCGTGCACAAAGGCTTCCAGTTCCAGCTCCGGCGGGGTGTTATCGCGGATCTGGGCAATATCGGTCAGGGTCAGCTCGCGCGCCAGCACCACACGCTTGGCGCCCAGGTTGTAGGCCATGGTTGCAGCAGCATAATTGGTGATGCCTGCCTGGGTGGAAAAATGCACATCCACATCCGGAGCATACTGTTTGGCAAGGCTCAGTACGCCAAGGTCCGCAATGATAAAGGCATCCACCCCGGCTTCGGCCGCGTCCTTGATATACTGCGGCAGCTCGGAAAGCTCATCGTTGGTGGGCAGGTTGTTCAGGGTCAGGTATACTTTTTTGCCGCGAGCATGGGCAAAAATGCAGCCATCATGAAGCTCGCCAATGGTCAGGTTGACCGGTGCGGCGCGCATACCAAAGCGCGGCAGTGCGCAGTATACGGCATCGGCACCATACATGACGGCATATTTCAGGGCTTCAAGGCTGCCGGCAGGCGACAGCAGTTCCGGACAGGACAACATAAGATAACGGCTCCTTTGTTCAGTGAAGTTCAGCTTTTATCAGCCCCAACCGGCGATGAT
>ENA-OQDT01000156-OQDT01000156.1-human-gut-metagenome-genome-assembly--contig:-NODE-156-length-42869-cov-12.669927_pt1 | contig 42869 bp, 37 predicted proteins | sample MGYA00242786_ERZ504617 | MGnify/ENA primary metagenome ERZ504617 (study PRJEB26092, sample SAMD00036337) | human gut metagenome | host: Homo sapiens | study: EMG produced TPA metagenomics assembly of...
TTCAGTTCTTTTCCGGCGTCTCCCAGTCTCGGAATCGATCCCAGCAGTCCCTTCGTATACGGGTGGGACGGATTGGCGAAAATTGTTTTTACATCTCCGCGCTCTACCACGCGGCCGCAGTACATAACGGCAACATCATCGCAGACCTCTGCAACGACGCCAAGATCATGTGTAATAAACAGGATGGATGTACCTGTCTCTTTTTTCAGCTGATTCATCAGATCCAGAATCTGTGCCTGAATCGTTACATCCAGCGCAGTCGTCGGCTCATCCGCAATCAGGATTTCCGGCTTGCATACAAGCGCCATGGCAATCATGACCCTCTGTCTCTGTCCGCCGGAAAGCTGGAACGGATACTCCTTCATCATATGCTCCACACGCGGAACACCCGTTTTCCGGAGCATGTCCTCTGCCTTTTTCAGTGCCTCTTTTTTTGATATTTTTTCGTGCTGCAGAACGCATTCTGCCACCTGGTCTCCAATCTTCATGACCGGGTTCAGACTGGTCATCGGTTCCTGGAAAATCATGGAAATCTTGCTTCCGCGCAGCTTTCTCTGCTGTTCCTTCGTCAGCTTTACAATGTCATCGCCATCCAGCAGGATTTCGCCATCAGCAATTTTTCCTTTCGTTCCGGTCAGTAATCCCATCACAGAGAGGGATGTCACGCTCTTTCCACTTCCCGACTCGCCTACGATACCAAGCGTTGCGCCGCGTCGAAGCTCCACATCGACACCGTCTACTGCTTTGATCACGCCGCCATCGGTATAGAAATACGTATGTAAATTTTTTATCTCAAGTACGTTATCAGTAGCCACTTCTGCTCCTCCTTATCAATCGGAAAGTTTCGGATCGAGTGCATCGCGAAGTCCGTCGCCTAACAGGTTAAAGCTCAGTACGGTAAGGAAAATCGCAAGACCCGGGAAAATCGTCACATACATTGCACTTGCCATATAGTTTCTTCCGTTGGAAAGAAGCAGTCCCCATTCCGGTGTCGGCGGCTGTGCGCCCATTCCCAGGAAGGAAAGGCTCGATGCTGTCAGAATGGAAGATCCAAATGACATGGAATACTGTACAATGATGTCCGGAATGGCTCCCGGCAGAATATGGTGAAACAGAATTCTTGCATCGGAAACACCGATGTTCCGTGCCGCCAGGACAAAGACGGAATTTTTCAGGCTCAGCGTTTTGCTTCGGACAAGCCGCGCAAAGGTCGGTGTAGAAAAGACAGCGACCGCAATCACAACGTTTGTCATGCCGCTTCCGAGGATTGCCACGATGGCGATTGCAAGAATCAGTCCCGGAAAAGCGAACAGGACATCGCAGATTCTCATAATAATAGAATCAATCCATCCGCCGTAATATCCGGCCAGAAGTCCGAGAATGGTACCACAGACTGCACCGACCGTAACAGCGCCGAATCCGACTGCAAGTGAAATCCGGGTTCCACAGACGATACGGGAAAACAGATCCCGTCCAAACTCATCCGTTCCAAACAGGTGCTTCATACTTGGTCCCTGCAGAATCGCATTGTAATCATACTCATTGATTCCGTACGGCACAATTTTGCTTCCGAAAAACGCAAGGAAAATGAGAAAAATGATAAAACAAAGCGCAACTACTGCATTTTTCTGTTTTTTAAATTTTCGAACCATCTCAGAAAACGGAGTTTTAATTCTCTCCTGGTTCTCGGTCTGTACGTTTTTTCATTTTCTTTCATTCCACTCATCTCCTACTGAAGTTTAATTTCCGGATTCAGAACCGCATAGAGGATATCGACAATCAGGTTGATGACGATAAACTGCAGCGAAAAGATCAGAATCAGGGACTGGATTGCCGGATAATCTCTGTAATTGACCGATTCAATCAGAAGGGAGCCAAGGCCAGGATAGGCAAATACCGTTTCTGTGACAACAGAACCTCCCAGCAGAAAGCCGAACTGCAGACCCACAACCGTCACGACGGAGATCATGGAGTTGCGGAAAACATGCTTCCAGATCACAACCTTTTCTTTGATTCCTTTTGCTCTTGCTGTTCTGACGTAATCTTCTTTTAAAACCTCAATAATGGAGGATCTTGTAAATCGTGCGATCACGGCTGCAATTCCGACGCCGAGCGTGATCGACGGCATAATCAGACTTTTCAGGCTTGTTCCGCTTGTTGTCGGCAGAATTCGCAGTTTTACCGCAAACAGCATAATCAGCAGAAAGCCGATCCAGAACGAGGGGAGTGAAATACCCGAGACCGCAATCGTCATTCCGGTATAATCCTGCCATTTTCCCCGGTGTGTTCCGGACCACACACCAAAGAGCACACCAACAACCGAGCTCCACAGCAATGTGACAAATGCCAGACGGACGGTATTTCCGAATCTTCCCGCAATTTCCTTTGTAACCGGCTGCTTTGTTCGAAGGGAGGTTCCGAGATTTCCTTTTAAAAGTCCTGTCACGTAGGTAACATACTGTGTCGGAATGGATTTATTGAGGCCAAGCTCTTCTCTTACTGCCTCTACGTCATCCTGTGTTGCCTGCTCTCCTGCAACGAGTCTCGCCGGATCTCCCGGAATCAGGCGGACAAAGAAAAATACAAATGTAACAACAATAATCAGTGTGGGGATCGTACCCACAATACGCTTCAGTATATATTTTGGCATATTGTATCTCCTACTTTCATGCTTATCCTACAGGTACAATCCCACGGATCACTGCCTGCTTTCCTGTTTGTAAGAAACCGGCGCCCTCTTTTGATGGAAGGACGCCGGGGTCTTTTTCATATCCTTATTTCAGTCTGCCGTTATTCGGCTGCCATTCTGGCATTTCTCATGCCGATGCTTCCATCGCCTAACAGATATACTCCGGTAATGTTGTTGCTGGTTGCCCAGATGTTTTTATCACTTGCGATGCAGAGCAGCGGAAGATCCTTCCATACAGTATCCTGTACTTCTGCATAGATCTCACCACGTTTGTCTTCATCTGCTGTTGCAAGACCATCTTTGAGAAGCTGATCTACTTTTTCATTCTCATAGTAGCTGATATTGAAGCTCATCGGCGGCTCAGACTCGGTTGCCAGCATCGGGCGAAGTCCCCAGTCAGCATCACCGGTGGAAGTAGACCATCCGCTTAAGTAGCAGTCTACCTCGGCATCTGCTCCTGCGCAGTCAGCTCCCTGAACCTTTTCATTCAGAACGGCATTTTCCATTCCGTTCAATTCCAGATCAATACCAACCTCAGAAAGCTGCTGTTTGTAGAACTCTGCTTTTTTCTGATTTGCTGTCGTGTTGCTGTACATCAGTGTTGTGGTAAATCCATCCGGATATCCTGCTTCCTTTAACAGCTCTTTTGCTTTTTCCGGATCGTAGGAATACGGATCATTTCCTTTGTAGTGCTGTACTTCTTCTCCTACCATAGAAGTTGCCACAGAACCGTAACCGTTCATAACGACCTGGATATATGCCTCTTTGTTGATTGCATAAGCCATTGCCTCACGAACCTTAACATCGTTGAACGGTGCTTTCTGTGTATTCATGAAGAAGTACCATACGGCGATGCTGTCGCCCATTCCAACGGATACGTTGCTGTCACCTTTTAAGGTGTCAACGCTTTCGGTCGGTACAGACCACATAATCTGTGCGTCACCTGCCTGAATTGCAGATACACGGGTAGCACTTTCTGCAACCGGTTTGAATGTGATGCTCTTAAATCCTGCATCTGCATCTGCCAGAGCAGTTCCGCCGCAGACGTCTGCGTCATATCCCCACCAGTCTTTGTTCAGCTCTACCTTCATATGGTCACCGGCAACCCACTCAACAAATTTGTACTGGCCGGTTCCTACCGGTGCCTGTGCACAGGCATCTTCTCCTGCTTCAATCTGTTTCGGGCTCATGATCAGCGTAGCCGGATGTGCCAGGTTGCTGATGAAAGCACCGAATGACTGTGATAAATAAATTTTAACGGTATAATCATCTATCTTCTCTGCATGATCCAGAACATTGCAGAGGAATGTAGTACGTTTCAGTCCAAGGCTCTTGTCTGCCCATTTATTTACGTTTGCAATCAGGGCATCTGCATTCCACGGAGTTCCATCGGTAAAGCTTACGCCCTCACGAAGATGGATCGTATACTCGGTTGCTTCATCGTTTGCTTCGTAGCTGGTTGCCAGCATCGGAATGATCTGCATATTCTCATCAAATCCAAACAGACCGTCCATCATCATTCGCTGTACACCACCGGAAAGTGTATCGGAAGTATCCATCGGATCCATGGTGGTAAAATCTACAGCTATCATTGCCGTAACATCTGAATCCTGGGATACCGACTCGCCTGCCGGGATCGTGATGGTATTCTCCGTATCTGCTTCCGAACCGGATGAGGTCGATGCAGCAGATGCTGTTGATGTGCTCTTACTTGTGTCAGAAGAGCCTGTCGATCCGCATGCTGTCAATGCCAGTGCTGTTGCTGCTGCAACCAGAGCGCGCATTACATGTCTTTTTTTCATTGTTGTCTCCTCCTTTTCTGCAAATGCTGCTGTTTTTCTTTGTTCTTTTTTTCACAGATAACAAAACCATGATATAAAAAAGAGCAAAGATGCCTTACTTTTTTTACAGCCCCTTTGCTTAATCGGTATTATAGATGTAATGCGTCACTATGTCAAAGCATTCTTCCTGATTTTTTATTTTCTTTTTTGTCTTTTTGCATTTAGGTTGTTTATTTTCGTCAAAAATGGTATAATTATCCTAATTTTTAACCCATTACCACTTTTTAGCAGGAAAAGAGGACCCTTTATGAACAGAACACAAAAGCTTGGCAACGTATTGATCATTTCTTCCCGGAAACGAATGCTTTCCGAATTTCAGTCTTATCTTCACTCCGTGCTCGGTGAATATCTCACCTTTAATACCCTTTTAAGAGAACAGGCCACAGACCCCTCTCTCTTCCGGGGATACCAGTGCGTCCTTTTTCCAACCGCCCGCGCCATGGAAACCTTTCCGCTTACCCTTGACTCCTCCATTTTGCAGCTCCCCTGCGACCGCGTTTTCAACCATATGTTCCTGGATAAAATCATTCAGATTCCGCCGCACGAACGTGTCTATCTGGTAAACGATGATAAATATTCTACGCTCGCTATCATTTCCCAGCTTGAGGAATGCGGCGTCACACAATATGACTTTGTTCCGTTTTATCCAGGATGCAAGGATACCGAGTCTGACATTCAGTTTGCTATCACCGCCGGCGAGCCGCAGCTCGTTCCTTCCCGCATTCCGAATGTGCTGGATATCGGCAACCGTATCATCGATATTTCCACTATTTTACAGCTCTGCGAATATTTCAACATTCCTCTGCAGACCGTAAACCGTGTATCGCGCAATTATGTCAATCAGATTCTTCACACCGTCAAGACCTCAGAAACTTACTATACCAATTATGTACAGACCGAACAGCTCATGCAGGTGATCCTGTTCTCTCTTCCCATTGGCATCTGTCTGTTTGGTGCGGATGGCCGCATTCAGTTTATGAATACTAAATTTGCACATGCCTTCTCGCTTCCCTCCTCCAACTTTGAAGGACAGCCTTTTTCGGAATGTTTTCCGCCTGCCTACGCGGATACGGCTTTCGACCGCAACGGTGACTGGACTATTCTCCTTTCGGATCAGAAAACACAGATCACGTTAAGCGTTCTCTCTATGGTTTTTCCGGATACAGAGCCTGTTTTTCTTGCGTTTCTTCCCGAGGGCAGATCCACAGAAATGTCGGTTCCGAAAGACGAAAAAACGGAAGAAAGCACTTTTTTTGCTTCCTCCCGTACCTTTTCACTTTCCCTGTCCCACGCAGATTCCGTCCAGAATCTGATGGCGCAGGCCAGACATCTTGCACTTTTTGATTTTCCGATTCTGATCCAGGGAGAAAGCGGTACACAGCGCCGGACACTCGCACGTGCGATCCACAATTTTTCGCGCCGCCACCATTATCCGTTTTCCGTTCTTCATTCTCCCGGAAATGATCTGACCGAAGCCTCCCTGCTCCGGCTTCTTGCCGAAACCAACCATGGCACACTCGTCCTTTCCCAGGTGGACCGTTTTCCGCTTTCCATTCAGGATCTGCTGGTCAATGTTCTTACCAATGTTCATGGTAACTTCTTTTCCGCACCGGAAACCCGCCGTTTCGATGTGCGGATCATTGCTATTGCGGATGATAACCTTTACAAAAAAGTAGAAAAAGGAACCTTCCTGCGGGAACTTTTTCACCTTTTAAGTGCTTCAGAGCTTCAGACAGTCCCGCTCCGCAGACGCAGGGAGGATATTCCCGATCTTCTCAATTACTTTCTGCTTCAGTTTTTCCACAACACCGATATGACCTGCGACCGGATCTTTTCGGAAGGGCTTCTGCGCTTTCTGAAGGAATATGCGTACCCCGGAAATATTCATGAGCTGTACAATCTGTCCTGCAGCCTGTTTACCCGGTACAGCAGCCATAAGCTGCAGCTTTCCGATCTGCCAACGTACCTCCGCTCCCGCCAGATGGCTGACGTTTCCCTCACCGACCTTCAATATCAGGTTCTTTCTTTCGTATCGACGCATCCGAAAGCAGGCCGCCTGGCAATCAAAAACGGACTGGCCGACGGAGAAACCTTTGTATCCGAAGCGGCTCTGCGCACCGTACTCGGAGAGCTTTCTTCCGCCGGTTATCTCATCGTGCACCGGACAAAAGGCGGATGTGAAATTTCCGAGCTGGGGCGTATGGTTCTGGAAAAATAATTTATTTCAGAAATCCCGGTATTTCCAGAAATTCTGCAAGGCTGCGGTATCTGGCTCCGTCCAGGCCTCTTTTTTCCTTTGCGGTTACCATAGAGTTCAGGATCGCTTCCTCCACAGCCTCTGCCGCTGCTTCAAATGCCTCGTTGATTTTTTCTTCTTTTATCCGGGCGCACGCTTCCACCTCACATGTACTCTTTGTGTCTACGCGGTTTGCTGTTGTAAATCCGATCATGATTTCACCGCTTCCGTGGCCGGTGTAGGCTCCTGTTCTGGCGATTCCGACTCCACAGCGGCGGATAATCCGGTACAGCTGCCGCTCCGATACCGGAAGGTCTGTTGCCAGAACCGTCATAATCGATCCCCGGTCTTCGGCGCTGCTTCCGCATTCTTCCTTCCGGATCCGCTCCAGAATCTTCTCCCCTGCCGGTTTTCCACTGATTTTCAAATCTCTGGTTGCCCCGAAATTTGACTGCACCAGAACACCAATAGTATATGTTTTTCCGTCAAGCACCAGCGTGCGGGATGCCGATCCGATTCCCCCTTTCAGCCCATAGCAGATAGTTCCTGTTCCGGCACCGATATCACCTTCCGCAAAGTCTGTATCCGCCTGCTCCAGTGCCTGATACAGCTCTTTTTCCCCCACTACCCGGTTACAAATCTCATTGATTCTCGAATCATTACATTCTCCGACAACCGGATTGATGGAAAAAACATCTTCCCCTTCTTTTTTGGTCTGCTGTATCATCCATGAAATCATGGCATCCGCCACTTTTCCGACATTCAGTGTATTGGTCAGGGCAATGGGCGTTTCAAGAGTTCCGAGCTCCTGTACCTGCACAAGACCGCACGTTTTCCCAAAACCGTTATGCACGTAGGCAGACGCCAGGTACTTTTTCAGAAACGGATTGCCCTCTCCCGGCACAATCACCGTCACTCCGGTATGCTGATTTCCACTTTCCACCGTCGCATGGCCTACCCGCACACCGGGCACATCCGTAATTTTATTTTGCGGTCCGCTTTCATGATGTCCTATCCGATATCCGTAATCGCTGATTCTTTTCTGTCTCATCCTGTTTCCTCCTCTTTTTATGATGTACTCCCGGAATTTTTCAGCTCACGCAAATACAGGCACAAAAAAAGACTCCGAAGATACATTTTTCTCTCACTTTACGCTCTCTTCTCTCTTCTGTCCATACCTCTTCCCACAATTTTTCTTCTTTTCTTTATATTTTTTCCATTTCTTTTAGAATTTGGACACACTTTGCTCACATATTCCTTTTATAATAAAGTTCGGATAGTTGATAAACCACTCACTATCTCCCCCCTCATAAAAAGATGGCGATATACTTTTGTATATCGTCATCTTTGTTTTTGCTGACAAAAACGCCCCCGGGTGGAAAACGTAACCACTTCCGTTTTCCGCCCGGGGGCATTCTTTCTTCCTTTTTGCTCAGGCCTCTGCAGCAGCTTCCTCTGCTTCCGCTTCTGCCATCGCCTGTTCGTACTGTTTCAGGATAATAGTCTGGATTTTTTCCCTAGTTCCAGAGTTGATCGGATGTGCGATATCGCGGTACTCCCCGTCCGTAGCCTTACGGCTCGGCATTGCGATGAACAGTCCTTTTTCTCCTTCGATTACCTTGATATCGTGTACAACAAATTCGTCATCGATTGTGATAGACACAACCGCCTTCATTTTTCCCTCTTTTGTCACCTTGCGTACTCTTACGTCTGTAATGTTCATAAACTTTTATGCCCCTTTCACCCCATAATCAGATGGCGTATCTTTCGTTTTTCTCGACAACAATTTTGATGCCGTCCTCCCCACAGTGATAGGAGTTTGCACGGATGGTGTCCCTGCTCTCCACAATACAGTTTTCAATGTGAGTGTTGTCTCCGAGATATACATCATTTAAGATGATAGAATTTTTAATCACACAGTTGTTTCCAACATATACCTTCTTGAACAAAACAGAGTTCTCAACCTGTCCGTTGATAATACAGCCGCTGGATACAAGAGAATTTTTCACTGTGCAGCCAGGATTGTATTTTGCCGGCGGAAGATCGTCGATCTTGGAGTAGATGCCCGGATACTGGCCGAAGAAGTAATCTCTTACCTCCGGTTTCAGGAAATCCATGTTGGTTCTGTAATAGGAATCTACGGTAGCAATGTTGCTCCAGTAGGTATTAATCTTGTATCCGTAAATCCGTTTCAGATTTTTGTAACGGATTAAAATATCCTTTACAAAGTCGTAACGGTCTTCCTGTGCGCTGCGCTCAATCATTTCGATCAGCTGGCGACGGCGTATGACATAGATACCAGTAGAGATCACGTTGGAGCTCGAAACCATCGGTTTTTCCTCGAACTCCTCGATGCGGCAGTCCTCATTCATCTTCAGGACGCCGAAGCGGCTGGTATCTGCTTCCTTGGAATCCGTGCATACCACAGTAACATCCGCACGTTTTGCAATATGATATTCCAGTACCTTATTGAAATCCAGTTTGTATACGCCATCTCCCGATGCGATGACTACGTACGGTTCATGGCTGTTTTTCAGCCAGCTCAGGTTCTGACTGATCGCGTCTGCCGTTCCACGGTACCACCAGCTGTTATCTGATGTAACGGTTGGAGAAAATACAAACAGACCGCCATGTTTTCTTCCGAAATCCCACCATTTGGAAGAGCTCAAATGTTCATTTAAGGATCTGGCGTTGTACTGTGTCAGGACAGCCACCTTCTGAATATGAGAGTTTGCCATGCTTGACAGCGCAAAATCGATGCTGCGGAAGCTGCCTGCGACCGGCATAGCTGCAACGGCTCTTTTATTGGACAGCTCTCTCATTTTGTTGTTGTTACCGCCTGCAAGAATAATTCCCAATGCTCTCATATTACTCACCGTCCTTTTCTACAATTGCTCCGCCGGACGGAAGTGTGCCATCCGGGTAATCCTCAAGGGAAGTTTCGCCGGAAATGCAGACATTCTTTCCAATGGTTACGCCATCCGGAATGACTGCCTTTTCTCCAACGGTCACAAGTCCGAATCCGTAAATATTCGGTTTTAAGACGTTCGGCGCTTCCTCGCCAACGCCCATCACAACATGTTTGCCGACATGTACGTTTTCTGCAATAATGGCTTTATTGACCTGGGTTCCCTCGCCGATTGTGCTGTGGCGCATAATAATAGAATCTCTTACAACAACACCTTTTTCAATGCGCACATCCGCACCGATGACGGAATTATGTACCTCTCCGTAGATTTCAGCGCCCTCGCCGATAATACAGCGGTCGATGACAGCGTCCCCGGAAACATACTGCGGACGGATGATATCACCTTTGGTATAGATCTTCCAGAATTCCTCATATAAATTGAATTCCGGAATAATATCGATCAGCTCCATATTTGCTTCCCAGTATGAGCCAAGCGTTCCGACATCTTTCCAGTAGCCGTTGAACTCATACGCAAACAGACGTTTTCCGTTGTCGCGGCAGTACGGCAGAATGTGTTTTCCGAAGTCACAGCTCGGCTGATCCTTCAGGGCTGTCAGAGATTCCTTTAATGCTTTCCAGCTGAAAATATAGATACCCATAGAAGCGAGGTTGCTTCTCGGGTGCTCCGGTTTTTCTTCAAATTCGGTAATTCTTCCGTTTCCGTCTGTGATCATGACACCGAAACGGCTTGCTTCTTCGATCGGTACCGGCATACATGCGATGGTCACATCTGCGTGGTTTGCTTTGTGATAGTCAAGCATCACCTCGTAATCCATTTTGTAAATGTGGTCGCCAGAAAGAATCAGAACATATTCTGGATTGTATGTTTCCATATAAGCCATGTTCTGGTAAATTGCATTTGCAGTTCCTGTATACCATTCGCTGTTTGTACTTTTTTCGTATGGCGGCAGAACGGTTACGCCGCCTTCGTTTTTATCGAGATCCCACGGAATACCGATTCCGATATGGGTATTCAGCCGCAGCGGCTGATACTGGGTCAGTACGCCTACCGTATCAATTCCTGAATTGATACAATTACTGAGCGGGAAGTCGATGATTCGATACTTTCCGCCAAATGCTACTGCCGGTTTTGCCACTTTCTCCGTGAGCACACCGAGACGGCTTCCCTGGCCGCCTGCCAGCAGCATTGCTATCATCTCTTTCTTAATCATGCAATCACCTCTTGTCGTATCTAAAGATTTGCAGTAACTGTAAGAATGTACGGCATACTTCCTGTCTGCCTTCAGAAATGATCCCCTGTCGGTCCTGGCTTTTCATATCCACGCACTTCTTTTATAACTACAAGGTAAATTATACCACACTTCCGTCACATGTGAACGTTTTTATAATTTTCTTTATTTTTTCTATATTTTATTACTTTTGACTATACATTTTTCAACTTACCAGAATCGCATCATGATTTTCAACAATTTTCGACAATCCGTCTACTTTTTTTACCAGTTTTTGTCATTTCCCGTCGTTTTCATTTTGCAACATTGCATTTTGCACATAGTCTGCTCCATAATGTTTATTATTATTTTTATTTCATTTCCTTTCCTTTGCTTTTTTCTTTTACTTTTCCGGCAAATACGTGTATACTATTAGCCAGAACAGTTCCGGCCGGATTCCGGGGAAACGGCTTTGGATTTTACTCTGTTCTTTCCTATGATTAATTGAGAAAATTTCCCCAATTCAGTGAAAAGACACATTGAAGGAGATACTATGTACGAAGTAGATTTCAGTAAACCAATCCATATACATTTTATCGGCATCGGCGGCATCAGCATGAGCGGCCTTGCTGAAATTCTTTTAAAAGAAAATTTTACGATTTCCGGTTCCGATGCAAAGGAAAGTGACCTGACCCGCCACCTGACTTCTCTTGGCGCGCAGGTTTTCTACGGCCAGAAGGCGGAAAATATCATTCCTGGCATCGACCTTGTCGTTTACACCGCAGCGATCCACCCGGACAACCCGGAATTTGCCGCCGCCAAAGCTGCCGGCATTCCGATGCTGACCCGTGCTGAACTGCTTGGACAGATCATGCGCAACTACAATACGCCGATCGCCGTTTCCGGTACCCACGGAAAGACGACGACAACCTCCATGCTCTCCCACATTCTGATGGCAGCCGACTGTGACCCAACGATTTCTGTCGGCGGTATTCTTCCGTCCATCGGCGGAAATATCCGTGTCGGCCATTCCGAAACTTTCCTGACCGAAGCATGTGAGTACACCAACAGTTTCTTAAGTTTCTTCCCGAAAATCGGCATCATCCTCAATATGGATGCGGATCATCTTGACTTTTTTAAGGATATTGATGATATCCGCCATTCCTTCCGCGAATTTGCCCGTCTGCTCCCGGCCGACGGCATGCTGATCATCAACGCCGATACGCCGAAATACGATTACGTAACCGAAGGCCTTGGCTGCAAAATTGTCACCTACGCGCTGGAGAATCAGGCTGTCGCTGATTATACCGCTGCCAACATCACCTACGATGAGTTCGATCACCCGTCCTTCGACTGCATCTGCCGTGGCGAGCTGCGCGGTCGCTACACGCTGATGGTTCCGGGACTTCACAACGTTTCCAACGCCCTGGCTGCCATTGCACTGGCCGATGAACTGCAGCTGCCGGAAAACGCCATCCACGAAGGCTTTGCCACCTTCCGCGGAACCGACCGCCGTTTCCAGTATAAGGGTACATACCACGGAGCAAAGGTGATCGACGATTATGCGCATCATCCAACCGAAATCCGTGCAACGATGGAAGCCGCTGAAAACTGTGCGCACAGAACACTGTGGTGCGTCTTCCAGCCGCATACCTACACCAGAACAAAAGCGCTGCTCGATGATTTCGCCGCCGCTCTTTCCCTGGCAGACCATGTGGTTCTCGCCGATATTTACGCAGCCAGAGAAACCGATACGCTCGGCATCTCCTCCAAAGATATCCAGGAGCGCATTGTAAAACTCGGCACTGCCTGCGAATATTTCCCATCCTTTGCGGAAATCGAAAACTATCTGAACGAAAATCTTGCCGAGGGCGACATGCTGATCACCATGGGTGCCGGAGACGTTGTAAAAATCGGTGAGGAACTTCTTGCTTCCGAAAAATAAAATCATTCTTTCGCTTTACCTGCTCCCTGTGGAAAATGGAGTTTTCCTTTTTTCCACAGGGTCTTTTTTTGCTCCGAATCCACACAATCTGTCTTTTCGCCAAATAGTTACGCACATTTTTATTCACAGCTATTTTCCTGTATTTTCGCCTGTTTTCAGAGTTATCCACATTGTCCACAATTTTATACACATTTTTACGATCCACACAATGTGGATTCCCTGTGTATAACTTTGTTTACATAACGATATCACCAGAAAGCCCTATACTTCCCTGTTTTCCTCCATTTTTCAACATTTTTGGTAGATGATAATATTTCACAAAACGGATTTCTCCACATTATCCACATTGTCCACAGTCCTTTTTCATCCACCGTGCCTTTTTCCCGGAATGTTTTTTCCGCAAAACACCTATTCACTTGTCGAAAATACTGTGTTATACTTGGTTGTGTATGAGAAGGCAAGACGTATAATAAAAAACAGATCGCTAAAAGTAAAAATCTGCCGCACGATAAGAACAGGATGGTGTAATTTTGAGTATGCTGACATTAAACAATGACTGCCTGGCCAGTGTGACTGCTGTGCCGGATCTTTTTCTGGAACAATATATGCCCGCAGCCAACGGAGAATTTGTAAAAGTGTACCTTTATCTGCTGAAGCTGGTCAAAGACCATCAGCAGGATTCCACTCTGTCATCGATGGCAGATTTTTTTTCCTGCACGGAAAACGATATCGTCCGTGCGCTGAAATACTGGGAGAAGCAGGGAATCCTCTCGCTCTCCTACACCGCCGGGGAAAGCGTTCCGACCGGAATCGCCTTTCTGCCGCTTGTCCGGAAGGAAGAAAGCGGAATCCTTCCAACACCGGAATCCTCGATTTCCGGCCCGATTGCGGCTGCACCGGCTGTTTCTGCTGTATCCGTTGAAATCCCGCAGACGGAACAGACCCCGGCTCCATCACCACAGCCGGCCGTTTCTGCCCCATCTGCCTCTTCTCCGGCAGATGATCTTTCCAGTTCCGGTATTTCCGGACAGTCAGTAGAAAAAAAACACGCTCCCGGCAGCCGCGAAGAACTGCAGCACGTTCTTTACGTTGCGCAGACGTATTTCGGTCATCTTCTGTCGCCAACGGAAATCGAATGCATCATGTTTTTCTATGATGATCTCCACTTTTCCGCGGATCTTCTGGAATACCTGGTGGAATACTGTGTTTCGAAGGGAAGCACCAGCATCCACTACCTGAAAAAGGTAGGACTCGCCTGGCAGGAAAGCGGAATCCGCGATGTTGCCTCTGCCAAACAGGAGACCACGACATTCAACAAACATTACTACACAATTTTGAAAGCATTCGGCATCCGCAACCGCGCACCGGTGGAAAAAGAAGCCGAGATGATGGACCGCTGGCTGAATACCTACGGTTTTACGATTGATCTTATCACCGAAGCCTGTCAGCGCACCGTTTCCAAGATCGGCCAGCCGAGCTTCCAGTACGCGGAAGGCATTCTCTCCAAATGGAAGGAACAGGGCGTCCGCTCCATGGCAGACGTCGAACAGCGCGATGCGGAGCACCAGAAAAGGAAGAAAACCGCATCTGATCAGAATGCGGCACGAAAAACCGCTCCTGCTGCTTCAAGTAACCGCTTCAACAATTTCCATCAGAGAGAATACGACTACCAGAAGTTAGAAGAACAGCTTCTGAAATAACGCCCGGAGGACGAAACAACTATGGCACTGACAAACCCGCAATACGATGCGATTATGCGCATGTACAACGAACGGCAGCTCCGCCACCAGAGAGAACAGCAGGAGCACATCCACATTGCTTATGAAAAGATTCCGCGCCTTGCGGAAATCGACGCCGAGATTGCATCCCTCTCGGTCCGGAAAGCAAAAGCGATGCTGAACGGAGACGCTTCCATGGATCTCGACCTGAATGCTGCCATCCGTGACCGTTCCCAGGAACGCGCGGCGCTTCTTTCCATGCACGGCTACCCGGCAGACTATCTCGAGCTGACGTATGACTGCCCGCTCTGCCGCGACACCGGCTACATCAACGGCACGCAGAAATGCGCCTGCTTCAAAAAAGCTGCCGTCGATCTTCTGTACCGGCAGTCCAACGTGGAGGAGCTTCTGAAAGCCGAAAATTTCAGCCAGTTCTCCCTGGATTACTACTCGGACAGCCTGACCAGTACCGGAACACCACTCACTTCCCGCAAGGCCGCTGCTGCCGCGCTCGAAAAAAGCCAGGCGTTCGTCCGCAATTTCGGCTCGTCGTTTGAAAATCTCTTCTTTTACGGCGACACCGGTGTCGGAAAAACGTTTCTTTCGCACTGTATTGCCCGCGAGCTGATCGAGCAGTCGTTCTGTGTGATTTATTTTACTGCATTTGATCTGTTTGACCTGTTTGCACGCTACACCTTTTCCAGTTCAGAAGAAGCAAAAGACGCTCACGCCAATATCTTTGACTGCGATCTTCTGATCATCGATGATTTAGGTACGGAACTGACCAACAGCTTCGTCTCTTCCCAGCTCTTTCTCTGCATCAACGAACGCATCCTGCGGAAGAAATCGACGATCATCTCCACGAACCTGCCCCTTGACCGCTTCATGGAGACGTACTCGGAACGTACCTTTTCACGAATTTCAAGTAACTACACCATCATTAAACTTTTTGGAAACGATATTCGGATCCAGAAAAAACTTTTGGGAGGAACCAAAGCATGAGTAAGGGAACTGAAGGACATTTTGACACACTGCCAATCGGAAGACTGGGACTGATCCCGCTGAACAGCAGCGCCGCACTTGGAAAAAAGGTCGACGATTATCTGGTCAGCTGGAGAAAGGGACGCGGCAATGAATTTGCGGAAAAATATGTCGCTGCCTATGAAGGATATGAGCGTGACAGCTACATTATCCAGTCTCAGGTTCCGCGTTTCGGTTCAGGCGAGGCAAAGGGTATCATCAACGAATCTGTCCGCGGTGACGATATCTACATTCTGCTCGATGTCTGCAACTACAGCCTGACCTATTCTCTGTGCGGCTACACCAACCACATGTCTCCGGACGACCACTTCCAGGATCTGAAGCGTGTCATCGCAGCCATCGGTGGAAAAGCCCGCAGAATCAATGTCATTATGCCATTCCTGTATGAGAGCCGCCAGCACAAGAGATCTGGAAGAGAGTCTCTCGACTGCGCACTTGGTCTGCAGGAGCTGACTGCTATGGGCGTAGAAAACATCATCACCTTCGACGCTCACGACCCGCGTGTCCAGAACGCGATTCCGCTGCATGGATTTGAAACCATCCAGCCGGCTTACCAGTTCATCAAAAACATCCTGCGCAATGCACCGGATATGAAGCTCGACAAGGATCATCTGATGGTCATCAGCCCGGATGAGGGCGGTATGGGCCGTGCTATCTACATGGCAAACAACCTCGGTGTTGACATGGGTATGTTCTACAAACGCCGCGACTACTCTACCATCATTGACGGACGCAACCCGATCGTTGCCCATGAGTTTCTCGGTGCTGATGTCAAAGGTAAGGATATGATCATCATCGACGATATGATCTCCTCCGGCGAGAGTATGCTGGAAGTTGCCAAACTCTTAAAGGATCGTGAGGCACGCAACATCTACATGTGCTCGACCTTCGGACTGTTCACCAGTGGACTGGAGAAATTCGACAAGGCTTATGAGGAAGGACTCTTCACAAAAGTTCTGACCACCAACGTCGTATACCAGACACCGGAGCTTCTCTCCCGCGAGTACTACATCAGCTGCGACCTGAGCAAATATATCGCTCTCATCATCGACAAGCTGAATCACGACGCCTCCATCAGCGGACTGCTGGATCCGGCGGATCGTATTCAGAAAGTTATTAAGAAATTTAAGAATCACGAGAAGATCTGATATTCCAGGGTTCGAATTTGGAACCCGCCAAACATGAGGAAGTAGCGCCAGCGGATTCCGAATATTTGCAGAATCGCGGAACAATTCGTGAATATCCACAAACGCCGAAACTGTCACGAAAACGGTTTCGGCGTTTTTTATATTTTAGCAAATTCTTGCTAGTTTTTTCTTTTTCGGCTGTATAATGAAATTACATTGTACGACGAAGGAGGTATCACACATGCAATTTGGACATTTTGATGATGTGAAAAAAGAGTATGTCATCACAAGCCCGAAGACTCCGCTTCCGTGGATCAACTATCTGGGATCTGAGAACTTCTTTTCTCTGATTTCCAATACCTGCGGCGGATACAGCTTCTACAAGGACGCAAAACTTCTGCGTCTGACCCGTTACCGTTATAACGATACGCCGCTCGATCAGAACGGACGCTACTACTACATCAAGGACGGCGATACCGTCTGGAACCCGGGCTGGCAGCCGACCCAGACGCCGCTCGATTCCTACGAGTGCCATCATGGCCTTGGCTACAGCCGCTTTGTTTCTTCCAAAAACTTAGTTGCCGCTGAACTGACCGCTTTTGTTCCGCTGGCAGATTCCTGCGAAGTAAACCGTCTCATGCTGACCAACAACGGCACCGAAGAAAAAACACTGACTCTGACTTCTTTTGTAGAGTTCTGCTTCTGGAACGCCGTGGACGATATGACCAACTTCCAGAGAAACTTCAGCATCGGCGAAGTTGAGATCCAGGGTTCTGAGATTTACCACAAAACTGAGTACCGCGAGCGCCGCAGACATTACACTGTTTATGCAGTCAACTGCCCGATCGACGGATACGATACCGACCGCGACGCTTTCCTTGGCGCTTACCGCGGAAATGACCGCCCGGAGACCGTTCTGCGCGGCACTGCAGGCAACACCGTTGCCAGCGGATGGGGTGTGATCGGTTCCCACCACATCGACGTTACCTTAAAACCAGGCGAGTCCCGCTCCTTTATCTTCGTTCTCGGCTACTGTGAGAATGCAGCGGATGACAAATGGGAAGCTCCTGGCGTGATCAACAAAAAGCCGGCAAAAGAGATGCTCTCCCACTATCAGACCGACGAGCAGGTTGACGCAGCACTTGCAGAGCTTGCTTCCTACTGGGAAGGCCTGCTGGCAAAATATGCGCTCTCCTGTGCAGATGAAAAACTGGGACGCATGGTCAACATCTGGAACCAGTATCAGTGTATGGTTACCTTCAACATGTCCCGTTCCGCATCCTACTTTGAGTCCGGCACCGGCCGCGGCATGGGCTTCCGTGACTCCTGCCAGGATCTGCTCGGCTTCGTTCATCTGATCCCGGATCGCGCAAGAGAGCGTCTGCTCGATATCGCCGCTACCCAGTTTGAAGACGGAAGCGCATACCATCAGTACCAGCCACTGACGAAGAAAGGAAACATGGATATCGGAAGCGGCTTCAACGATGACCCGCTCTGGCTGATCGCCGGATGCGCCGCCTACCTCAAAGAGACCGGAGATTTCTCCATTCTCGATGAGCAGGTTGATTTCGACAACGATTCCACCAAGGCTCAGCCTCTGATGGAGCACCTGAAACGTTCCTTCGACTTTACCGTAACCCATCTCGGACCGCACAAACTGCCGCTCATCGGCCGTGCTGACTGGAATGACTGTCTGAACCTGAACTGCTTCTCTGCAGAGCCGGGCGAACCGTTCCAGACGACAGGACCTTCCGAGGGACCGGTTGCTGAGTCCATTTTCATCGCCGCTATGTTCGTAAAATACGGCAAAGAGTACGCAGCCATCTGCCGCCGCAGAGGCAATGAGGAAGAAGCTGTTTACGCAGAAAAAGAAGTCGAAAAAGTTTACCAGGCAGTCCTTGATGCAGGCTGGGACGGCGAATGGTTCCTGCGTGCGTATGACGCTGCCGGCGAAAAAGTCGGATCAAAAGAGTGTGAGGAAGGCAAGATTTTCATCGAGCCACAGGGCTTCTGCGTTCTTGCCGAAATCGGCGTAAAAGAGGGTCTGGCCGAAAAGGCTCTGACTTCCGTAAAAAATATTCTGGAAACCAAGTACGGTGTCGTTCTTCTGCAGCCGGCTTACACCAAATATTACCTGAATCTTGGTGAAGTTTCCTCCTATCCGCCGGGATACAAAGAAAATGCCGGTATCTTCTGTCACAACAACCCATGGATTTCCATCGCCGAAACGGTGGTAGGTCACGGCAACCGCGCCTTTGACCTGTACCGTAAGATCTGCCCGGCTTATATCGAGGACATCAGTGAAATCCATCGTACTGAGCCGTACGTATACTCCCAGATGATCGCCGGAAAAGACGCTGCTCACTTCGGTGAGGCAAAGAACTCCTGGCTGACCGGTACTGCCGCATGGACTTTTGTCAATGTTTCCCAATACATACTCGGCATTCAGCCGGATTACGACGGACTTTCCTTAAATCCGTGTATTCCGTCCGATATGGAAGAGTTCAAGATCCGCAGATACTTCCGCGGTGCATGGTATAACATCACCTTCCAGAATCCGGAGCACAGGGAGAAAGGTATTTCTTCCCTCACGGTAAACGGAACCGCAGTAGAAGGAAATCTGATTCCGCTCACCGAAGGCTGCACCGAATATGATGTTGTTGCCGTAATGTAATTTTTCAAATTTCAAATCTCCATAAACACAAGGCGAGCCCCGGAAAGCACAACTGCTTTTCCGGGGCTCGTCCCTTTTATTCTTATTTTTTACTGCAGCTGCCGTCTCTCTCTGACACCGGAAAGATCTTTGATGACCTCTCCCGCCAGAATCAGTCCTGCTACGGACGGCACAAACGCTACGCTGCCCGGAATATCACGCCGCTCCGTGCATTTTCTTGCAGCTCCCGGAGGACAAATACAATTTGTCCGGCAGCTGATGCTCATATCCTCAAGCGGACGGAGGGATTTTTCCTCTGAATAGACCACTTTCAGTTTCTTCACGCCGCGTTTTTTCATCTCACGCCGCATGACCTTTGCCAGCGGACACATGTTCGTTTTATAGATATCCGCCACGCGGAACTTCGTCGGGTCCAGCTTGTTTCCAGCTCCCATGCAGCTGATGACCGGCACATTGCACGCTTTGGCGCGCATGATAATCTCAATCTTCGCTGTCACGGTATCAACAGCATCCACCACGTATGAATACTTCGAAAAATCAAAATCGTCCGCATTTTCCGGCAGATAAAAGCATTTGTATACCTCTACCTCCGCTTTCGGATTGATATCCAGAATGCGTTCTTTCATTACGTCTACTTTATATTTTCCGACACTGCTTCTCGTCGCAATAATCTGACGGTTGATGTTGGTGAGGCAGACCTTATCATCGTCTACCAGCACAAAATGGCCGACACCGCTTCTTGCCAGTGCCTCCACGGTATAGCCGCCCACGCCGCCGATACCGAAAACGGCAACGGTTGCATTCGCCAGAAGATCCATGCTCTCCTGTCCGAGCAGAAGCTGTGTTCTGGAAAACTGATTTAATGCCATTTGTTTTCCTTCCTCCTTGTTTATAATCTCTACTACAATAATAGGTTATTTGTTTTTGTCTGTCAACACCTTACGGAACCAGCTCTGCGGAAACTCAAAAACAAAGAGAATGCCAAGCACAATCGCAACTGCATCCTTCAGTGTCAGAAATCCTCTTGCACCGGCGCGCTCCAGATCATTGGTTACCACGTAAAAAGCAGTCCAGTAGATGCCGCTTCCCGGCACCAGCGGGAAAATACCCGCAATCAGAAATACCGTTACCGGGCAGCGCTTGTACACCGCAAAGCTGCGCGACAGAAGGATGACGAGCACCGTTGCAAAAAAGATGGACACCGGCTCTGTCGTATGCGGGAGGATCAGTTTATAGCAGATCCAGCCGCAGGCACCTGCCAGTCCGCAGTACAGGTAGTATTTCCGCGGCACCTGGAACAGCAGCGCAAACGCAATCGTTCCGACGCAGGCTGCAAAAAATTCCGCAATTAAACGAATGGTATCACTCATAGCTGCAGCCCTCCCGCCAGTTGATGATATCCTGTGATAATCAGTCCGACGCCAAGCGCAATACAGAATGTCACAAGCAGCGCATCGAGCATCCGCACGGAACCAGCGATGTAGTCCTGATCCGCAATATCACGGATGGCGTTCGTGAAATTGACACCGGGCACCAGCGGAATAATCGAACCGATGATAACCTTGTCCAGATGATGGCCGATCCCCGCCTGATACAGAAAAACGGCAATCAGCGTGACAAGCGCGCCGCCGGAAATATTCGTCGCAATCTTTGACATTCTGCCACGCAGCAGGTACAGCAGATAGAAATACAGAACAAAGCCCGACAGAAACGCTACCATGCTGTCCACCACATCGCCGCCGAACAGAAAACAGAAGCAGGCGCTTCCGACACCGGATGCAAGCACCTGGTGCCATCTTGGTTTGTCCGGCATCCGCTGAATATCGAGCAGCCAGGCCTTCGCCTCCTTCGGCATGTGCAGACCCTCCTCGATTTCACGGGAGAGCTGGTTGACTGCCGTTACCTTGTCGAGCCGCGCCGCCGACAGCGGAATGTGACGCACGCGGGCAAATTCCTGCTTTTTTCCGCTCTCAGCTGTCAGGAAAATACCACTGCTCAACACAAACGCATCGCTGGAGTCAACGCCATACGCCCGCGCAATGCGGTCGATCGTCTCCTCCACACGGAAGATTTCCGCGCCGCTCGCCAGCAGGATGTCTCCCGCCAGCGATGCCACATCAAGCGCTTCTCTCGTCGATTCTGCGTTCATCTTTGTTTTCCTCCTTTTTCAAAACCGTATACCCATTTTCCTTTCAAAAACAGATACAGGAAAATGACAGAACTGATACTCCAGGTCAGCGGGTAAGCCCAGAAAATCACGCGGATATCCGGGATCAGCCGGACCGTCACGGTAATGTAGCTGACGCGGAACAGGCACCAGACGCAGAGCATGACAACCATGGGAACCGCGGCGTGCCCGGAACCGCGGAGCACAGCCGCGATGCAATGAGAAAACGCCAGCAGAAAATAAAACAGTGCAATCGTTCTCGCCTGCATCACGCCGCAATGGACAACGGCCGGATCGCTGTTAAACGCCGCAATCAAAGTCGGTGCGGCTGCATAGATCACAAACCCGATCAGCTCGGCGATGGTAATGGAACAGAGAATGCCAAACCGCGCTCCTTTTTTCGCCCGGTCATACTGTTTTGCACCAAGATTCTGGCTGACAAACGTCGTCAATGCCATCGTAAAGCATGTAACCGGAAGGAATGCAAAACCCTCGATTTTTGCATATGAACCGCAGCCTGCCATCGCCATTTTCCCGAATGCATTGATGTTCGTCTGCACGAAAACGTTTGCGATCGAAATAACCGAGTTCTGGAAACCGGACGGCACACCGTTGCGGATGATTTCACCGAGCGCTCTGCCATCGAAGCGGATTTTGCGGATATGAAGACGATACTCTTCCTTCGTCCGCAGCAGATGGATCATGCAGAGAATCGCGCTTGTGAACTGGGAAATGACCGTTGCAAGCGCCGCCGCACCGACCCCCATGCCAAGCCCTCCGATAAAAAGCAGGTCGAGCACAACATTGATGCACGACGATACGATCAGATAGATCAGCGGGTGACGGCTGTCGCCAACGGACTGCAGGATGCCGACGAAAATGTTATACATGATAAAACCAAGAGATCCTGCAAAATAGGTACGGAAATATTCGACGGACTGCGGCAGGACATCGGACGGTGTTCCCATCAGCACAAGGATTTTCGGCGCCAGATACATGCCAAGCACAGTCAGCGCTACACCGGCCGCCAGGCCGAACGCCACGGTCGTATGGATCGCTTTCTGCAGATCTTCCCGGTTTTTCGCTCCGTAATACCTTGCAATCACGACACCGGCGCCCATTGCGATACCGTTAATAAAACCAACCATCAGAAAGATCAGATTGCCCGAAGAGCTGACCGCTGCCAGCGCATTGCTTCCCAGAAAATTTCCTACAATCAGTGAGTCAGCCGTGTTGTACAACTGCTGGAACAGATTGCCAAGAAACAGCGGAATCGCAAACAGAATCATCTTTTTCGAAATGCTGCCCTCCGTCATTCTTGTCTTACTTTCTGCACTCATTCGTAAAAACCCCCATTTCTTTTTCGTACAGTCAAAACCGGTCATCCACAGGTTTCCGCCCGGTGTGTGTCCAGCCTTCTTTTCAGCAGACACACACCGGAACTCACCCGAGATGACCGGTTTGGAAATATCCTTTTTTTCTATTATATCGAACCTTCTCTGGAATGACAAGCCACAAATTCATGCAGAATGGCTTCGACACGTCCCAGCATCTCCTCTTCCGTGCAGAGTTCTTCCGGTTTCATGGATTCCAGGTAATCGTAGAATGCCATAAGAATGCTCGGTTCCCGGATGCTGAGGTAAATCAGCCGCTCTGTCCGCGTCTGGAACAGAAGATAGCCCTCGTTTGCATTGACCGAAATATTCAGCGCATGCTCTGCTCTCTCTTTCGTTTCCCGGATCATACGAAGATTCGCGCGATCCCGCAGCGCCAGAAAGCGGCGGATCAGGGCAATACGCTCGTCAAAGTCCAGCGGAGAATAGCACTCTTTTGGATACTCATCCACGCGGCCCGTGTCCAGGAAACTTTTGATGCCATCCTCTGAAAAAAACATCGTCGTTTTTTTTATCCAGTACCTGTGTCTGCATCACCTTTGCGTACTGTGCAACCGCCCGTATCATCTGCTCACGCCCCGGCATTTCTTTTACGAGATGGCGCTCCAGCATTTCTGCTGTCAGAAGGCCGGAAAGACACGGCATTCTCTGGAAGAAATACCGCGGGGAATCTGATGCGATAAAGTGACGAATCAGTGTTTCCGTATAGCCAAGCTGGGACTGTACCGTGTCAAGACGTTCAAACAACGGCTCCGACTGTTTGAAATAGCCTTCAAACATCTCGCGCATCATCCGCAGCGTCGTCTCCTCCCGGAACAAAAGTGCATTCTGGTAATCGGCGCTGAAAGCAAGCGCACAGTGCTCCGTCAGGATGAGGTACGGGAAAAGGCGGAACTCATTCAGCCGTGCCGTCACATTGTCGTAGTAGTACCGCGCACGGTAATCGCAGCCGCAGGCACAGATCGGGAGAATTTTCTGCAGACAACTCAGGTTGTAATTTTTCCGCATCGAAACCATCTTCTCGTTGTTGTTCATGCAGAACAGATGTTGAATCGTCAAATTCGGGTTCTGTTCCCCGAATACCTGCAGAAGTTCCATGGCAAAATCGAAGTCCGGCTGGACCAGAACGGAAATTTTTCCGTCTTCTTTTACAGCTTCACCGAAAAACAGCTGCAAAATTGCATGCCGCACATGCACTGTGCCCCGAAAGGGAATCTCTCCGCTACCCCCCCGTTCAATTCCAGTTTTGCAATCTCCGCCTCATGGAAGATATATTCCTTTTTCCCCTCGCGGTGGCTGAACGTTTCAATCAGTTCTCCGACCGATTTGCGCCGGTAATAAACCTCTTCACCCATCTGGGTAATGTAAAATGCATCCATGAAATCTGTTTTTTTCCCGTGGCGTCAGCTGCATGAACTGTGCCATCTTCCGCACAACATCCTCCCCGGACGGATTTCGTTTTCCATTGATGATCTTATACATGAAAGAACGATCGAGTCCGCAGAACTGTGAAAGCGGGTAAACCCCGACATCCTTCATGGTGATATATTCGGATAATAAATCTGAAAAAACTGACATAGAGCCTCCTGTATCTCAATATTTTGTGTCGATTCTTTTCCAATATAGGTAAAAGTTTACCATGTTCAGAGAGACTTGGCAATTCTTCCGTTCGGCTTTGCATATCGTTTTTCGTTTTTTTACAGGATTTTCACACTGTTATGGAAAAACCGACGGAAAATTCCGCCTGTTTTTCTCTCTTTCGACCTGTTTAATCTTTTTTTATTCCAAATACAGTCAGTGCCTGACGTGGTGAAATACCGAGTCCACCGACACTAATCAGCGTATCCTCTGCCTCCAGCAGAAGATTTTCCTTCTGGAATCTGACGATCATGCGGCCACCACTCAAACCGTCCATCCGCCGAATCTCCATCTCGAGCGTATTTAGCGTACGCCATGCAGCAGAACCAGCATAAATATGGCCATCCGCTTCACTATAGGCAAAATCCCGGCGCATGGAGAGGACAAATTCCTTTTCTTTCCCGCCTTCTTGTACTTTCCAGTACATCTTATCGCTGCCAAAGGAGAATCGCATCTCCTGAATCGGACTTGTCTCCAGCGAAAACAGACCGCTTCCGCCGATCAGAATTTCTGCGGAATCCGGCAGCTGCTGGTTCCCCATCAGCGGGGCAGATACATAAACATGCTTGCTTACCTTCTCTTCCATAAACGGATTTCTCGTTCCTCTGCGCGGCGGCAGAGCCAGATCTGCGGTACGCTCTTTTACTGCACCGGCAAGTGGGGACGGTGGCAGCTCTCCTGCCTCTTTCTTCACATACGGGATCAGTTCCTCCTGCAGTGCGCTCAGTTCCTCCTGTGTCTGCTCAGTTGCTGTTGTCAGAATCACAATCAGATCGAGATCCGGGAACACAACGCCGAACTGACCGTACGCACCATCTGCGCGGAAGGAGCCCGGATAACGGCACATCCAGCACTGATAGCCGTAGCCCTGCGCCCAGTCTTTTACGTGGCCTTCCGAATCGCCCTCCGTCTCAATCTGTTTGCGGCAGGCGCGTTCAAACCATTCTTTTCGAAGCAGCTGTTTTCCTTCCCACTCGCCCTGTCTGGACAGAAAATACGTGAATTTTGCCATATCCTCCGTCACCATCTTCATACCGCCTCCACCGAGCTCCGTTCCGTCTCCGAGCAGCGCACAGGTAAGGGATGTGATGCCAAGCGGCTCCAGCAGACGGGATTTCAGAAACTCTGTGACGTTCTGTCCCGTTTTTTTCCTCAGAACGGCAGCCAGCATGTTAGTTCCGGCTGTATTGTATTTATAAAATGTTCCCGGTTCATGGAGCACCGGATGATGAAGAAAGGTGGAAATCCAGTTTTCGGAATTGTCCATAATCTCCGTCTCGTGACCGCAGCCCATAATCAGCAGGTGATGCAGCGTGATCTTTTTAAGATTTTCGGATGGATTTTCCGGCAGCAGATCCGGAAAGATATCGACAATCTTCTCATCCAGCGATAAGATTCCCTCCTGCTCCGCAAAACCAATCGCCGTTGCTGTCAACGATTTGCTGAACGAATACAGTGGATGACGGAATTTTTCATCATACGGCTTCCACCAGCCCTTCGCTGCACACTGTCCATGGCGGATCACCATAAAGCTATGCAGTTCAATCTGGCTTTCTTCCATCCGGTCGAGAAAATTCAAAATTCCTTTGGAGCTGATTCCAGCTGATTCCGGTGTCACATCTTTAAAGTATCCCATTTTGCTTTTCCCCTTTCTCGCAGCCCTTATGCATCAATTTCGTAAAGTTCGACAGAAAGATCGCCCTTCCAGCTTACACGGTCGTACGGTGTCTCCGGATAAACCACTGTGGAAATAGCATCTACGCCGTCCTCAGCAAACAGTTCCAGAATAGAAACATCAAAAACAAGCTCCAGATTCCATGCTCCGTCTTTCTTTCTCGCTGCGGTGCTGATGGAATATTTTTCCGTCATGAAGTGCTCACTGAATTCTTTGTAGCCCGCCATGGTACGGTCAACCGTGATTTTGGTGTCAGTTACATAAATCTTCAATTTCTGTCCTACTGAGTTTTTCAGGCAAATTTTCGCATCTCCTTTTCCGGAAACCTTCAGTCCAAAGGTCTCTGTGCGGATCGTTGTATGATTCTCGATCGGATAGCTGCTGTGGCGAAATTTTTCCAGTCCGGCCGGAGCAGCCACGAGGGTCAGCGCACCATCTACTTCTGTCAGGGACAGCTTTCTCGCCAGGGTTGCCTGGCCACAGTACTCTTCTGTCGGAGTCTGTGCTGCATACTGCCAGTTCATACCCCATCCCATCAGCAGAACATCTTTCGCATTCTGGAATGTAACGGCTGCATAGTTGTCGAAGCCTTCATCCAGCCATCTTGGCTCATCGGATGGATAGGTGCAGAGGAATTTTTCTCCATCGAAATCACCCAGGAAATACTGCATTTTGCAGTGGTCGTCCTCGGAGGCTTTTGTCATGCTGACAACAAGAACCCATACATTTTTCCCCTTATACTCAATCGGGAACAGATCCGGGCATTCCCACACCCCCTTCACATGATTTCCTTCCGGTCCGAATTCTCCTGTTTTCTCCCAGTTTTTCATATCCTGGGATGCGTAGAAGAAGACACGGTCCTGCGCTGCAAGAACAAGACTCCAGCATCTTCTGACCGGATTCCAGAACGCTTTCGGGTCACGGAAATCGGAAATTCCCGGGTTTTTGATGACCGGATTCAGATATGACTTTTCAAAATGCCGGCCCTTATCATTGCTGTATGCAATACTCTGCTGTTCCAAACCGTCCTTGTGATGGCTGGTATAAATAGCAATGATCGGCGGGTTTTCATTGGTACCATACTCAGAAGAATTCTGCGTATCATACACAGCACTTCCCGAAAAGATAAATCCCAGTTCATCCGGATAAAGTGCGATCGGCTGATGCTCCCAGTGAATCAGGTCGCGTGATGTTGCATGGCCCCAGTGCATCGGTCCCCAGCTGGTATCATACGGGTACTTCTGATAAAAGAAGTGGTACACGCCATCTACATAAACCATGCCATTCGGATCATTCATCCAGCCTTTTTCCGGCGAAAAATGGATTTTCGGTCTATAATCTCTTTTTTTCATCATTTTTGTAAAACCTCCCAAAATAAACATATCCCCTATTTTTTAATGGTGTACATTTTTACTTCCAGATCTCCGTCTGTGGAAACCACCTGATACGGAGCATCCGGGTAAACGCATACGGAAGCGGTCTCCAGACCACCATCTGCATAAATCTCCAGATAGGAAACGTCAAAAATAATCTCCATGTTGACATTTCCGCGCATGTAACGTTTTGTTGTAGATACCAGCAGATCCTCTTTTTTGAAGAGCTTCGGATCTACATCATCAAAGTAACTAAGGTCGCCGCTCTTAGAGCGGTCCACCGTGATGCTGTCCACCGTCACTTCGATGACTACTTCCTCACCTCTGCTGTTTTTCAGTGCAATTCTTCCGAAATTGCCCTGCACGAGAAGTCCAAAGCTCTCGGTCAGCAGCGGCTTCTGATTTCCGATCGGGAAGGCACCTGCACGGTACTCATCGATCCCGAACGGTTTTGTTTTCAGGCGGTAGCCCTCATCGGTCTCACAAAGCGAAAGTTCTCTTGGCAGTGTCATCAGACCGGAATACTCACCGGTCGGAACAAAGTTCGCGTAGAGAGGATTAACGCCCCATCCAAGGTAAACCGGGCGGTCATAGTTTCCATACGTTACGCCGGCATAGTTGTCGAATCCGAAGTCAATCCACAGCGGCTCGTCTGTGATCTCGGTGCACTGGAAGGTATCTCCGTCAAAATCGCCGACAAAATACTGTATATTGGCACGACCTTCGCTTCCCGGATGAATCATGCTGACTATCAGAATCCATTTGAATCCGTCAAATTCATTTCCTGTTTTAGCACGGATCAGATCGGTGCATTCCCATACGGTCGGCACTTTATTGACACCGACACCGAACTCGCCTGTTTTCTTCCAGTTTTTCAAATCCTGGGATGCGTAAAACTCTGCGTGATCGCCGGATGCCAGAACAAGGCTCCAGCAGTCCTTTTTATCATTCCAGAAGACGCGCGGATCACGGAAATCCGGTGCGCCCGGGTTTTTGATCACCGGGTTGCCATAATATTTTTCAAAATGCTTTCCCTGATCCAGACTGTATGCAATACACTGCTGCTCCAGGCCTGTTTCCATATTGTGTGCCGTGTAGACAGCCACCATCGGCTTCTCACCGTATTTCGCAAATCCGCTTGTGTTATTTTCATCGTATGCCATACTTCCGGAGTACATCGTTCCGATCTCATCCGGGTACAATGCGATCGGCAGATGCTCCCAGTGAATCAGGTCTTTCGATACTGCATGACCCCAGTGCATCGGTCCCCATACAACGTCATTTGGATTGTGCTGATAATACAGGTGCCAGATACCATCGATATAAATCAGTCCATTTGGATCGTTGTTCCAGTTTTTCTCCGGTGTAAAATGAATGTTCGGTCTAAAATCTCTTTTTCCCTGTTTACTCATGTAATCCCTCTTTTCCTATTTTATCTTTTTCCATTTGAAACTTCAACAAAAAAGAAATAAGAACGAAATAGTCTTCTTTTTAAATATGGCCATGTTATATGGGATACAACATGGCCACCTTTAGAATTTCTTTAGTTGTAGAACATCAATTGCAAATCGTTTACGTTACTGTTTTTTTCGTAATCGCTTTTCGCCCGATTTTTAGTTTGCTGCAGAAGCTGCTCGATCTACTGCGCCCTGGTAAATCTCAACCAGTTCATTCAAGCCAGCGCCTTCCAGCTCTGTTTTATAGGAATCCCAGCTTGCATCATCAACGCCGCCGGTTACCCATGTGGTGATGTAACGATCAACAATATCGGAGATGGTCGGCTGAATCTGTGCCAGACGCTGAATCTCTTCCTGGGTCATCAGAACACGCGGAATAGTGTCATACTCTTCCATGATGTCATCTTTACCGTTTTCTTTCTGCATCTCCAGAAGTTTCACAGCATCGAAGGTGTATCCGCAAACGGTGTCATAGTACTCGTTCTGAACGATCATAGAACCACGGCAGGTTGTGGAGTTTACACGAGCCTCACCAAAGTTCTTATAATCCGGATTCAGAGGTTTGTAGTTTCCATTTTCATCAAGTGGTGTACGAAGAATGCCGTCCTCGTCTTTCTCATAGTTGTATCCGATTGCACCCCAGTTAGATGTAACAGAAATTTCCGGATCGCCTACCATGTAATCTACAAATCTTGCAACAACGTGCGGGAATTTGCAGGTTGTTGTGATTGCTGTATCGGAAGAATCCTGCAGCTCAGAGTAGTTACACTCGAAACCGGTCATACCGTCTTCGCCCTGCAGTCTTGGAACTGCTACGTACTGATCATGTACTTCCTGGTTTGTAATTTCCTGATCGCCCCAAACACCGAAGGAACCGATCTTTGCAACGTTCTCTTTGATCAGGGAAGCGTTGAATGCCATACTGGAGTCTGCCTCGAAGGAGCCGTTCCAGATCAGTCCTTCTTCATACAGCATATTGAAGAATTCTGCTGTTTTCTTGAATGCTTCGTCTGTTGCAGTGAAGGTAACTTTTCCATCAACCAGTCTTAAGTGATCCGCATATGCATTTCCTCCGCAGTAGGAGTCAGCGCATCCGAATGCACCTGTGAAACGATAGAACAGGTTGTAGGAACCAAAGGTATCGGTTGCACCGAACCAGGTTGCCATTGGGATTTCATCAGCTTCGCCGTTGCCGTTCAGATCGCCGCCGTCGCGGAATGCTTTCAGGCAGTCTACCCACTCGTCTACGGTTGTCGGCACTTCTTTGCCTACTTTATCCAGCCATGTTTTGTTAATCACGAATGGTCCAGGTGTTAATACAAGACCTTTCATTTCCTCTACATACGGGAATCCATATTTATGGCCGTTCGGAGCGGTGATCTCAAGCTGATACTGCTCATTGTCATCGAGGAATGCTTTCAGGTTCGGCATGTACTCTTCGATCAGGCCTTCGGTTGGAATGAATACATCCTGGTCTGCGTACTGAACTACGGTGTTTCCGGATTTACCATCGCCGAAGTTCCAGAATACATCCGGAAGATCCTGTCCGGAAGAAAGCATCAGGTTGATTTTCTCTGTTGCGCTCTCCTGCGGGATTGGCTGCCAGTCAAACTCTACTCCTGTGTCCTCGAACCATTTCTTGCACATAGCCAGGTCGCCTACTTCTACGGTTCTGTCTGCAGAGTTTACGATCAGAGCGGAAATTTTTCCGTATTTCTCTTCGAATTTTGCCGGATCTTTGATGATCGGAAGGGTACCGTCGAGCTGGATAATTCCCTCATCTACTGCTTCCTGCTCTTCTGCTGTGAGACCTGTGTCACCTGCTTCTGTACCGGATGCAGATGTGGTGTCTCCTCCTGTGCTTCCTGCACCGGAGCTGCTTGAGCTGCCCGAGCTGTTTCCACAGCCTGCGAGCATGCTGGTTACCATAAGGCTTGCCAGTAATACGGATACGATTTTTTTCTTCATGTTGTTCCTCCTTTATTTTGCTGCCTTTTCGGCAGTGAAATACGTAAATATTTTTGTGTTTCTACTATAAAATCATGTCTGTTGTAGCCATGAACTCTGTAACGATAACTTTTCTGTTCTGTATCAGCCCTTGACTGCACCGATCGTAACACCTTTTGCGAAGTATTTCTGCAGGAAAGGATATACGCACAGCAACGGGAATGCGGAAACAACTACAACGCAGTATTTTAACTGCTCAGCCAGTTTCTGTTTTGTTACCATCTCAGAAGCACTACTTCCCATCTGGTTGGACTGGTTCATCAGTACCAGGTTTCGAAGAACGACCTGAAGAGGCATCTTACTGTCATCCTGCAGGAACATCAGTGCGTTGAAGAACTGGTTCCACATTGCGGTTGCATAGAACAGACACATAACTGCGATGATGGTTTTCGACAGCGGAATTGCAATTTTGAAGAAGAATCCAAAATCGCTGCAGCCGTCGATTTTTGCTGCTTCGAGAAGCTCGACCGGAATACCGCTTTCAAAGAAAGAGCGGCATACGATCAGGTTGTAAGCAGATACTGCTACCGGAAGAACCATAGCCCATGTTGTGTTGTAGATGTGCAGCTGCTGTACCGTTAAGTACATCGGAATCATACCGCCGCTGAAGAACATCGTGAAGGTGAACAGGAACATGATCGGTTTTCTTCCTACCATATCGTATCTGGAAAGTGCATAGCCGGCCGGAATGGTGCAGACCAGGGAAATCAGCGTTCCTATTACGGTATACTTGATGGTGTTTGCATAGCCGGTCCAGAGCGGCTGATATTTCAGTGTGGTTTCATATCCGTTGGTGTACCACGCTTCCGGATAGAGAAGGAATTTACCGGAGCTTACAACAATCGGGTCTGTAACAGATGCCAGAAGCACGTAGTACAGAGGATATACAATTGCGATACAGACAAGGATCATGATAACGGTATTGATCACAGTAAAGACCTTGTCTCCCGTACTCATTTTTACTTTTTTCTTTTTCACAGTGTTATTATTTGCCATTTTTCAAGCCCCCTGACTCTTAGAAAATACTGATATCGCTGGTCTTCTTTGCAACTGCGTTTGTGATAACCAGAATAATGAAGTTTACAACGGAGTTAAATAAGCCAACGGCTGTCGCAAAACTGTACTGTGCGGTCTGGAGACCTACTTTGTATACGTATGTCGAAATGATCTCACTGACGGTTGTGTTGGTACCGTTCTGCATCAGATAAGCTTTCTCATATCCCACGTTCATAATGTTACCTACCTGAAGGATCAGCATCAGGATGATGGTCGGCATAATCAGAGGTAAATCAATGTAAAGGATCTTCTGAAATCTGGAAGCACCATCCATCGTTGCTGCTTCGTAATATTCCGGGCTGATTGCGGTCAGTGCTGCGATGAAGATGATGGCGTTGAATCCCATCGTCTGCCAGATGTTACTTCCGATGAAAAGTTTGCGGAAGTACTCCGGAAGGCTGGTGAACATGATTGCTTTTCCGCCGGCTCCCATAACCGCGTGGTTTACAAGACCGTTTGCGGAAAACAGTACGGAAATCAGGCTGACTACAACTACGTTTGACATAAAGTACGGTGCGTAGGAGATGGTCTGGATGATTCGTCTCGGTCCGCTTCTCTGTACCTGGTTCAGTAAGAGTGCGAAGATAACCGGAATCGGGAATCCGATGATCAGGCTCTCCAGACTGATGACGATCGTGTTCTTGATTGCCGTCATGGCAATACTGGTACTGAAGAACATCTTGAAATACTTGAAGATCGGATCTGCCCACGGACTTCCCATGATTCCCATGCGGCCTTTAAAATCTTTAAAGGCGATGATCAGACCGTACATTGGATAGTAAGCAAAAACGATCAGCCAGATCAGTGCAGGAATCAGCAGGATGTACAGCTGCCAGCACGAGAGCGCTTTTTTCAATTTTCCACTTTCTGCCGTTTTCGGCGATGACGTTTTTTTCTTCATAGTTCCCTCCTTATTTCTCTAAAAGCTTTACCAACCGCTTTTCGTTCCACATTTGCATCGTTTCCGTTTTGGCACTTTGCCTTGTGGAACCTGTTCCATACCTGTATCATAGTACGCAGTTCGCCCAATGTCAACAAATCATCAATATTTTTTCGTCATTTTCAATATTTTCACAATTTATATTTCGTGTTTTTGTGCAATATGTATCTTATTTTTTCATAGAACTCACACATATTTTTTTCCTTCTCTCATTCTTCTGTTCCACATATTCCGCTGTTCCATGTATTTCTGTTCCATATGTTCCACTTTTCCGTTTTTCACTATTTTTTCGGCAATTGCAACTGTTTCAGCGGCGATTTCATGCCTTTTTGCTCCGTCTTTCTGTCTTTTTGCCGCATATCAGTTGATTTTATTTCATTTTTATTTTATATACAAGAACGAATCCTGCTACGGAGGGCTTTTTAAATTTACAGAAAAATTCAACGAGGTTTCCTGTAAATTTAAAAAAGAGACACCCTCTCTTTTCAGATCGAGTGTCTCTGATATCTGTTCTTCTTTTGTTCTATCGCAATTCCGGAGAATGATGCAAAATTCGGCGATTCCCTGTTTTGTTACCTTCAGGTACTTTCTCCTTTTCGGAAGGTCACATCCACAATCTGCTCCATCTCCTCAATCTTCTTTCCATCAATCATGCGGATGATGGTGTCCACGCTCCGCTTTGCGATTTCCGGCACATTCTGACGGACCGTCGTCAGCTCCGGTGTCAAAAAGCGGGTAAAATCCAGACCGTCGTAGCCGACCACCTTCAGTTTTTTCGGAATCTTGATTCCTTTTTTCTGCAGCATCTTCATGCACACTGCCGCTGTGACATCGGCTGTAAAGAGTCCATCAATTCCATCAAAATGGCTGATGTATTTTTTCCAGATCGTCGGGCCGCTCTGGAAATTCGGAATCTTGCTTCCGCCACCAATCGCTGTAACTTTACATTTATGCTGTTTGCAGACTTCCGCAAACCGTCGGTAACGATCCATCGAGTAACCACGCTCTGTTGCACTCGACACAAAATAGACCACGCTCTTACATCCGGCGCTCAAAAGTGCCTGCGCCGCAAGCTCACCGCCGCGCTTATGGTCGGAATGTATACACGGAATCCCCTCGGTGACGTAGCGGTCAACCATGACAATCGGACGATGAATTTCCGCCAGGCTGATAGAAGACGGAATATCCGCACAGCAGATAATGCCGTCCATGACATTTCGCTGCAGCATTTCCACAAATTCCTCGATGCGGTTCGGATTGTCCCCAACCTCGCAGAGCATACACTTGTAGCCATTCGTGTACAGATTATTCTCGACATGTTTCACCAGAGATGTCATAAACGGATGTGAAAGATTCGTAACAACAATTCCGATAAAACCGGACTTGTTGTGGAACAGGTTCTGGGCGAGTTCGTTTGGTTTGTAGTTCAGCTCCTCCACCGCCTGCATGATTTTCTGTTTTGTTTCATCGGAAATATACCCACTTCCATTGAGTGCACGGGATACCGTTCCGATTCCTACTCCCGCTTTGATCGCGACATCTCTAATACTTGCCATAGTTTCTCCTAACTCCTATTCTGACACTGGGCTGTTTTCTACTGACTCGTTCCGGCTTTTCCCCCGCTGCCGGTCTGTGGAGCCCGTTCCACAATGCTTGATTACTTTTATTTTAAAGCACCGCAATCTACAAATCAAGTTAAAAGCTGAAAATTTAAGTACAAAAAAACAAGCGACTGTTTGGATCATTTCCCTTTTTCTGGTGAAACCATCCAAACAGCCTCCTGTGTTTTTGTCACTTTTGTCTTATTTTCCAAAAACGCTCATTCATGCGGGCATGCTTTGCGATTTTTCTGGAATTTCATATGCCCCTGAACAGTCACAAACGCTTAATCGTTTTCCAACGAGATATCACCATCCTTTGTCATCAGTGTGATTCTGCCCGCAGCCTGATCCGGTACATAAGAAAAGCTCTGCTCGTCCTCCTCTTTCTGCATCAGATTCTCCATGGTATCCGGTACATCGATCTCCCCAAAATCTGTCTTTGCCGTAATTTCCAGCCGTTCCAGATCTTTTTTACCCAGTTCAAGTTCAATATCGCCGTAAGAGTTTTCCACCGACACATCTCCGGAAAGCTTCGTATTTTGGATTTTCGCATCGCCATCCTCCAGCGTGATCGACCCATTTTCCCACGTTCCGCTCTTCAGTTCCACATCACCGTAATCTGCTTTGCATTTGATATTCTGCATGTCACATCCGAAAAGTGTGATATCTCCATCCGCATTTTGCAGTCTTCCGCTTTCCGCCTGGATGCCATTCATCTGCACATCACCGAATCCCATCGTTACCTCTATTTTTTTCAGTACCTTCTTTTCCGGTACATACAGAATCACTCCTGTTTCCGACTGTTTACCGCCACTTAAGATTTCTTCCGTAAAGTCAATATTAATGTAAATCGTATCGGACACTGCGCTTGTCTCTTCGATGCTCAGAACACCGTCCCGCACGCGATATTCCACTGCAGTCTCTCCTTTTTTCGACGGAATCCGCCAGGCGAGATAACAGGAATCGTCACCGGACGGAAGGATGTTCAGGTCGCCGATCGTAAGGTCTGCCTGCAGTTCATCAAAATCATCAAGTTTTATCTTTTCCTGTGTGGAAATGCCGTCTTCCTTCTTCGCAGAACCGCTCATCGCATTCAGATCATACGTTTCCGCGTATGCTTTTCCGCCGCTTGCCCATCCGCTGAACATCAGCACTGCACCGGCAATACAGCAGGCACATCCTGTCAGTAATGCTGTTTTTGTCCATTTTTTCATGATCTGCTTCCTCCTTTTTTCGTTACCTTACGTGTACACCACACGAACAGCCGTCCCATCCATTTTGCAAAGTATACGCCGAACACCGCGCACAGAATACTGATTCCCAGCATGAAAACGCCCATTCCGGTAATAAAGCAGAATCCGCCGAAGGAAACCGAGACTGCCAGAATGCCGCGCAGCAGCATCTTAATTCCGGCGGCCACGCCGACAACTGCAATCAGAAAGACGCTCATATCAAGCAGTGCCGCACAGAGGGCCGCGCAGAGCAGAACAATGAGAATGCTGATCAGAATCGGGGCTCCGATCGGGGCTGCAAGCAGGGCGAGAATCGCGATCCAGACGACGTTGGCGCCTGTCGTTTTTTTCTTCTCTTTCTGTTTTTCTTCCTTTTCCATTGCCTCGCGTTCATCTACTTTTTTGTCCAGAAGATTCCGCATCAGTTCGGCGGCTGCCTGTTTCGGTGTTCCAAGTTCTTTGATCACGGCCTGCTCATTTTCCGGACCGGCATCTGCAAAATACTCGGTGAAGTATTCCATCGCATCTTCATAGTCGCTCTGCGGAAGCTTCCTCAGATACTTTTCCAATTGTTTCAGATATTCCCCACTCGTCATTCTTTTTTCCTCCACACGATAATGTCGTCAATGGTGTCACGGTAGGACTTCCATTCGCCCTGCAGGTACGCCATCTGTGTTTTTCCTGCTTCTGTGATCGAATAATACTTCCGTTTTCTGCCCTGGTACTCTGCGGAATACGTCGTCACGTAGCCCGCCTTTTCCAGTTTTTTCAGGATCGGGTACAGTGTCGACTCTTTGATGTCTGCAACCAGTTTGATCGTCTGGCTGATTTCATATCCATAAGAATCTTCCCGATTCACAATCGACAGGATCATAAATTCGATCAGCAGTGCTGATACCGGAAAATACATAAAAAACCACCTCCGTTAGTTTCTGATATGTAAAAATATTTATATATATAATTTATACATATCATAAGACTATGGAGGCGGTTTGTCAAGGGGAATATATAAAATTTTTACATATTCGCTGTCATGTCATCATCTGTGTTTATTTCAGGGCTTTTCCGGAACCGAATGCGTCGCCGACTTTGTCGCCCATGGCGAGATAGGTGTTGTTGACCGGGTCGAAGGCGATTGGTTTCAGTTTTTTCGGGTCGATCTTTCCGTCGGTCAGAACGCTCTCGTCTGCGCAGACGTTCACGATCTCGCCGACCAGAATGCCGTTGTCAAAGCTTTTCACTTTGCACTCCAGTGCCATCGGAAGCTCTCATTGAAATCTGTGACTACACCCCATGCAGCATTCATGGCATCCGGGTTGCCATCTTTGTCGTATGTTGCAATGATCAGAACCGGAAGTGGATACATGTTTGGTTTTGCTCCAAAATTTTCTCTGCAAATTTTCTTAATCGTTTAATTTTCTCGTCATATCATGCCATTCCTCGCCGCCCCAGGTGGATGCGGAGATTCCCTCGTCGCGGAAATTCATCTTTTTGTACATCTCCACCTTATCCTGCAGGCAGGTCAGAATGAGCTGTTTTCTTCCGTTTTTCTGTTCCCGGCGGCTGTACTCTTCCATCAGCGCGCGGGCGATTCCCTGGCCGCGGTATTCCGGCAGGACACTGAGACCCAGCAGCATGACGTTTTCTCCCTTCGGGTCGTACAGACTGATTTCATCGAAAAAGGCATCACGGAATTTTGTCTCGTTTGTTGCAAGTCCGTTCAGCGTTCCGGCGATTTTTCCGGTTTCTTTGTCTACTGCCGCCAGAAACAGCTCCGGCGCGTACTGCACCCGCTCGCGCATGCTCTTTTCGGAGCACGCCTCATTCGGCGGAAAGCACGCCAGCTCAATGGCAACGCCCTGTTCCATTTCATCCTGGCGGATGGTTCGAAGTTCATATCGTTCCATTTTATGGTATTCCTCCATTGCCCGCTCAAAAAACTGCAGAAAACCGTCTTCCACGGCAAGCTGATCGAGCGCGGCTTCTTGCTCATTCAGATCGTAATAATATTTTCCGGTCCGCAGATCGATCGACAGACGGTCGAGCGGAAAGCCTTTTTTGCTCATCGGATGGGGTGTGCTGACCATGCGGAAAGGAGCGCTCTCCATTGACGGGTCCATCGCGTCATAGCGGTGGTCCGCATCAAGAATCAGCGAAACTGCGTTTTTGTAGCGTCCCGTCAGGCCGCCGTACTTTTCCGCAAGGGCGGCGTAATGCGCGGTCATTTCTTCATCGGACAGATACTTTCCGTTCACGGTCCGCACATGGACGCCGGGCTGGTCGTCCTCTGCCACGTTGTCAAAATACAGACCGGAATCACAGGAGAACACCGGCATATGAAGCGCGTTGAAATACGCCTCCGCCTTTTTCCTGGCATTTTCCAGCGGCGTTTTTCCATCCTCGATAATCTCTGGCTGCTTAACACCGCCAAGATCTTTCAGCCCGATCAGCTCAATCCCAAGACCGGCAAGGCGGTGACGCATCGCGTCGAGTTTTGCCGGGTTGCCGGTTCCGTACAATAACTTCATTTCTGCCCCCTTTTATGCCTCGATGCCGAACTCTTCCGGGCGGAAGCGAGGGCAGACATTTTCCGATGATGTGATGACGGATGCAGCAAGACGCGTACCGATTTCAACTGCCTGGCCAAGCGTTTTTCCATAGGTCAGACCGGCGGAAACACCTGCACAGAACGCATCACCGGCTCCTGTTGTATCTTTTACCTGTACTTTCTGCGCCGGGCAGAAGCCGCTCTCTCCGTCTGCTTCCGCATAAACCGCTCCGTCGCCGCCCATTGTTACGACCATGGCCGGAACATTTGCCGCTTTCAGACGCTCGGCGAGAATCTTTTCCATCTCGGCCGGTGTTTTTTCGCTGTAATCATCGGAGAAGAGAACGCCTGCCTCGAGCTGGTTGCAGATCAGGCAGTCAAATTTCTGCAGAAGATCTCTTCTGCTGACTGCGATGTTCATGTTGCTGACAACGCCGTACAGTTTTTTATCGTATTTTTCACAGAGCTGTACCAGCTTTTTGATGATCTCTTTGTCCATATCGATCTCTGCCACAATGGAATCGCAGTTTTCGATAATTTCATCTCCGTTTTCTTCCAGAATATCGAGAATCGGCATCAGGTTCGGGCGCTGGGAAATGGAGCCCGCCAGGTCACCGTTGTGATCGAAGACAGCAAGCCATGTTCCCATGCCGTTCGGGATTTCTTTCATGTATTCGGTATTGACTTTGTGGCGCTGCAGTTTGCGCACAACATCCTCGCCGAGTGCGGTATTATCCACGATTCCAAGGAAGGTCGGGCGCAGTTCCAGGTTTGCGATATCCTCCACCACGTTTCGGCTCACACCGCCGTGGATGTATTCGACATGGCCGGCGTTTCTGCCGTACGGGACGTAGATGTCCTCTGGAAAACCTTTGATATCCACAAAAACTGCTCCTAATACTACGATTCCATTTTTATTTACTGCCATGTTTCTTTTTTCCTCTCCTGTTTTTTCATTCCTTCTTTTTTCAGACAAGCCTCTTCGTCTGTTTCACGAAATTTCTGTCTTCTCAGCATCCAAATAATGCAAGGCACTTTTACATTGCTGCTCTCTGCTACTGTCTCGACAGTTGAGACAGTGAAGAACGCTCAACTCCTACACAATCCATCCGCTCTGACCTCTGATTGACCATACACTCGCAGGGAGTTGAGTTGCCGGATTTCACCGTCTCGACCTGGAAGCTGGTCCTTATTTCTTTGTGTTGACATCAAGACTACCGTCTCATTTTGTGTATCATTGTCCAAACTTAGTGTAAACTCTTTTTCTATAATCGGCAACTTAAATTCTATAGATTTCAGCCACTGACCATTCTCTTTGCGTTCTTCGTAAATCTGCACATTATCCACTAACTGCGACAGGAACTCCCGTTTCTCTGCTTCGTTCATTTGAGCATACAATTTATCAAAGAACACGAGTGCCTTGTAAATGTTATCCCCTGTAATCTTATCTGCCAGCAGAGAGCGTTTCTTAGCCTTTGCAGATACCAGCAGTTCCTCTGCATCATCTATTTTATCATAAGTCTTGTACAAATGGTTCTCTAAATCTGTTTTTCTTCGCTGATAATGCTTATCCTCATAATCAAGAGAATCCATATCTGATAAAATAGTATCTTTATTATGATATAGCTTTCTTAATTGTATTTTATAATTTTCTATTTCCTGATCTAATGCACTAGTATCTACTTCCATATTTATTTTGTTGCGGATTAAATCCGAAAATTTAGGATTACTAACCAGTTTACTAATCACCTCTGCAACAGAAGCATCCAGCAGTTCTTCATGCACCTGTTTTTTGTAATCACACTTATGACCTCTAGTCATATTTCTGTGTTTGCAGCCATAATAATAAAAATCCTTATAGTTACTTCCATCCTTGCGTTTCTTAATAGACTTGTTGCCATACATTCCTGCACCGCAGACAGGACATTTCAAAATTTCTGATAATAGATGAATCTTTTCTCTCTTGTCACGATTGACCTTTTCATACTTTTTAGCCTGTGCCGCCACCTTGACCTGCGCCTGCTCCCATACTTCTTCTGATACAAGAGCTTCGTGCAGACCATCTACTAACAGGTAATCGTCTTTCTTAACCTGCCTATACTCATTTCTTGTACCATGAACCTTTTCTGTCCGTCTTCTTCCATAAGAGATTTTGCCACTATAAACCGGATTCTGTATAATCCTTCTGATAAGAGCAGCATCAAATAACGGATTTTTACCATTCTGTCTGGCTATCTTATGGATTCCATGATTTTCAAGATACTTTGCAATTCCATTTGCACCCAAATCCGTATTTACATATTGGTCAAATATCATTCTGATAGCCACTGCCTCTTCTTCATTTACTTCCAATTTTCCATCAATGAGAGAATACCCATCGGTGCAAAACCGCCATTCCATTTGCCTTCCCTGGCTTTCCGCATCCTGCCTTCCATGGTCTGAACACGAATGTTCTCACGTTCAATCTCTGCCACTGCTGACAGAACAGATATCATAAGCTTCCCGGCATCTTTGGATGAATCTATTCCGTCCTCCACACAAATCAGATTCACTCCAAAATCCTGCATTACTTGTAATGTTGCAAGTACATCTGCCGCATTTCTTCCAAATCTGGAAAGTTTAAATACAAGAACATAAGATACTTCATCTTTTCCTGACTTAATATCCTCCATCATCTGATTAAATGAAACTCTTCCCTCTATTGATTTGCCGGATTTTCCTGCATCCTCATACTCACCGGCAATTTCATATTCATTATAGTCGCAGAACGCTTTCATTTTTGTTTTCTGTGCATCCAGAGAATAGCCATCTATCTGCATGGTTGTCGAGACACGGGTGTATAAATATACTTTGATTTTCTCTTTCTTCAATTTACATATCACCTCCAGGAAGTGTCGAAACTGCCGACAGATTGATACTGACTAATGTATCCATCTGCCTGATTGCCAAATTTCTAAGCAATATAAGTCTTTCTGATTGAGATTTCCCCTGCTCAATTAAAATAGCATTATAACTTTCCATATTTGCCAACACCAACAACTGATTTAAATTTGCATCATCACGCACATTCCCCTTTTTACCGGATTATTATTTTTCCATTGCTTTGCAGTCTGACCAAATAAAGCAACATTTAAAAGATCTGCTTCACTGGCATATGTATAAGCAATCTGTTCCGGTGTTAGCTCCGGTGGAATCAAATTTTCCTTCACCGCATCCGTGTGAATACGGTAGTTCACCTTTGATAAAGCCCTGTTCAAGTTCCAGTCCAATGAAAATCGACTATTTTCATCTTGTTTTAACCTGCGGTAATCTTTCATAATATACAGTTGAAATTCCGGAGAAATCCATGTAGCAAATGCCATTGCAATATCGCTATGTGCATAAGTTCCTCCACCATATCTGCCTGCTTTTGATACTATTCCAATAGCATTGGTCTGTTCAATCCATTTGGTTGGCGTCATAACAAACCTGTTTAATCCTGCCTCACTTCTAACCGCCTCGAATTGCACACGGTTAAAATCTGGATTATGAAGTTCTTCCCAAACAGCCAAAAACTCAACTGTATTTCTGTTTCGCATCCAGTTCTGAATGACAAATCTGGGATCATTATCATTTCTATATTTTGCAATATCTGTCAACGAAATATATTCATTTTCAAAATCTTTCGTGTAAATCCCAATATCAATTCCTTTTGCGTGAATAATTTCCCTAACTATTTTATTTGCCATCTCTATTCCTCCACCATGTTCTCCATCTGTTCCAACTTCTGCAAGGCTTTCATATACGCCATCAATCTTTTATACTGCGCATCTCCAAGGCTGTGAATCTGCTTTAAAATCTTAATATCCGACCTGGTAACTTCATAATCCATATCTGCATCTTTATATTCCGGATCAATTCCTTTTCCAGTCAAAAGCTGTTCGGGAGTAATCTCCAATGCATCACATATAGACAACAGACAGTCCGCTTTGGGATTCGTCTTTTTCTTCTTCCAGTCACTGATGTTACTTGTTGCAATCCCGGTCCTTCTTGAGAGTTCCAACTGCGTTATATTCTTCTGCTCCATCACATAAAAAATTCTTTCACTGATAATCATGATTTTTCCTCCATCAACATTCCAGTACATATCCGTATTTATAAATTTATTCATCCGTCTATGCGGTTATAGTATCATGCTGCAGCTTTTCTTTCAATAGAGATTTTTGTATTTCTGAACTTTGTTATATTCTTCTCTTTATATAGCTCCGTGTACAACTGTCTTATTCTTTCCCCACGAAGATAAAAATCCGGATCCGGCAAATTATCAAATTCCATTGATTCTGCATACTTTTCTACCATCTCTCCGATAAAATTTGCTAAATTGCTCCATACAT
>ENA-OQDT01000158-OQDT01000158.1-human-gut-metagenome-genome-assembly--contig:-NODE-158-length-42819-cov-5.932259_pt1 | contig 42819 bp, 34 predicted proteins | sample MGYA00242786_ERZ504617 | MGnify/ENA primary metagenome ERZ504617 (study PRJEB26092, sample SAMD00036337) | human gut metagenome | host: Homo sapiens | study: EMG produced TPA metagenomics assembly of...
CAATCCAGTCCACCACAGTGTGAAGTCCTGCGTCAGATATCTTTGCCGTGCCTGGTACAGCGAATATTAAGTAACCGCCATATTGACTCTGATTTTTTCATCTGCTGCGTTGTCGTTAATCGTCGTAGCCACCGCTACGTCTCATTCCTCCGTCTTGCAGATGAAGGAGTCATCCTGCGTCAATATAGCAGAAACTTAATTTTTACTGTACTATAGCAATCCTCTAAAATAATGCATCTTAATCCAGCCCATCAGAGTGTGAAATCCTGCGTCAGATATCTTTGCCGTGCGTCAGCACGCCTGCAGATATCTTCCTTGTCTTTTGCACTCTGCTGAACGGTCTTAAATGCATTATTTATGAGGATCGCTATAGTAATGTTTTTTGTTGCAGATAAAAATTGAAAATGCTGTAAAATCTGTAAAAGCAAGGGATTTCGATGCCTATGTAGCAGTAGGAAGGTTCCATAAAAGATAATAGATCTATACCAAGAAAATAGAATTATTTTTGAGATTACGATAAATCAGAACAATTTCATCAAAATATTTATATAAGAGGGAACTTCATTTCTTAGCACGTTTTTATAGCATAAAATATATAGTTTGATTGAAAAAATAAAACCGGAAATTTATGCAGAGTTGATGGATTTTGCAATTGATGTACGGTTACTGTCAAACTCCTGTTTAGGTCAGAATGAGTTTGGGTATACTATACAATAAATAAAATAATTCAAAACCTATTTTCTATTGTTTCACGTGAAACATTATGTGGCAGTTTAAAAAATAAAAGTGTTATAATGATATCCAATGAGTAAAAATCCCTTAAAAAAATAAAAAGGAGGGGTACAATGGGACGAATCATTGCAGTTGCCAATCAGAAAGGCGGGGTTGGAAAATCAACGACAGCCATCAATCTATCGGCCTGCCTTGCTGAAAAAGGGAAAAAGGTTCTTGCCATCGACATTGATCCGCAGGGAAATACAACCAGTGGACTTGGCACAGACAAGAATGCAGTAGAAAACACCCTTTATGAGCTGCTGCTTGGAGAAGCAGAGATCAAGGATACTATTATAAGGAACGTTGTAGATAATGTTGACCTGATACCGTCGAATATGAATCTTTCCGGTGCAGAAATTGAACTGGTTGGTCTTGAGGATAAAGAATTTATCCTGAAAAAGATCACGGATAAACTTCGCCGGAAATATGATTACATAATCATGGATTGTCCGCCGTCACTGAGTATGCTTACAATTAATGCTTTGACAGCCGCAACCTCCGTTCTGGTGCCGATTCAGTGTGAGTATTATGCATTGGAAGGTTTGTCACAGTTGATACATACCATCGAACTGGTAAGGGACCGATTGAATAAGAGATTGAAGATTGAAGGCGTGGTCTTTACCATGTATGATGCCAGAACAAATCTGTCACTTCAGGTTGTAGAAAATGTAAAAGAAAACCTGGACCAGAATATATACAAAACGATCATACCGAGAAATGTACGACTTGCAGAGGCACCCAGCTATGGAAAACCGATCAATCTGTACGATTCACGATCTACAGGAGCGGAGAGTTATCGCCTCCTGGCAGATGAAGTTATAGGCAGGGAGGGCGAGTGATGGCTGGAAGAAGAACAGGAGGCCTTGGAAAAGGTCTTGACGCACTGATCCCGAACAAAGCAGGCGGTCCATCAAAGGAACCTGCAAAAAAGACAAGATCTGCAGTTGTAAAAAAAGATAAACCAACTGAAAAAGATAATCTGGCCGCAGAACGACTTGTGAAAATTTCCAGCGTAGAACCAAATCTGAATCAGCCCAGAAGACATTTTGATGAGGATGCGCTGCTGGAACTTTCGGAATCCATTAAACAGTATGGTGTTCTTCAGCCGTTGTTGGTATCCGATAAGAAGGATTATTTTGAGATCATTGCAGGCGAACGTCGCTGGAGAGCTGCCAAGATGGCAGGGCTCAAGGAAGTGCCTGTTGTTGTAAAAGAGTTTACAGACCAGGAAATAGTAGAAATTTCCCTGATCGAGAACATTCAGCGGGAAGACCTGAATCCTATAGAGGAAGCGATGGCATACAAACGTCTGATGGAAGAGTTTCACCTGAAACAGGATGAAATCGCAGACAGAGTTGCCAAAAGCAGAACTGCAGTAACTAATTCCATGCGTCTTCTGAAGCTTTCTTCAAAAGTTCAGGAAATGGTAATTGCAGATATGATCTCAGCTGGTCATGCGAGAGCACTTCTGGGAATTTCTGATGAAGCTCTTCAGGAAACAACAGCCATGAAGGTTTTTGATGAAAAACTCAGTGTTCGTGAGACAGAAAAACTTGTAAAGAATCTGGTTTCTCCTGCGAAAAAAAGTAAAAACAGAGAGAAACACAGCAGAGGATGCCATTTATGAGAGCCTGGAAGAAAAAATGAAAGGTATCATGGGAACAAAGGTATCCATTCAGCGAAAGAAAAACAACAAAGGTAAAATTGAAATTGAATATTATTCCAGAGATGAACTGGAGAGGATCATTGATCTGTTCGAATCTATCAGATAGGAGGCAGAATGAGCGGGATTTTTGAAAGCATGGGAATTGATTCCGGGATTGTGATCATTGTTTTGCTGATCCTTACCATCATTCTTCTGATCAATGTGGTGAGCAGCAATATGCGTCTCAGCCGTTTGGAACGGAAGTACAAGATGTTTATGAGAGGCGGAGATGCACAGTCACTGGAAAAAGTTTTTGTAAGAAAATTTGCACAGATCGACCGGCTGTATGAAGCAAAGGAAGATCATGATCATGACATCAGCTTTATCAAAAAAAATATGAATGTAATGTTCAGCAAATATGGCGTTGAAAAGTATGATGCATTTGATGATGTAGGTGGAAAACTCAGCTTTGCACTGGCGCTTCTTGATAAAAACAATACGGGTCTGATCTTGAATGCGGTTCACAGCCGCGATAACTGTTTCCTTTATTTAAAGGAGATCGTAAAAGGTGAGTCCTATGTTGTACTTAGTCAGGAAGAAGTGGAAGCTTTGAGAAAAGCAGTAAACTTTGGACTTGGTGAGATTGAGAAGGAATAAAAAACTGCAAAGAGTAAGAATATTTTTAATACAGGAGGAATATCATGTTAGACATTAAGTTTGTGAGAGAGAATCCGGAGGTTGTAAAGCAGAATATCCGCAATAAGTTCCAGGACAGCAAACTGGAGCTGGTTGACAAGGTTCTCGAACTTGATAAAGAAAACAGAGAGATCAAGCAGGAGGTTGAGGCTCTCCGTGCTGAGAGAAACAAGATCTCCAAACAGATCGGTGCTCTTATGGGCCAGGGAAAAAGAGAAGAGGCAGAAGAGGTTAAAAAACAGGTTGCTGCATCCGGAACTCGTATTGAGGAACTTTCTCAGAGAGAGAAAGAGGTTGAGGAAGAGCTTCTGAAAGATATGATGGTGATCCCGAACATCATCGATCCTTCTGTACCGATTGGTAAAGACGACAGCCAGAACGTAGAGATTGAGAAATTTGGTGAGCCGGTTGTTCCGGATTTTGAAGTTCCGTATCATACAGATATCATGGAGAATTTTGATGGAATCGATCTTGACAGCGCAAGACGTGTTGCCGGTAACGGATTCTATTATCTGATGGGTGATATCGCACGCCTTCATTCCGCAGTAATTTCCTATGCAAGAGATTTCATGATCAACCGGGGATTTACTTACTGCGTACCGCCTTTCATGATCAGAAGCAACGTTGTTACAGGCGTTATGAGCTTTGCTGAGATGGATGCTATGATGTACAAGATCGAAGGTGAGGATCTGTACCTGATCGGAACAAGTGAGCATTCCATGATCGGTAAATTCATTGACCAGATCATCCCGGAGGAAGAGCTTCCGAAGACACTTACAAGCTATTCTCCGTGCTTCCGTAAAGAGAAAGGTGCTCATGGACTTGAGGAGAGAGGTGTTTACCGTATCCATCAGTTCGAGAAACAGGAGATGATCGTTGTCTGCAAGCCAGAGGAGAGTAAGATGTGGTTCGACAAACTGTGGCAGAATACAGTAGATCTGTTCCGTTCTCTGGATATTCCGGTTCGTACACTTGAGTGCTGCTCCGGTGACCTTGCTGATCTTAAGGTAAAATCCCTCGATGTTGAGGCATGGTCTCCACGTCAGAAGAAATACTTTGAGGTAGGAAGCTGCTCCAACCTTGGAGATGCACAGGCACGTCGTCTGAAAATCCGTGTAAACGGCAAAGATGGTAAGAAATATCTTGCTCATACATTAAACAACACAGTAGTAGCACCTCCGAGAATGCTCATTGCTTTCCTGGAGAATAACCTGAATGCAGATGGATCTGTAAATATTCCAAAAGCTCTGCAGCCATATATGGGCGGTATGACAAAGATTGAGAAAAAGACACGCGCGTAAGAGAAACGCAGGCTTTTTCAGGGAGGTGTTCTTGTGCACAGTTATTTAAAGACCGTTGGTTTTTCACAGATTACCAGAAGAAGTGAAATAAAAGAGATCATCCGTGATGTGATCGCAAGCTACGATGAAAAGGTTTGCGTGGAAAATCATCCGGAAGGCGTATTTGTACAGTTTTCAAAGAATTATGGCTGTGACTGTGGAATCAGCGTTTGTGGTCAGTACGATGAGAACGGTGAGTTTCACGTGGAATATTATTTCCCATTTTTCAGGGGAACAGGAATCACATCCAGGGAAAAAGTGACTGTTGAACGTCATACAGATAAGGAATCTTATGCAGGAGCATGTGATGATCTGCGTATAGGAGTGACTATGATCTTTTATCTGCAGAATCTGGCAGAATATATGCAGGAGAAATACAAAGGCCTGAAAGACCCGGGGGACCGTCCGGTGACGGTTTCCGGTCTGGCTTCTGAGGGAAAGATCCTGTTTCCGCTACAGAAGGATAAGGAAGCTGTAAAGGTGGAGAGAGAGCTTTCCAAAAACAGGACTAATCTGATCGCAGCAGCGCGTAATGGTGATGAGGAAGCTATGGAGAGTCTTACAATGGAGGATATGGATACTTACTCCATGATTTCCCAGAGAATTGTTACAGATGATGTTCTCACGATCGTGGACTCTTATTTCATGCCTTATGGAATCGAATGTGATCAGTATAATGTTCTTGGTGAGATTCTGGACATCATGAAATTTAAGAATATCCTGACAGGTGAAGAAATCTGCCAGATGACTATTGAGAGCAATGATATACAGTTTGATATCTGCATCAACAGCAAGGATCTTCTCGGTGAACCGGCAGTTGGACGCCGCTTCAAAGGAACAATCTGGTTGCAGGGTCAGCTGCACTATTAAGTTTTCGAATTTTGAATTAATTCTTGTAATTTCAAAATAAATATAGTAAAATAATGGTTGTGAAACTTTTGGAAGTGTTCAAAATGTTTCACAACCATATATGTCCATATAGCTCAGCTGGATAGAGCACTCGCCTCCTAAGCGGTGACCAGAGTTATCGCCTCGGCGTATAACAGAAAAATGAATTTGAGTTCGATTCTGTTATGTGATGTCACAATTAAGAGGACATGCGTTTTTGGAAAAGGCGATAGCTTCATACCAAAAAAGTTCATCATATAAGATTGATTCAGCTGACGCAAGTCAGTTTTAAATCATAAAATCCAATGCCGTTGAAATGGCTGAAAACCTTGATTTTAAGCCAAAAATCCGGTATTTGTCCTGTTAGTTTAATGGATAGAACAAGTGCCTCCTAAGCACTAGATGTGGGTTCGATTCCCGCACGGGACGTCCTATTAAAAGCGGAATGTATTAGAAAAATATCTAATATAATTTCTGCTTTTTTGTTTTTTCAAGTGGAAAATGGAATGGAATATCAGCTAATACGGAAAGAATCCTATTAGCCGCTGTCTAATAAAACGCACTGCTGGTATAATAGCTGGAAATAAATCGAAATTCTAATAAAAGAGAAAAGCCAGCTGTTTATTTGAGAAAGTGGATGTAAATTTAAGCTCAGATAAGAAAAAAGAGGAAGGAAAATATCCGGCGGTAAGTTATTAGGCGTGAATACAATAAAATCTTTGCTTAGTGAAAACTAAGGTCAACAGTAAGCCTGTTTGGATCAGATTTCAAAAAGAAATCTATCTGGACAGGCTCTTTCTGTTGCAGATAAGAAATGGAGGAAAGATATGGATACAGTGGCATCAGTTCCAGAAGATGGCGAAAAAATTATAGAGATTCAGCTGGAACGTCTGCGGACCTTTAGGAACCATCCATTTAAGGTTCGGATGGATCAGGAAATGATTCGGCTCAGTGCGAGTGTTGAGAAATACGGAATCATAAATCCACTGATTGTACGACCGATTCCAGATGGTGTTTATGAGATTATCTCCGGACACAGAAGAAAGGCAGCTGCTGAAAAGTTTGGTTACAGGAAGGTGCCGGTCATTATCAGAGTCATGTCAGATGATGAAGCAGTAATTAATATGGTGGATTCCAATTTACAGAGGCAGCAGATAACATTCAGTGAAAAGGCTTTTGCTTATAAGATGAAGAATGAAGCTATGAAGCGAACCGGAGGAAGAAGAAAAAGTAGCCAGTCTGACTACCCGTTGAAAGGAAAAAAGACAGTAGAAATCATTGGTGAAGAATTTTGTGACAGCGCAAAACAGGTACAGCGGTATCTGAAACTGACGGATTTGATTCCTGAGTTACTGGAAAAGCTGGATAACGGTGAACTTTCATTTAACCCAGCTGTGGAACTTTCGTATTTAACGATAGAGGAACAAAAGGAATTTATAGATGCTATGGAGTATACACAGGCAGTTCCATCCATTTCTCAGGCACAGAGAATGAAAAAATTAAGCCGGGAAAAAAAGCTGACGGGAACAAAAATGAGAGAGATCATGGGTGAGATCAAAAAAGGGGAAATTACCAGAGTGATGTTTAACAACGAACAACTGTATCGGTATTTCCCAAAATCATATACCCCGGCAGAAATGAAAGAAGAGATACTGAGCATGTTAAATCAATGGAAATCGCAGAAAACGGCAGCAAAATAGGAGGAAAATTATGTGTAGAGTAATCGCAATATCAAACCAGAAAGGTGGAGTTGGAAAAACCACCACAACCGTAAATCTTGGAATTGGACTTGCCAGACAGGGAAAGAAAGTTTTGCTGATTGATGCAGATCCACAGGGGAGCCTTACAGCAAGTCTTGGTTATGTAGAACCGGACGAAATAGGAACTACACTTGCCACAATTATGATGGCTATCATCAATGAAAAAGAATTTGAGATCACAGATGGCATTCTGCATCATAAAGAAAATGTAGATCTGCTTCCGGCAAATATCGAATTGTCTGCATTGGAAGTAACAATGGGGAATGTGATGAGCAGGGAACTGATTATGAAGGAATATATTGAGGCTGTGAGAACGAAGTACGACTATATCTTGATTGACTGTATGCCAAGCCTGGGACTAATGACAATTAATGCGCTGGTAGCTGCGGACTCCGTGTTGATTCCAGTACAGGCGGCTTACCTTCCGGTGAAAGGTCTTCAGCAGCTGATACATACGATTGCAATGGTGAAGAAACGTCTGAACAGGCAGCTCGTATTTGAAGGAATACTTCTCACAATGGTAGATTTCCGCACAAACTATGCAAAAGATGTGGCTGGTAAAGTGCGTGAATCTTATGGAGAAAAGATAGAGATTTTTGATACGGTGATTCCTATGTCAGTGAAAGCAGCTGAAACAAGTGCAGAAGGTGTCAGCATTTTTTCTCATTGCCTGAATGGAAAAGTAGCGAAAGCATATGAGACGATTGCAAAGGAGGTACTGGGAAATGAAGAGTAAGAGTGCAGACAAAATAAAGATGCCTAGTATAGATGAACTGCTGGGAGTATCCGGTGAGGAAAGTGCAACAGATATTGAGATTAGCAGAATACACAGCTTTGCAAATCATCCATTTAAGGTTTTGGATGACGATAAGATGGATGACCTGGTAGAGAGTATTAAACAGAATGGTGTGCTGACACCTGTTTTAGTAAGGCCAGATAAGAATAACAGCTATGAGATGATATCCGGGCATCGAAGAATGCACGCAGCGATAAAAGCAGGACTGGAAACAATACCGGCCATTGTGCGAGATATGGAAGACGATGAAGCCATTGTCATAATGGTAGATGCCAATATCCAACGAGAAGAACTACTTCCGAGTGAAAAGGCATTTGCATATAAAATGAAAATGGATGCGATGAAGAGGCAAGGTGCCAGAAATGATATTGCAAGTTCCACTTCCACCCAAATTGGGTGGAAGTCAGAAACAGCCGAAGCAATAGGAAAACAAGTTGGCGAAAGTAAAAACCAAGTCAGAAGGTATATCCGCCTAACAGAACTTATTCCAGACCTTCTTGATTATGTAGATAAGAAACGTCTGCAGTTTACCGTTGCGGTTGACATTTCCTATATTGACAAAGAGATTCAAACATGGTTATTTGAATACATCAAAGAAAATGGTACGGTTAAAGCAGTTCAGGTAGCGGCACTCCGCACAGCACTTGAAGCAGAACCGATGACGCAGGCGAAAATGATTTCCATACTGGTAAACAGCCAGCCTGGAAGGAAGCAGGAACAGAAAATCACATTGTCAGAGAAAAAACTGAGAAATTTCTTCTCTGATAAATATACGGCAGAAGATATGGAAAGTGTAATTCTGGAACTTCTGGATCAATGGAAAAGAGGTGAGATAACAGTATGAATTTTGAATACTATTATGGCACTCAGGCTGATCAGTTCAGTTTTATCCGGATTCCAAGGATATTATTATTAGATGAAGCATTTTCCGCACTGTCTTTATCAGCTAAAGTCCTTTACTCGGTACTTCTGGATAGAATGGGACTGTCAATGAAAAATAAATGGCTTGACGAAGAAAACAAGGTGTACATTATCTATCAGATCACGGAGATACAGAGTGACTTGGGATTCTCTAAGAAAAAAGCAATGGATTATCTCACAGAATTGGAGAAAATCGGACTGATTGAAAAGAAAAAGAGAGGCTTTGGATTGCCGAACATTATATATGTTAAGAGCTTTATGGCACATCAGAGTAGTCAAAGAAGTAATGAAATGGGAACTTCACAGGAAAAAGATGTGGTACATAGAAGTATCGAAATGGGAACTCCTGAGGTGATGAATAAGCACCTCAGAGGTGCCGAAACAGATACCTCAGAAGTGCCCAAAAACGGACTGCAAGAGGTTCCCAAAACGGTACCGCTATATAATAAGACTTATATGAATTATAATAATCAGAGTAATATCACATCGAATCATATCAAATCAGATGGCGATAGGATTCGATGTGATCAAAAAGAACAGACAATCAATGCTTATGCTGAACTGGTAAAGAAAAATATTGATTTTGATGTTTTACTGCATACATATAGCAGAGAGCAGGATCTGGTAGAAGAAATATATCAGTTGATTCTGGAGACCGTTCAAACTGAAAAGGATATGATACGGATCGCCGGCGAATATTATCCGGCAGGCTTTGTGAAGGGAAAATTACTGAAACTGAATTATTCGCATATCGAGTATGTGCTGGAGTGCATGGATAAAAATACTACGAAAGTCAGAAACATAAAACAATATTTGCTGGCTGCTTTATTTAATGCACCATCAACGATTGGAAGTTATTATAAAGCAGCGGTAAATCACGACATGCCACAGTACGCAAACTGAAGGAGGTACTTATGATTGTTTTAAGAATGGCAGGAAAAATTTTATTGTTACCGGTGTGGTTATTATTAGCCACTGCCCATTTACTGGTAAAGATCGTAGTTGAAATCTACTGCATCGGCAAAGGGATTGTCAATCTCATTCTGGGTTTTATGCTGATTGGAACACTGCTCTGGTACAGACAATGGGAGCGGTTTGCTTTACTTGCAGTTGCCAGTGGTATCTTGCTGTTCTTTCTGTGGATCGGAGTGTTTATGGAAGTTATACTGGAATCAGCACAACACAAAATTGGAAAATGGATTATTAAGTGAGGAAACTATTATGGAAAAAGAATATATTCAGCTACCAGCATTAAAAAGAGATCTGGATCCAGATGTTGTAAAGGTTTTATGGGCGTTTATTCAATTACCTGAGGAATACCAAGCACGCTATCAGGAGCAATATGAATTGTTAAATCAGAGGAAAGAAGAAGCAGACAGGCAATTACAGGAGAATATCGAAAAGATTGATGCAGACGCAATTCATTTATATGAAGAAACCATGCGGAGCATGATTCGTGATATTGTTCAGCAATCCTGTAACTTAGCTTGTTGGGTTCGTTATCATAAATATGATTTGGAAGAATCTCTGGAGGAGATGATAGACCAGCAGCCACATGCTGCAAAATATATTATTGCAATGAATATACTTATGGATGACGCAGAGGGAAGCGAAAGTCCATTTGAGGGAAACAGTTTTATGACATCATAATTAAGGAAATCACAATCAATAGTGTCCTGTCAGATAACATCGTTGTCTGGCAGGACTATTTTTTTGACTTTTACAGTTCTGAAAATTATATCAAAAATTTTTTCAAAAAGATTCTTAACTAAATCCCCACCTTTTGTATTTAGGAATTGAGCAGGCCACACCATCATTTAAGTCGTGGCAGCTTGCGTACAATGACAACTGAATGAGCTTGCCAATTCGCCGGAGCTGCTGTAGAGAGTTCCGGATAGTCCGTAAGGATAATAGAAACAGAGGTCTGCATATGGCTTTTCTATGGAAAGCTGCGGATCAATAATGATACTCCCGATGATGCCGGTCAGATAAAGTGAGGAATCTGAAGACCATACACGATATGGCTGAGACTGCCTGCAATGGCGTGAACGGATTGGGTGTACCCTGAAATGGGTTACACATGTGAAGAGACAATCTAGCACTGTTTTCTGAAATGATGACAGCCCTGGTTAATGCCAGGGCTGCTGACAATAGAAGCTGTGCGGCAGATTAGTTTTTATTTCGTATCTGATCTGCCGTACTCTTGTGTTGCCAGTAAGGTAGCAAATAGAGTAAGAAAGGGGGGAAGGATGGATGAATATGGTTGTACTTATTGGACGTCTGGTGAGAGATCCCAGTTATAGTGAAGTCGAGACAGAAAAAGGAAAGTATCATATTGCATCATTTTATCTGGCTGTGCCGAGAAATTTTAATAAAGGTGTCAATTATATTAAAATTACAACTTTTGGAAAACAGGCAGATTTCGCAAGGGATTTCCTGACAAAAGGAAAACGTGTTGCAATACTTGGTGAGCTGATGATCGGAAGCTATAAAGATAAGGAAACAGATAAAACGGTCTATACCACAGAGGTAACTGCAAGCCGACTGGAATTTGCTGACGGAAAAGATGCTAATGGGAACACTCCGATACCTTTTCCAGAACCAGATACAGATGGGTTTCAGCATATCCCGGACGGGTATGATGAAGAATTACCATTTCGATAAGGAGGGCAAGATGAATCAGGTAGATAAAGAACTGATGCAGGAAAAAGGAATCCTGACGGAAAATGAAAAAGCAGATGAATATGAAATCCAAAAGGCAGCCATGAAAGAGGCTGTTTTTTTCCTGGCTGCAATGCTGGAGAAAAATCTGGATATGTCAGAACTTCAGACAATTTCCTTATATCTGAAGGAATTATCCATGAAGCAGCATTATATGCACATTCACCTGTATGTTCAGCAGCTTTACAGAAACAGCAGACCGCATGAGGAACTGGAAACATTCTATGCAGCATCTTTACAGGAAGAAGCACAGCGAATGTACAGCACTTATTTTGTTGCGTATCTGAAAATGCTGATCGGGCGGTTGAGTGAAATGGATGATCTGATCAACTTAAAAAAACTTATGAAAGAGGAGGAAAATCGTGAATAATAATTCAGAATTTATGCCGGTAGAGTGTTTGAATGTTCCGAAAGTGCTTTTCTATGATAAGCAGTACGAGGATTTATCTATGGATGCAAAACTTATCTATGCACTGCTGTTGGACAGAAAGGAAATGGCCATCAGAAATGGGTGGGTAGATGAGTATGGAGACACTTATGTGATTTATCCAAAACAGGAAATAAAGAAATATCTGAATATATCCAGATATCGGATTGACCAGGCACTTGCAGAACTGGAAGAACATGATCAAATGGTAGAAGTGACAGTACCTTATCCAGGGAAGCTCTGCCAGTTCTATGTGAAGGATATCACTGACAATGAAAAACAGATGGAGGAAGACATAATGAAGAAAATGAAAGAAAGTAATGAAGAGAATTGTTGTAGAGCATCAGGGTGTGGCTATGCAAGATGCTTTACAGGTATTTCACCTAAATACATGGCGAAAATGAATAAAGAAGACAGGAATAATTTCCAAACGGCTATAGAAGAAATACTGGAAGATCTTAATCTGGGAGGTCATGTTACAGCAGGGCCATTGATGTCAGAAAGAACCAAAGAATCTTTTGACAGTTATAAAGATGAGGCGTATTACAGTCTCAGCCCTAAGAAGCGAAAGATCGTTGATATGCAGCAGAGGGGCTATATTGATGAGGATGGACAGATTGATGAAGACGCCATCTATGATGATGCCTGTGAAGCAGCAGAAGAGCTGGCAGTATTTTTGCGAGCAGTTTTCAATAATCCGAAAGAAGATTCAAAGAAACTGATTAAATTTCTGGATAATCTCAGGACAGCAGGAAAATATAAACAGCTGCAGGCTACGCTGATCGGATTTGAGCTTCTTTTTGAATTTCCAGAAAAATATCTTGAAGATGTGGAATGTTGTCTTGGTGAAGCAAGAAAATCTTACCTTTCCGCCGTGATTGGATTTACACAAAATATGTTGGATATGACTGCGGAGCAGAAAGAACAGGAGTAGAAATGCAATGGAGTTTTCATACTTTCAGGAGCATGAATCTGAGCAGTTTACATTCTTCCGGATTCCGAAGATTCTTTTTTCAGATGAACGGTTTGCCGGTCTTTCCTCAGAAGCCAAGATATTATACGGCTTGATGCTTGACCGGGTAGGATTATCCAGGAAGAATGGCTGGATAGATCAGAATGGGAATGTGTATATCCAATATACCATTGAAGAAATGATGTCAGTCCTCAAATGGACAAGATACCGTATTTATCAGCTTTTGGATGAGCTGGATACAAAAGAAAATGGGATTGGTCTGATTGAGCGGAAACGTGTGGGATTGAACAAACCCAATCTGATTTATGTAAAGAATTTTGCTTCTGTGAATCGGACAAGGGGAGAGCCGGAAGTCCGGGAGCCAGATGTCCGGAAGTCTGACATATCAGATATCCGGATGTCTGAGAGCCAGATATCTGGAAGTCTGTCAGCCAGAGTTCCAGAAGTCTGCCAGTCAGACGCAAGTAATACTGATAGAAATAAGAATGAAGAGAGTAATACTGATTCTTTTTTTATAAGGAAATCTGAATCTGTGTATAGTTGTGGTAGTTTTCAGAATGTAATTCTGGCTGACCGGGAACTGAAAGAATTGAAGCACAGGTTCCCATATGACTGGCAGAACTGGATTGAACGGCTATCTTCTTATATGGCTTCCACAGGAAAAAAATACCGGAACCATTATGCTACGATCTGTAGCTGGGCGGTAAAGGAACAAAAGAATATTCCAGGTAAGAACTATGATCTGCCGGAAGGAAAGGGGTTCTAATGGTTGAGCATATCATTGAGCAGACAGCACAGAAAGTAAAGGAAAACCAGAACCTGAAGAATACAGATTATCTGGATGCAGAAGGGCTGTGCTGGTGTGGTATTTGTGGGGAACGCAAAGAAAACAGATATAAGGTACTCGGCCATGAAAGAATCCTGCCTTGTCTGTGTCGATGTGACAGAGAGAAGCTGGAAGCTCAGAAAGAGGAGGAACGCAAACAGGATTTTGCAATTAAGGTGAGCAATCTGAAATCTGTAGGGCTGACAGAACCAAGGTTTCGGGAGTGGCGGTTTGAAAATGATAATGGCAGCACCCCGAAGCTGGATATTGCAAGGCAGTATGTGGAGAACTGGAAGGATATGCAGCAGCGCAATATTGGATATGTGCTGATGGGACCGGTAGGAACTGGGAAGAGTTTCTTTGCCGGTTGTGTCGCAAATAGGCTTATGGAACAGGGAATACCGGTTATGATGACCAATTTTTCCAGAATTTTAAATGAATTAACCAAACCCTATGCGGATAAAATGAGTTTATTTCCCATCTGGTATCTTATCCGCTTCTGATTATTGATGATCTGGGAATTGAACGCAACTCAGAATTTGCCTTGGAAATGATCTATAACATCATTGATCGCAGATATTGTATTAAGAAACCTTTGATTGTAACTACCAATCTGTCCTATCAGGATATGACAAGAACAGACCTAGATATGGATCACCAGAGAATCTACAGCAGGCTGATGGAAATGTGTCTTCCGATTATTTATCAGGGACAGGATCAGCGTCTGCATGAGCAGGATATTAAGCTGGAGTGGATGAAGTCACAGCAAGAATAATCAGGAAAGAAGGTGATGAAAATGATTCCGATAGAGGACAGCAGTTAATTCATGGAAAGGAGGATGCCGGAGAAGCTCCGGTCAAAGGTAAATGCAGGAAGAAGTTACGCAAAAAACAATCGCATTATGTATCAGAACGACGAAGCTGACAGCAGATGTGTTAAAAGCTGCTATGCGGGCTTATCTTCGGTCACATAATCAAAAAAAGCAGCAAAAGATGCAGACGCAAAAGACTGGAAAAGTTACAGTGAAGCAACTGGCAAAGCAAAATGGAGGTATGACCAACATTGAGATTACCAACAAAAATATCCGTTCTTTTGAGCGGTATGCCAGAAAATACGGCATTAATTATGCCCTGAAAAAAGATAAGAGCAAAGATCCACCTGTATATATGGTGTTCTTTAAAGGGCGAGATCAGGACGCATTAAATGCGGCATTTCGTGATTTTTCCACGGCTCAAATTAAACGGGCAAATAAATCGTCTATCCATCAGAAGCTGCAGAAACTCAGGGGTATGATGAAAGTACAGAAGAAAGATAAAGTCAGACAGAACCATCAGGAGCAGTCGAGGTAAGATTTTTGAAGAAAAGTCATACCAGAACTGTAAAACTGAAATTTCTGTCTGATTTTTTTCAGAAACTGTTTAACCAGCTGAAGGGTAAGCTGTCCGCCATGGATATAAAAAGGCTGGTGGCTATCAATATCCCTTATTTTTTTATCTTTGTTATTGCAAACCGGATTTCCTGTCTGTATCAGATTAGTCCGGGAATGACAGTAAGCGATAAGATGATGTATCTGATGACACATTCTGATAAGGTGTTGGGGCTGGTTCCAAGTACGGATATCATAGATATTCTGATTGGTGCAGGGACGGCGGTGGCTGCAAAGCTATTGATGTGGCAGAAGCAGCAGGACGCCAAGAAGCTCCGAAAAGGTGTGGAATATGGCTCTGCCAGATGGGGAGACAGGGATGATATTAAACCATATATGTCAGACAATCCCTGGATGAATATTCCATTGACTGCTACAGAATCCATCACAATGGAAAGCAGACCAAAGAATCCGAAGTTTGCCAGAAATAAGAATATTCTGGTTATCGGGGGATCTGGATCAGGAAAAACCCGTTTCTTTGTAAAACCATCTGTCATGCAGATGAACTGCAGTTATGTGGTAACTGATCCAAAAGGAACCCTGATCGGGGAGGTCGGCAGGCTTTTAAAGCGTGGCGCACCGAAAAGGGATGCTAATGGGAAAGTGATAAAAGGCACAGATGGAAAGCCTATTTATCAGCCGTATGTCATTAAGGTACTGAATACCATTAACTTTTCAAAAAGTCTTCATTACAATCCTTTCGCCTATATCAAGTCCGAAAAGGATATTTTGAAACTGGTTACAGTCATTATGGCAAATACCAAAGGTGAAGGCGAAAAGGAAAATCAGGACTTCTGGTATAAAGCGGAAAGACTGTTATATACCGCCCTGATTGCTTATATCTGGTATGAAGGAAGTGAAGAAGAGAAGAACTTTTCTACGCTTCTGGATCTTTTGAATGAATCAGAGGTAAGAGAGGATGATGAAGAATATCAGAATCCGGTAGATCTTCTGTTTGAGGAACTGGAAGAGAAAGAACCGGAACATTTTGCAGTGCGCCAATACCGCAAATATAAACTTGCGGCGGGCAAAACTGCAAAAAGCATACTGGTTAGCTGTGGAGCCAGACTTGCTCCCTTTGATATAGCGGAGCTTCGTGAGATCATGTCCTATGATGAAATGGAACTGGATATGATCGGTGACCGGCTGACAGCATTGTTTCTCATTATGTCGGATACAGATACCACATTTAACTTCGTGATTGCTATGCTGCAGTCCCAGCTTTTCAATCTGTTGTGCGATAAAGCAGACGATGTGTATGGTGGCAGGCTGCCGATCCATGTGCGTGTCATCTGTGACGAGTTCGCAAATACGGGAAAGATTCCCAATATGGACAAACTAATTGCAACGATCCGAAGCAGGGAAATCTCTGCTTCTATTATTTTGCAGTCACAGTCGCAGCTGAAAACCATGTATCAGGACGCAGCAGACACGTTGGTGGGAAACTGTGATACGACGTTATTCCTTGGTGGGAAAGAGAAATCGACGCTAAAGGAAATCAGCGAGATTCTTGGTAAGGAAACCATTGATCTGTATAACACTTCTGAAACAAGAAGTAACCAGAAGTCTTATGGACTGAATTACCAGAAGCTCGGAAAACAGCTGATGACGGAAGACGAAATTGCGGTGATGGATGGAGGAAAATGTATCTTGCAGATCAGAGGGGCTAGGCCATTCTTTTCTGATAAATATGATATTACAAAACATCCTAACTACCGATATCTGTCGGATGCAGATCCAAAGAACTGGTTCCGTCCAGAAATTGAATTAAATCCGCAGTATGTACCGAAGCCGGAGGAAGAGGTCGAGGTTACAGAAATAGATCTTACACAGGAAAGTGAATAAGCGGAAATCCGAAACAATTCCATTTGCAGAAGCAAGTGTTCAGATAGATGGGAGCGTAGAGGGTTGAATAAAGAAGAAAGGAGAACGCCGGTGATGGGTCTTGGAGAAAATCAGGACTTGCTCCCAGATCCGTCACTTGGCGGACAAATCAAATTACAGAACCGGCTTATAAGATTATATGGCATTTTTCAGCAGTGCAGTCAGCACTCTGTCCACACTGGTTACAGCAATCGGCGCTGGCCTTGGTGTGTGGGGAGTGGTAAACCTTCTGGAAGGTTACGGAAATGACAACCCTGGGGCAAAGTCACAGGGAATTAAGCAGCTCATGGCAGGAGCTGGCATTATGGCGCTGGGAACTACCCTGATTCCACAGCTCTCTTCCTTATTCTGATGGAAGGTAACAGAGATTGAATACCATTGTCGAACGTATTACGGAAGCCATCAAAGATATACTGATCAACTTTATCCAGTCAGGGATGGAAGATATGTTCGTAGAGGTCAACAATAAAGTTGGCACAATCGCAGCACAGGTCGGACAGACACCGCAGGGATGGAACGGGAGTGTTTTTTCGCTGATCAAAAATCTGTCGGAAACGGTAATGGTCCCCATTGCAGGGATGATCATTACCTTTGTCCTGTGTTATGAACTGATTACGATGGTGACACAGAAAAATAATTTTCATGAGTTTGAGACATTTAATATCTTTATCTGGGTATTTAAGGCATATATTGCGATTTATCTGGTAACGAATACCTTTAACATCACGATGGCGGTCTTTGATGTTGGCCAGCATGTGGTTAATGGGGCTGCCGGAGTGATCAGTGGAAGTACAGAGATTGATGCAACAACAGCAATCACCAATCTGCTGGACACAATGGAAGATATGGAAGTCGGGGAACTGTTCTTGCTGGCATTGGAAACGATGCTGATCAGCATGACAATGAAAATATTATCGGTTGCCATAACCGTAATTCTTTACGGACGTATGATAGAAATATATTTGACGTGTTCCGTAGCACCAATTCCGTTTGCTACTATGACAAATAAAGAATGGGGCAATATCGGAAATAACTATTTGAAAGGACTGTTTGCGCTGGCATTTCAGGGTTTCTTTATGATGGTCTGCGTAGGGATTTATGCAGTCATTGTACAGTCGATGACGATCTCATCGAATATTCATGGGGCGATGTTCTCCATAGCAGCTTATACGATAGTCCTTGCCTATTCACTGTTTAAAACAGCGAGCTTATCAAAGTCAATCTTTAATGCCCATTAAAATGGGAGAAAGGAAAATACCGGAAAACGGTATCAGGTGAAGAAATATGGCTTATGTACCAGTACCAAAAGACCTGACACAGGTCAAAACCAAATTAGTGTTGAATTTAACCAAGCGTCAGCTGATCTTTTTCAGTCTGGCAGCGGCGGTGGGAGTTCCATTTTATTTTCTGACCAGAAAAGGGTTAGGCTCCAGCATTGCAGCAATTTTGATGGTAACAGTGATGCTGCCTTTCTTTTTTATGGCTATGTATGAGAAGGATGGACTTCCCTTTGAAAAAGTAATGGGGAATATCATCAGGCAGAAGTTTATCAATCCGGGGACACGCCCCTATAAAACAGAGAACTTTTACGGTCAGATCGGTATGCTCCTGAAAGAGGAGGATGTGCCAAATGGCAAAAAGAAACCGTCGGGAAGAGCAGCTGCAGCATATGGAAGCGGACCTCAGAAAATCCCGAAAAGCAAAAAGAAGCAAAGAAGATAAGAAACTTGCAAAAAAGGAAAAGGAACGGAAGAAGCAGGAAAAACGCAGAAGAAAGCAGGCAAAAGTGCCACGGACAGCGCAGCAGTCCATTCCTTATCTACGGATGTTTCAGGATGGAATCTGTCAGGTGACAAAGACTTTCTTTTCCAAGACAATCCAGTTTTATGATATCAATTATCAGCTGGCATTGAATGAAGATAAAACGACAATTTTCGAGAATTATTGTGATTTCCTGAATTACTTTGATTCTTCAATTTCTGTACAGCTGTCGTTCATTAATCAGCAGGTGGATGCGACAGAGTTTGAGAAAACCATTGATATTCCATCACAGGATGATGATTTTAATGAAATCCGTGAGGAATATAAGGGAATGCTGAAAAATCAGCTGGCGAAGGGGAACAACGGTCTGGTGAAGACCAAGTATATTACCTTTGGCATTGAAGCGGAAGATCTGAAGATCGCACGTCCAAGGCTGGAACGTATCGAGGCAGATGTGCTGAATAACTTTAAGGTGCTTGGGGCGCAGGCACATTCTTTGAATGGCTGTGAGCGTCTGGAAATCATGTACCACATTTTCAATCAGGATCGGATTGAGCCGTTTCGGTTTGATTATAAAATGCTTCCGGAAACCGGTATGAAGACCAAGGACTTCATTGCACCGACTTCCTTCAATTTCACCAAAAACCAAACATTTCTGATGGGAAAGACAATCGGTTCCGTCAGTTATCTGCAGATCCTGGCACCGGAACTGACAGATCGGATGCTTGCAGATTTTCTGGATGTGGAGGACAGCATCAATGTGAACATCCATATTCAGTCTATTGATCAGGCAGAAGCAATCAAGATGATCAAGGGAAAGATTTCGGATCTGGATAAAATGAAGATCGAGGAACAGAAAAAAGCAGTACGTTCTGGATATGATATGGATGTGCTGCCATCGGATCTGGTTACTTATGGTGAGGAAGCAAAAAACTTACTGGAAGATCTGCAGTCCAGAAATGAGCGTATGTTTCTGGTGACGGTACTGGTGATGAGTACCGCAAAGAAGCGGCAGAAGCTGGATAACAATATCTTTCAGGTGCAGGGTATTGCACAGAAATATAACTGTTCCTTACGCCAGCTGGACTACCAGCAGGAGCAGGGACTGATGTCCAGTATTCCGCTGGGGTTAAACAGAATAGAAATTCAGAGAGGGCTTACCACTTCGGCAACAGCAATCTTTGTGCCATTTACGACACAGGAACTGTTCCAGAATGGAGAAGCCCTTTATTATGGGCTGAATGCGTTGTCTAACAACATGATCATGGTGGATCGAAAGAAACTGAAGAACCCGAATGGATTGATTCTTGGTACACCGGGTTCCGGTAAATCTTTCAGTGCGAAAAGGGAGATTGCCAACTGTTTCCTGATTACAGAAGATGACATCATCGTCTGTGATCCTGAAGCCGAGTATTATCCCTTGGTATCTGCATTACACGGGCAGGTTATCCGTATTTCTCCGGTATCAGACCAGTATATCAATCCGATGGATTTGAACCTGAATTATTCCGAAGAGGATAATCCGCTGTCACTGAAATCAGACTTCATTCTTTCTCTCTGCGAGCTGATCGTAGGTGGAAAAACAGGTCTGGAACCAGTCGAGAAAACCATCATTGACCGTTGTGTCAGACTGGTTTATCAGGAATATCTGGCTGATCCGGTTCCGGAGAAAATGCCGGTTCTGGAAGACCTGTACGATCTTCTCCGCAAGCAGGACGAGCCGGAAGCACAGAGGCTGGCAACAGCACTGGAAATTTATGTTACTGGTTCCTTGAACGTATTCAATCACCGGACAAATGTAGATATCAATAATCGTATCGTATGCTTTGATATCAAGGAACTTGGAAAGCAGCTGAAAAAGATCGGGATGCTGATCGTACAGGATCAGGTATGGAACAGGGTAACCATTAACCGGTCAGCACACAAATCCACCAGATACTATATTGATGAGTTCCATTTGCTTCTGAAAGAAGAGCAGACAGCCAGCTATTCTGTGGAGATTTGGAAGCGATTCCGTAAGTGGGGCGGTATTCCGACTGGTATTACGCAGAATATCAAGGATTTGCTGGCATCCAGAGAGATTGAGAACATTTTTGAAAACTCAGATTTTATTTATATGCTGAATCAGGCATCCGGTGACCGTCAGATTCTGGCGAAGCAGCTGAATATTTCACCTACCCAGCTGTCTTATGTAACGAACAGCAATGAAGGAGAGGGACTTTTGTTCTATGGAAATGTAATCATTCCGTTTATCGACCACTTCCCGAAAAATTCATCACTGTATCGAATTATGACAACAAAACCGGAAGAACAGGAGGTCTAACATGGCAGAAGGCGTACTTATTGGCATTGTAATTGGATTTGGAGCAGGCGTACTTGTTACCGTCGGAATTGGAATGATGATGGTATTAAGTGGCCGTCCAGATTGAGTAAGAGGAGGAAAAACATGGATAGATTGATATGCCTTGTCCTTATGGGAGGCGCATATATTGTTGGTATGCTCAGCGGAGTATTTACCAGCTGTCTGATGATTGCATCAGGCAGATACCACGAAGAGGAGGAAAAGTTAATTGGCACAGCAGAGGATGAAAAGCCGAGCCAGGAAAGTCCAGAAGATGACCAGAGATGGTCTGGTGGAAGAAAACCTGAGTGATAAGTCCACTGTCAAGCTAAGCAGAAGAACCGGTGATGTGAAGATGGAGCGGAAAATCCACCGGGGGAAAGAAGAATATGTGGAAAGCCCCCGTAGCGCACAGCAGTCCAGAGATGCACCGGAAAGTGGAAAAAAACGGCAAGTACAATACAAAAATGCTTCTGATCAGCCTGTAAAAGAATTGGAAACAGATCAGGCTCATTTTGCAAACGATAGCGGAAAACAGAAGAACCGTAAGAATGCTCAAAGGCTGCGTACAGAAGAGAAAAAGTCTTCTGAAGGAAAATTACAGGAACGGGAGCATAAAACCTTATACACCAGCAGGGGAGATTCCAGAAAAGAAGAAACTGGTGGAACCAAACGTCCAAAACAGAAAAAACGGTTACAGTTTGCTGAAAAAGAGACAGGTGCTGCAGATCTGGAAAAGAAAGCAGAAAAAGTGGTGTCACCTGAAAAGAAAAAGGCAAAAGCACATTCCAATCGTGAGCAGGTGTTCACACAGCCGGCAGAAGATACTGGGAAAAAGAAGCGGCTGCACTTTGAGGGGGAAAATTCCACAAAAGAGCCAGTAAAGACAATGACTGGAAATGCAGCAAGAGGAGCAACAGCTGCAGTGCGTCGGAAACTGGCAGAATCTGAGGATGATAATGCTGCTGTGCAAGGCGTTCTGGAGATAGAACAAAATGCAGAGCGGTCAGTCAGACTGGCACAGGCCAGTGTCCGATCCCGGCAGCGTAGAAAGAATCGGACAGCAAGGAGACTGGAAAGAAAAACTGACCGGGTGGAAGTTCAGAAGCGATACCGGGATCTTTTGTCTAAAGATGAGAAGTTGCAGAGAAGTTTCCAGATAAAAAAGCAGATTCAGAAACAGCGGATAAAGCGTGAATATGCCAAAGCCAAGCGGATGGAGCAGTCAATGGGAACGGCTACAGTCGGAACCATTGATTACATCAAGAAAATCGGCGGTAAAGTGACCAACTTTTTCAAGGAAAACAGAAAGGTATTTATAAGCATCGGAGTATTGCTTGCCCTGATGCTTTTAATTATGTCTTCTTTTACTTCCTGTTCTTCTATGTTTATTCAGAACGTGGTGAATTATACAGGAGCAGGATATATGTCAACTGACCAGGCTATCCGGGATGCGGATCTATATTATACGCAGTTGGAAGCCAACCTTCAGGAAAAGGTCAACCGTATAGAAGCAGATCATACCGGATATGACCGGTACCGCTATAACATTGATGAGATTGGACACGATCCGTTTATTCTGATCAGTTACCTGTCTGCAAAATATGAAATCTTTGAATTTGACAGTCAGGTAAAAGCAGATCTGGATGCGCTGTTTGCGGCTCAGTACAGTCTGACAGCAGAAAGTTCCACGGAAACTATTACGGAAAAGAAGATGGTTCGTGTAGGAGAATCACTGGGACAGGTAGTGACTTCTGGTTACTGCAGCTGTCCGATATGCTGTGGGCAGTGGTCAGGGGGACCGACGGCCAGTGGTGTATATCCACAGGGAAATCATACGATTGCCGTAGACGCATATAATCCGATTCTTCCATTTGGAACGAAAGTTGTGATGAATGGTGTGGAATATACGGTTGAGGATACAGGAAACCTTGCACAGTATGGAGTTACCTTTGATGTTTACTATGATTCGCATTCAGATGCGCTGAATCATGGACACCGCACATGGGAAGCATATCTCTCTGATGCAAATGGCAGTCAGGAGATTGAAGTTACAACAACCACAACAGAATCTGTTTACAGTGTTACCCTGACAAACCGAAGTCTTACCGGAATCTGCCAGAACCGTATGAATACACAGCAGAAGGCTCTGTTTTCGGCATATAACGAGACAAAAGGCAACCTGCAGATGTTTGAAAGCCCTACAGATATCAACTGGTATTACCGTGTGAGCAGCTATTATGGATACCGGATTCATCCGATAACCGGAGCAAATGCGCTTCATAATGGAGTAGATATTTCACTGGCAGAAGGGACGCCGGTAGTTGCCGGGCTGACTGGTAAAGTTACCACATCCACTTACAATGACAGTTATGGAAATTATGTGGTAATTGAAGATCAGGATGGATATGAAATTCGGTATGCACATCTTTCATCAAGGAGTGTATCAACCGGACAGCAGATTGAAAAAGGTGAAGAAATTGGAAAAGTCGGAAGTACCGGTAATTCAACCGGACCGCATCTGCATCTGGAACTTCTTCATAATGGAGAACGCTTAAATCCGCTGTTTTATTTTGAAACTGGTGATACGATGCCGGGCGGAGATGTGGAGTATTCGTCAGAAGCTGCGAAAAGACTGGTACAGTATGCCCTGCAATTCCAGGGAGTTCCGTATGTTTGGGGTGGATATTCTCCGAGTGGATTTGACTGTTCGGGATTTGTCAGCTACTGTCTGACCAATTCAGGGGTATTAAATACTGGCCATCTGGACTGTAATGGATTATTGGCAAGAATGACTGTGATACCGGAATCAGAGATGCAGCCGGGAGATATTATTTTTTTTCAGGGAACCTACGCAACTTCTGGTGCATCCCATGTTGGCATCTACATTGGAAATGGACAGATGGTACATTCTGGAAATCCCAATAAAATATCCGATATCTATAGTTCCTATTTCCAACAGCATTGGATGTGTGTAGCCAGATGGTAAGAAAGGGTGGAGCAGGTAAATCCTGCTTCACGGAAAGGAGAATTATGAAGCCATTAGAAAAAGCCAGACAGGATCTGGAAAAAGCAAAGAAAAAACGAGACGCTTCTAAGAAAAGACTGGAAGCAGATGAATTTACCGTGAAAGAATGCGAGGCGGCTCTCATGGAATCGGAGAATAATGAGTATGTAAATGAAATCCGGGCATGGGGACTGACCGTAGAAGAGTTAAAAGAAATTCGTGCGGCAATGCAGAAAAAATCTCTGACAGAGGTGCTACACGAAAAGGAGGAGAAAGACAGAAATGATGAACATTATAAAGTTGAAAACTAAGAAAAATGTGGATAACCGGTCAGGAAAAACAGGGACAATGAGGATAAAGAAAGGTATCTGTTATGCCATGCTGACCGGAATACTTGTATCCTGTGTCGGACCGGCAATGCCAGTTTTTGCAGAGGATGCAGGAGAAGCTGCTATTTCTATTGAAAAGCCTTCCGGCTGGAAACAGGGAGAAACCAGTGTAACCGTGACGGTGGATGACAGCGGACTGGGAGATGGCGTTTCCATCACAAAGGTAGAAGCAAAGATTGGAGAAGATGGTTCCTGGACAGATATTACTTCCAATCGGACAATCAGTATTTCCCAAAACGTTACAGTATATATCAGGGCTACCGATTCTAGCGGTAATACTTATGAACAGAACCGCTCGATCCGGTGTTATGACGATGAAAAACCGACATTGATTGCTTCTTTATCAGAGGGTGTTCTGTCGATTCAGGCCAGTGATACAGTATCTGGAATTGCAAGCATTACTGTCAACGGAACCGAATACACAGATTTATCAGAAGGGCAATTAAAGATCCAGTTGACACAGAAGGATTTTACGACCAAGAAAATTGAAATTTCTGCAAAAGATGCAGCCGGAAATGTATCCGATACCTATTCCATGCAGAATCCCTATTATGAATGGGCTGTAAAACAGGCCATCGCCCAGTCTGCCGATTCACAGGGAAGTACAACGACTTCTGGTGAAAATACAGAAGTGACGTCCCCATTACCGCAGGATTCTACTCCGAGCGAGCCGACTTCTTCTACTGGAACTGTGACAGACCGCACTGTAACTGGAATCGAAGAGCAGCTTGCCAATCAGAATGAAACAGTAGATACAATCTCATCTACAACCACGGCTGCAGGTAAGGAGTTTTATACCATTTCCACCAAAAGCGGAAAAGTGTTTTATCTGGTAATTGATAATGACCAGAGCCAGGATAACGTGTATTTCCTTACGGAAGTAGATGAAAAAGATCTGATGAATTTTACCTTGTCAGATACGACTACTCTTCCGGATGTGGATACGGTTTATGCAACCGTAGATGGCAGTGACGAGCAGACAGAAACACCGACGCCAGAACCGGAAACGGAAACCAATGAGCCAGAAACAGAAGAAGAAGAGGTTCAGATGCCAGAAGATAAAGCTGGATTTGGCACTTATCTAATCATTGGATTGATTGCAGCAGGTGCTGGAGCAGGAGCCTGGTACATGAAGATCTATAAACCAAAGCATGAATTTGATGATGAAGAGGAATATGAAGAGTACGAGGAAGCTCCGGTCTATGAAAAGGACGATGCAGACATGCAGGAAGCAAAACCGGAAGAAAGGGCGGTTCTGGAAGATGAAGAAGAGGAGGATGAAGACGGAGAATGAGACTTGTAATTGCAGAAAAACCGTCGGTGGCGATGGCTCTGGCTTCCGTGATCGGAGCCAGAAGCCGCCGGGATGGTTTTGTGGAGGGAAATGGTTATCTGGTTTCCTGGTGTGTAGGTCATCTGGTGGGACTGTGTGATGCAGCCGATTATGATGAGCGGTACCGCAAGTGGAATTATGATGATCTTCCGATTGTTCCTGAAAAATGGAAGAAAAAAATACTGGAAGGAACAAAGAAGCAGTTCGGAATCTTACAGACATTGATGAATCGTAATGACGTAACGGAAGTGATCTGTGGAACAGATGCAGGACGGGAAGGGGAACTGATCTTTCGTCTTGTATATGAACAGGCAGGCTGCAGAAAACCAGTAAAACGTTTATGGATTTCTTCAATGGAAGAAAATGCAATTCGGGAAGGATTTCAGAATTTAAAAGATGGCTCTTACTATGATGATCTTTATCGCAGTGCTTTATGCAGAGCGCAGGCAGACTGGCTGGTAGGGATTAACGGGAGCCGTCTTTTTTCTGTTTTATACAACAAAAACCTGAAAGTAGGGCGTGTACAGACACCGACACTTGCCATGATTGTGGAGAGAAATCAGGAAGTGACAGGTTTTAAAAAAGAACAGTATTTTGAAGCCCATCTGTTCTGCCGTGATCTGGAAGCAGTCAGTGACAGAATGAACAGCCTTGAGGAAGCAGAACAGCTTGTGAAGCAGTGCCAGGGAAAACGATGCCAGATTATCAGAGATGAGGAACAGACAAAGACGGTTCAGCCACCGAAACTGTATGATCTGACTACACTGCAAAGGGATGCCAACCGGATTCTGGGCTACACCGCACAGGAGACACTGGATGCCGCCCAGTCATTGTACGAGGAAAAGCTGATTACTTATCCGAGAACAGACAGCCAGTATCTGAGTGATGATATGGAGCAGACAGCAGAAGAACTGGCAGAACTTCTGGATGGAGATCTGGATTTTCTGGAATTGGAAGATTATGAACCGGCAGTTGACAGGACTTTAAATTCCAGTAAAGTCTCTGATCACCATGCCATTATTCCGACCAGTCAGATAAAATCAGCCGATCAGAAAACACTGAAAACGAAAGAGCGGAATATTTTATATCTGGTTGAAAGTCGGTTCCTGATGGCAACCAGCAGGGCATATGTTTATGAATCTCATAAATGCGAGGTTCAATGTGAGGGTATCTTATTCCATATGTTATCCCATCGCATAAAGCAGGAGGGTTTTAAAGCAATAGAACGGAAAATGTATCTGTTCTTTGGTAAGAAACTGCCAGAGGAAATCCATCAGATGGCAGAAATCCGTTTGCTGGAGGATTATGGTCCCTGCCGTGTGGAAGTTCAGGAAAAATGGACGCAGCCGCCCAGACAGTTTACCGAGGATACGCTGCTACAGGCAATGGAGAGGGCAGGAAATGAAGACCTGACCGAAGATACAGAAAAGAAGGGAATCGGAACTCCGGCAACAAGAGCCGGGATTATCGAAAAGCTGATCAGCTCCGGGTTCGTAAGCAGAGATAAAAAGAATCTGGTGCCAACCAATGATGGAAATGTTCTGATCACTATTCTTCCGGATGAAATCAAATCTCCGGCAATGACAGCCCAGTGGGAAATGCAGTTGAATCAGATCGCCAGAGGGGAAGCCGATGCAGGAGGCTTCCTGCAGGGGATTATCCGGATGTTAAAAGAATTGATTTCCCGGTACTCAGGGGTGTCAGAGAAGCAGAAAGAGCAGTTTTCTCATGGAACGAAAAAGAAAGTATGGGAAGTTGTCCCAGATGCGGAAAGCCAGTCTATGAGGGACAGAAAAACTTTTACTGTTCAGACAGAAAATGTCAGTTTGCTCTTTGGAAAAATGACCGTTTCTTTGAGAGTCAGGGCAAAAAGATGGATGCCGGGACAGTGAAAAAACTGCTTGCAAAAGGAAAATCCATTATAAAGACTTGCGTTCCCAAAAGACGGGTAGAACTTATGAAGCAAACTGTTGTTATGGCGGATTCAGGTGAAGGCTATGTAAAGTTTAACCTGGAATTTCCGCAGAGATAATGAAGAAAGAATGAGGTAGAATCTATGAAATACGGAAGATTTAAGAAAGCAGTATCAGGTTTTCTGGCAGCAATGACGATCATGACTACTGTATTTTCACCGCTGAGTGCATATGCAGCAGAAGTACCGCCAGAGGAGCCAAAGCCACCGCTTTACGAGGAAGTGAAAGATCAACTGGATGTAGATGAAGTGGTGAAAGCGGAAGATCTGGAATTGGAATATGGATGCAATTTTGATGTGAAAACAGATTTCAGTAATATTGAGATTCCAGATAATGAGAAGGTGAAAGTGACCTTTGAAGAAGCGAAAAATGAATCCGGCGAAGAGTTTACAACACAGAAATCTGATTCCTACAAAGCGGTTTATTATGTACAGCCTTTAAAAACGGAGCATCCGAAATATCAGATCAGCAGAAAACTGATTGTGAAAGAAGCACCGCAGACAGAACAGGAGACAGAAACACCGATCGAAGCTGCAGAAGATGGAAACAGCAGTGAGAGTGGTGAAGAGCAGTCTGACGATGGCTTGGTAGATATACAGATGCCAGAGGAAGCACAGCCGGTAGTGATCGAGCAGGAGACACCATCAGACGAAGAGGTTTCGACTGAAGAAGAAACTGCAGAAGTTACAGAAGCTCCGGCAGAATCAGCGACAGAGGAAATCACAGAGGCACCGGAAGAATCTGAACCAGAAAAAACGACAGAAATTCCAATGGAAGAAGCTACAAAGGATTTTTCCGAAGGTTTATCTGAAGAAGAATTTGATGAAGCACTGGAAGAGGCAGAGAATCAGGAAACCTATGATCAGGAAACAGGGCTTGATCTTGAAATTGTGCTAACCGCTGCAAGAGACCAGGATATTGATCTGTTTGCGCTGGAAGAAGGGGAAAGCGTAGAGTTCTATGTAGAAGCCCCGTCTTTGATAGTAACTTATGCAGCATCAACGACAAAGAAAGTAACCATCACCCGTGGTTCCTGGTATTACTACGCAGACTATGGACTTGGCTCCTATCAGACAGCACCATATAAAGTAAAATATGGCAATGTCAGTGCAACAGCTTATTGCGTACAGCCGTCCAAACGTGGTCCAGATGATGGAACATATAAAATTACAAAGTTAAGTGATGGAAAGAGTCTGGCAAAGGTTTGCTATTATGGAACTAAGGCCAGTGGAGATGATGGATTTTTTGCAGAAAAGCATCCGGATTTTTCAGCAGGAAAACGCTTTATTATCACCCATATGGCAGCTGCATATGCAAATGGAAGCAGCGATGCGTTCAGCGGCACCAATAGTACAGGAAAGTCACTTGCAATGGAGCTTTATAATTACTGTATGTCACAGCCGGAGATTCCGGAAGTAGATATGGCATTTTCAAACCCGAATGTAACCGCATATGTAGATGGAAAACAGCAGAGAACGGAAGAGGTTACTTTCCTTGCGGATACTCTCCAGTCTATTACCTTTAAGCTTCCAGCAGGTGTGAAGTTCCATAATGTAACAACTGGCAAAACCAGTGCAGCAGGAGCAAGCGTGGAGATCAATGGTGGAACGAAGTTTTATCTTTCTGCACCGATCACACAGGCTGCTGATGTAAGTGCGACATTCTCAGCAACCATGAAAGGTACTATCGTGAAAGACTATTCTGCTTATAAGATCAGTACCGGGGGCGATTTACAGGATCTGGCATTTGTTTTTGGCGAGGCCGTTGACGATGAAAAGTACGTGGATTTTTCTGTTACATGGGTAAGTCAGGCAAGCGTTTCGATCGTAAAGAAAGACAAGAAGACGAATGCAGCTGTGGCCGGGGCAGTATATGGACTTTACAGTGATCCAGACTGCACAAACCTGATTATGGAAATGCCAGCTACTGATGCTAACGGAGCATCCAGTGTTACCTTAAATAAAACACAGGATATGATTTACCTGAAGGAGATTTCAGGACCGACCGGATATCTTCTGGACACAGCGGTGCATAACATTCAGCTGGTAGTTGGAAAGACATCCAATCAGGTGGTTACAGATGAGGAACAGAAGGCGAACTTAACCATCTATAAAGAAGGTGAGGTGCTGACAGGTGCAAATGTCACAGAAGAAGGTGTTTCTTTCGTTTATGAAAAGAGGAGACAGAAAGGGGCAGTTTACAACGTTTATGCTGCAGCGGACATTAAACGTGCAGATGGAACCGTTGTATATAAACAGGGCGCACTGGTGAAGGAAAATCTTGCCACTGGAGATGATGGCAGTGCAACCTTAAAAGGACTGTATCTTGGTACTTACAGAGTAACAGAGATGAAAGCTCCGACAAACCTGATTTGCGCTGGTGAATCAAAAGAAGTAACCCTGAGCTACGCAGGACAGAACGTAGAAGTGGCAGTTGGTGATCTGACATTCGTAAATGATCGTCAGAAAGCAAAAGTATTTGCAGAAAAACAGGATAAGGATACGAAAAAGTCACTTGCAGGAGCAGTATTTGGACTGTATGCAGGCAAAGATATCAAGAACCAGGACGGACAGGTTGTGGTTGCAAAAGATACCCTGATTGCAAAGGCTACTACAGATGAAATGGGAAGCGGCGCTTTTGCTGCAGATATTCCAAACAACAACAGCTATTATGTGAAAGAATTACAGGCACCGGCTAATTACTTTAGAAATTCTGATGAGGTGTACAGTTTTGATTTCCAGTATACTAATGACAAAGAAGCGACCGTTTCTTTTTCCCATACCTTTTCCAATGAGCATGTGAGTGCATCTATTCATCTGGTAAAAAAGGATAAGGAAACCGGAAATGTGACACAGGGCGATGCGAAATTTGCAGGAGCCGTGTATGGTGTATATGCCCGTGAGAACATTGCTCATCCGGACGGAAAAAGCGGCGTTCTCTATAAAAAAGATGCACAGGTAGCTACCATGACCGTGGATGATTCTGGAAATGCAAGGGTTGAGAATCTGTTCCTTGGAAAATACTATGTGAAAGAGATCACACCGCCAACTGGATATCTTCTGGATGAGGAGGAACATGATGTTGACTGCAATTATGAAGGAGATCAGGTAAAGAACATTGAGAGGACAGCAGAATCTTCTGAAACAGTAGTAAAACAGCCGTTTGAGGTAATCAAGGTTGCCAATAATGGAAAGACAGATGCGGATCTCTTAAAAGGAGCCGGATTTACTGCATATCTTGCAAGCAGCCTAAAAGTAAAAGAAGATGGCAGCTATGATTTTACTGGTGCGAAGCCGGTAGTGATTACAGAAGATGGAAAGACAGAAATGTTCACAGACGCAAAAGGGTATGCAAAGAGCATCCCACTTCCATACGGTAAATACGTGGTAAGAGAGACAACTACTCCTCATAATTATAAGCCGGTGGATGATTTTGTGGTAACTATTTCAGAAAACCATCCGAATGAGCCACAGACATGGAGAGTTCTTCTGGATGATGAATTCCATGCAAAACTGAAAATCATCAAAAAAGACGATGAAACAAAGAAATCGGTTCTGGTTGCAGGTACAGAGTTTAAGATCTTTGATCTGAATCAGCAGAAATATGTAGAGCAGGTAACGACATATCCGACTGTGCAGAAGCATACTTCCTTCTTCACAGATTCAGACGGCTATCTGATTCTTCCGGAAAGTCTTAAGATCGGAAATTACCGTATTGAGGAAGTGACTGCACCAGATGGTTATACGCTTAGTAAAAACTATGTGGAAGTCAGCGTGGATTCCAACACAGCGTATCTGCAGGATGCAACAACCGGTGATGCGATCATCGAAGTAGAATATGAAAACCATCCGGTAAAAGGTGAATTATCCATCTACAAAAAGGGTGAGGTACTTGCTGGTTATGATGGAAAAGATTTTCAGTATGAAGAAAAGTACTTATCTGGAGCAGAATTTGAAGTATATGCTGCCGAAAACGTCTATACAGCAGATTATCAGAAGGATGCAGACGGCAACCGGATTCTGGAATATGCAGAGGGTGAACTGGTAACAACCGTAACTACAGATGAAACAGGGCTGGCAGTTGTGAAAAATCTGCCCCTTGGCAGCTATCTGGTAAAAGAAGCAAAGGCACCGACTGGATTTGTGTTAAACGCAGTTCCGCAGGAAGTATCTTTTGATTATGCCGATCAGAATACCGCAGTAATCAAAGAATCTGTTACTTTTGATGATGACCGCCAGAAAGTGGAAATCACAGTAGAGAAACAGGATGCAGAAAATGAAGCTACAATCGCAGGAGCTGTCTTTGGCATCTATAACACAGAAGATCTGAAGAATGAGAAAGGTGAGATCATTGTAAAGGCAGATACACTTCTGCAGGAAATGACTTCTGATGAAGATGGACAGGCAGTATTTACCGTAGATCTGCCCCTTGGCCAGTATTATGTAAAAGAACTGAAAGCACCGGCAGGATTCGTTTCATCTGATGAAATTCTGACTTTTGATGCTTCCTATCAGGGACAGGATATTGCAGTAGTGAAACTGAAAGAGGTAAAGAAAAATCAGCCGACTACGGTAGAAATTACAAAATCCGATATTACTACAGGAACTGAGCTGGAGGGTGCAAGCCTGAAAATCCTTGATAAAGATGGTAATGTGGTGGATGAATGGACTTCTGTAAAAGACCAGCCACATGTAATCAAACGTCTGGTTGTTGGTGAAGAGTACACTTTGAGAGAAGAAATTGCACCATACGGTTATTTAAAAGCAACAGATATAAAATTCACACTGGAAGATACTGCAGAGGTGCAGAAGGTGGAAATGAAAGATGAAGTGCCGACAGCTCTTTTGATCATCAACAAAAAGGGAGAGTTTCTTGATAAAGTAACTCTTCTGGATAATGCAAAAGGTACTGTAGAGCATCTGTTTGAGTATATTTCCGGTAATCTGACTGAGGTTACTTTTGAGGTATATGCGGCAGAAGATATCAAAGCTGCCGATGGTATTAGTGAAGACTATTACAAGGCGGATGATCTGGTAGGATCCATTATTACAGATGATACAGGTATTGCACAGCTGGGAGATCTTCCGGTAGGCAAGTATTATGTGAAAGAAGTGGCAACCGATCATGGTTATGTTCTTGATGATGAGATCAGATATGTAGACCTGAGCTATCGTGATCAGGATACCCCAGTAGTCACTTATGATGAAGACTGGCAGAATGCCCGCCAGAAAGTAACGGTACAGGTTCTGAAAAAAGAAAAAGACAGTGACCGTGTACTGAAAGGGGCAATCTTTGGACTGTTTACAGCGGAAGATATCAAATCCGTATCCGGTAATGTTCTTCTGGAAGCTGATGAAATTATCGAGCAGAAGACAACCGATGAAAATGGAAGAATTACTTTCCTTGCAGACCTGCCAGTAGATGGTAAGTATTATGTGAAAGAACTGCAGGCTCCGGATGGATTCGTAACAACAGAGGAAGAACAGGAATTTACCTTTGAATATGAGGGCGAGGATGTCACAGATGTCACTTATGAGTTCACCTTTGAAAATGAACCGACCACAGTAGAGCTGACAAAATCCGATCTGACAACCGGGGAAGAACTTCCAGGCGCACACCTGAAAGTAACGGATGAAGCAGGAAATACCGTAGATGAATGGACTTCCACAAAAGAAGCTCATGCAATCAAAGAGCTGGTAGTTGGAAAGAAATATAAACTGACAGAAACAAAACCGGCTGACGGATTTGTCACTGCAGAAAGTATCGAATTTACGATTGAAAATACTGCTGAAATCCAGAAGCATGAAATGAAAGATGATGTGACAAAGGTTCAGATCAGTAAAACAGATATCACTGCTGATCAGGAAATTCCAGGTGCAAAACTGACCATCCTTGATGAGAATGATCAGGTCGTGGAAAGCTGGACATCCTCAGATAAACCGCACTATGTGGAGAAGCTGCCGATTGGCAAATATACACTTCGTGAGGAACAGGCGCCGAAAGGGTTTATCCTGACGAATGATGTGACTTTTGAAGTGGCTGACACTGGAGAAATTCAGACAGTATCAATGAAAGATGATACAGCCAAAGGTAAGGTAATCATCAATAAAACCGATGCAGATACTGAAAAGCCACTGAAAGGTGTGGAATATGAGCTTCGGGACAGCAAAGGAAAGGTACTGGAAAAACTGGTAACGGATGCTGCAGGCCATGCGGAAAGTGGTCTGTATGAGATTGCAACCTATAAGAATGGAAAATTCAGTGAAGCAATCAAGTATTATCTGGTGGAAACAAAGGCACTGGATGGATATGAACTGGATCAGACCGAGCATGAGATTGTGTTTGAGTATGCAGATCAGAATACACCTATTATTGAAGTGAAAAAAGATCTGACCAATAAGGAAACACAGCCGGGAACACCGGGCACACCAACCAGTGGAAATCCAAAAACAGGTGATGAAACAAATCTCTGGCTGCCTGTAGTGCTGATGCTCAGTGCAGCTGCAGTGATGGCGGGGGTACTTGTTTCTGGAAAAAGGAAGAAAAAACAGAATAAAAGTGAAAAAAGCACTGATTAAGCAACTGCTTAGTCAGAAATGCTGATGATTACGGCGCTCTCTGGAACGATATCCGGGGAGTGCCTTTTTTTATAAAGAAAACGGAGGATATCAGAATGAAGACATTTGGAAGAAAAAGCAGCTTACAGGAAAGAGAAAAGAGGACATTAAACCGCCTGTTGGCATATCAGAAAGAAGCAGAGAAAATTATTAGAAAGCAGCCGAGCCGTCACATGATCAGAAAGGGGTAGTATAGATGTTGAATTTTAAAGAATTTCAGGAATATATAAAAAGCAATGTAAAAGATTACTTACCAGAGAGCTATAAGGATGCGGATATTCAGTTTAGGGATGTGGTAAAAAATAATGATGTGCATTTGACGGGGGTACTGATAAAAAAAGAAAATGAAACACTCACGCCCAATATTTACATCAATGAATTATACGAAAAGTACAGTAGCGGTATGAATCTCGATGAAATTGTGGGAGACATTGCAGATCTGCGAATTGAACATGATCCACCGGAGGAGGCTCAGTCTATTGGCAGTATTTTTACGAACTATGAGATGGTGAAACAGAGATTGGAAATCCATCTGTGTGATATGGAACTGAACCGGGATAAATTGAAGAATCAGGTTTATACAGAGCAAGGTGATTTTGCTGCGACATATCATATTAAAATAGGTGGAGATGGAATGTTAAGAGGATCTGCAGCAGTAACTCCAAATCTGTTGAAAAGCTGGGGAATTACGTTGGAGCAGTTGCGTGAGGATTCATTGCAGGCGGAACATTCAAAAGGTGCAGTGTTTATGGATATCGAGGAGCTAGATGCGGAAAAGATGTTTGGTCTAAAGTCTACTAACTTGTTAGATAAGCAGAATGACGTTATTGACAACGAAGAGGGGTTTTCCTTTTACTGCTTGACCAGTGAAGAAAAAATATATGGTGCGAGTATGATTTTAAAAGAAGATGTAATGGACAAGATAAGCAAATTAATGGGGGGAGATTTTTATATCTTACCGTCCAGCATCCATGAAACACTTATCGTTCCAACTACTACCCAAATGACACTGGAAGATATGAGCATTATGGTGCAGTATGTAAATAAAGAAGCAGTGGAACCAGAAGATAAGCTTTCAGATAAAGTTCAGTTTTATGACAGTAAAGAAATGGTCATCGAAAATGCTAAGAAGCGTGAAAGCAGGCTTGCAATGGAAAAGGCAAGCACAAAAGAAGCGGGTATTCATAAAAAACTTCAAGAGAATCGGCAGAAAAATATGAAAGTACCATCTGAAGGAAAACGAACAAGTAATCGAGATTTAGCAGCATTATAAATAACAGCAGTGGTTGCATGAATGTGTGGCCGCTGCTCTTTTTTTGGAGGAAACTGAAACAATGAAGAGATGGCGATATGTTTTGCTGGTGCTATGCACTGCAGTTATTTCTATCAGTGGGACATATTTAATGAACTACTTTATGAAGTCAGAGGAAAACAAGCAGAAATATGAGGATATATCAGAAATTGGTTTCCCGGAGACAGAGGCAGATCACGAGGAAGAGAACGATCAGCAGGACGTGAAACAGTCGGAAGATGATTTTGATTACCAGTCACTTATAGCAATGAACAGTGACTGTGTAGGCTGGATTCAGATACCGGGTACAGATATCAACTATCCGGTTGTGCAGGCTGCAGATAACGAATTCTATCTGACACATAATTTTAACCGGGAAACAGCGGCGTGTGGTGCTATTTTCATGGATTACAGAAACGATGTAGATGCCAAGGCAGAGCATTTAATCCTTTATGGTCACCAGATGAAGGATAATTCCATGTTTAAGCAGCTGAATGGATACAAGGAAGAAATCTTTTACAAAGAACATCCTAATATAAAACTATACCTACATGAGCAGAAATATGAATATGAGATTACCGCTGTGTATGTTACAGATGTAGCAAATGGGGGAGGGTATTACAATTATCTGCATTGGAATACACGAAAAGAGCAGCTTAATTATTTGCAACAGAAAATGGCTGGCTATCAGATTTATGATACAGGGAAAAAAGTAATGGAGACGGACGAACTGTTATCTTTATCCACCTGTGAGTATTCCAGTGACAATGGAAGGCTGATTGTTCAGGCGAGAAGAAAGGGGGAAATGACAGATGGCAAACAAATTATATGAAATGCAGAAGCTGACTGCAGATGTTTCAAGAGATGTATCTGCCAGTCCAGAGGAATGGATGAAGTTTCTGGACACAGCAGCCAGATTATACCGCTATACATTTCCAGAACAGTTATTGATTTATGCACAGCGACCGGAAGCAACTGCAGTGGCTTCAATGGAGATCTGGAATAAAAGAATGTACCGGTGGATTAACCGTGGTTCTAGGGGAATAGCTCTGATTGATAATACATCGGGACCGAGAATGAAGCTACGCTATGTATTTGATATCCAGGATACCCATAAGGTAAAGAATTTGGGACGAGATCCAAAGCTATGGGAAATGATACCTGCAGGTGAACAGTTGTCAGCAGAGTATCTGCAGAATCAGTTCAGTCTGGAAGAAGTAGATGGAGGGCTGGCAGAAACACTCCGACAGGCAGCCAGAGAAAGTGTGCAGGAATGGCTTCCAGATGCCTTTGATGAACTTTTGCTAAATGTACCGGATACCTATTTGGAAGAACTGGATGAACAGAATCAAAAGGTCGAATTTCAGGAATTAATGGAGAACAGCACCTGGTATGTATTGCTGAAACGAAGTGGTCTTGATGTGAAGGAATACCTTGGTGACGAGGATTTTCAGAAAATCACAGATTTTAACGAACTGAAAGTAATGGTACATCTGGGAACTGCCGTAAATGAGATATGCAGGCCGATACTTATGCAGCTGGGAAGATATGTACTGACAGAACTGGAAAATGATCTGGAAACGGTTGCAAAAGAAAAAGAAGTAGTTTATAATAAGTTTAACACGTTAATTCGCGAAAGTAATAATATAACGCAAGATGACAATAGACAAGAAAAAGAGGAGGATATCGAGCATGAAAGCAATCACTTACAGTCAGAACGGAAGTTATCAGATACCGGACATCAGCATGAAGGAGAGCAGCGGAATGATCGGGAAGTACGGACTGATGCGGAGAGAATATCTGAGGAACCACAAAATAGCCAGGTTCAATCTGATGACACTGCAGGGAACACTGGACGATCATCTGGCAGCAATCGACAGCGAAGCCAGACAGAAAGTGGAAGACCTGACCGAACAGCTCCTTCGGCAGAACCCGGCACCGAACAAAATGGCAGACGGACTGGCATGGACACGTCATATGAATCAGACCAGAGCGCAGGCAGAGGAGCTGGTAATTCAGGAGGTTATTTACAGTTAAGTCTGTTCCAGACAGAAGAGGAGCAAATTGAAGAAATAAGGAAAGCAGCAGCTGAAGTAGAACAGCCAGCTGCTTTTTTTATTACAGATGAAGTAGTGGATGATGTACTCCGGACAGGAAGCGGCAAAGACAATACGTTGTCTTATATTACAGCAAAACTTGTAGAAGATTTGGAACATGACGAATTACGACAGTATTTAGTCTTGCATTATGGCACAGGTGGTAAGGGATTTGATTTTTCCGGACAGAAGATCAGTGTGTGGTATGACCAAGATGGTCTACGATTCCGAAGAGGAGAATCAGCAAGAAAGAATTTTGACCGCATGGTTACCTGGGAAGAGGCCACAGAGCGTATCCAGAATATGTATAACGATGGAACCTTTGTATCCCAGAATATTATGCTTGGCTCTATTGAAGCAGAAATTAACCGTTTATCTGGTTTATTGGCATTACATTTCAGAGACACTGGAAGAGGCGAAAAGTATTTTTCTTTTCCCGAAGCTCAGGAATTAATTCGTGGTGGTTTAGAGGATCCGGAAATAACCAGAGAATACTATCAGCATCTGGTTTCTTTAGAAAAAGATATGGAGAATCATCCGGATCAATATCTGGGATATCAGATTAGAAATAATGCCCGTTATAAGCAGGATGTATATGACCTGGACAGAACATTATGCTGGACCAGACAGCAGGAAAAGGTCGATATTCCAAAACTTTCTTTTATTACTCAGGATGAAATAGATTCTGTACTAAGAGGTGGCGGCTCTGTTGCAGAAGGAAGACATCGGATTTATGAGTATTGTCTGGAACATCATGACACAAAAGAAATCGCAGAATTTCTTAAAAATGAATTTGGCACAGGTGGAAGTCCTTCGGGAATTACAGGAGCGGAATCATCTGAAAGATGGAATGATGCAAAAGGGTTACAGCTGAGCAAAGGAAAGATTTCCAATCCAGATATCAGCGTTTTATTAAAATGGAATAAGGTTGCAGAACGTATCCGTCAGCTGGTCAGAACGGAAGATTATTTATCACCAGAAGAATATGCTGCTTATCAGGAAAGAGAAGAGGCACAGCAGCTGGCAGATATGCAGGAGCTTCAAAGCCAGTTACCGGATGTTGAATTGCCGGAAGATGCAGAAACGGAAGAACCATTGTTTCCTGATCAGCAGGCAATAACAAACGAATTGCCTGCTCAAGAGGAATCAGAAATATCAGAACTAATCCCGGCGGCAAATTACCACATTACAGATGATACTCTTGGACGGGGAACTACGAAAGAAAAATTTCGTGCAAACATCATGGCTATTCAGTTACTTAAAAAATGCGAAAGTGAAAACCGTCATGCAACAGCAGAAGAACAGGAGATTTTATCCCGGTATGTTGGCTGGGGTGGCTTGGCAGATGCTTTTGATGAAAATAAGCCTGCATGGGAAACCGAATATCTGGAACTGAAGACAGTATTAACCCCGGAAGAATATGCCGCCGCAAGAGCATCTACCCTGAATGCCCATTATACACAGCCCATTGTCATTGAGAGTATGTATCAGGCATTGGAAAATATGGGATTTGAAAAGGGAAATATTTTAGAGCCTGCAATGGGAGTTGGAAATTTCTTTGGTATGCTTCCAGAGAAAATGGAAGATTCAAAGCTGTATGGTGTAGAACTGGACAACATCAGCGGAAGAATCGCCAGTCTGTTATATCCAGATGCAAATATCCAGATAAAAGGATTTGAGAAAACAGATTATCCGAATGATTTTTTTGACGTGGTAATCGGCAATGTACCTTTCGGAGCTTATAAAGTAAATGACAGGCAGTATGAAAAATATAATTTCTTTATCCATGATTACTTCCTCGCAAAATCCATAGATCAACTTCGACCGGGTGGTGTAGCTGCACTGATTACCACAAAAGGAACAATGGACAAAGCATCACCGGAAGTGAGAAGATACCTTGCTGAGCGGGCAGAACTGCTTGGGGCAATCAGACTTCCCAATACCGCATTTTCAGCCAATGCAGGAACAGAAGTAACGGCGGACATCCTGTTCTTTCAGAAGAGAGAAAGTATTTCCCATGAAGAACCGGAATGGGTTCAGCTTGGCAATGATGCAAATGGAATAACGGTAAATCGGTATTTTGCAGAGCATCCGGAAATGATTCTTGGAAAAATGGAAGAGGTTTCAGGTCCATATGGTATGGAAACAACCTGTTCACCGATGGAAGGAGCAGATCTGGAAATTCAGCTGTCAGAAACAATCAGACATATTCAGGGAACTATGAAACCTGCACTTGACCGGGAATCAGAACTGGATGAAATGATAGAAAGTATCCCGGCTGATCCGAACGTAAGAAATTACAGCTTTACAGTGGTTGATGATCAGATCTATTATCGTATCAATTCCCTTATGAATCCGGTTAAAATGCCGGCAATGACAGCAGAGCGTGTAAAAGGAATGATTGGTGTCAGAGATACCGTAAGAGAATTGATTGCCATGCAGATGGATGAATATTCCAGTGATGAGGACATTGCTGCTCTTCAGAAACGTTTAAATGAAGTTTATGATGCTTATACGGAAAAGTATGGTGTCATTGGAAGTAATGCCAATAAAAGGGCATTTTCGGACGATTCATCTTACTGTCTGCTGTGTTCTCTGGAAGATCTGAATGAAGATGGAACCTTGAAGCGTAAAGCGGATATGTTCTATAAGAGAACCATTAAACGTGCGGTAGCAGTGACAAGCGTGGAAACATCCAGTGAGGCACTTGCGGTATCCATGAACGAAAAGGCAAGGGTTGATCTTCCTTATATGGCACAGATTACCGGAAAGACCGAAGAAAAAATAGAAGAAGAACTGACAGGAGTAATCTTTAAAAATCCTTTGACAGACCAGTGGGAAAATGGGGATGAGTACCTGTCTGGAAATGTCAGAGAGAAACTTCGGATTGCAAAGACATTTGCTGAAAACCACCCGGAATATGAGAGCAATGTCAGGGCATTGGAACAGGTACAGCCGAAAGAACTGGAGGCTTCTGAAATTGAGGTGCGGATAGGAGCAACCTGGATAGAGCCGGAAGACTATCAGGATTTTATGAAGGAACTGCTTCATACCCCGTGGTATCTGCTAAAGGATAATGGGATTAAAGTACAATATTCCAATATCAGCGGAGAATGGAGAATCAGCGGAAAAAATGCAGACAGCACTTCAAATTCACTGGTTTATGCTACCTATGGAACTGAGAGGGCAAATGCTTATCGCATATTGGAAGATTCACTGAATCTGAAAGATGTGAGGATTTATGATAAAGTAGTAGATGATGATGGAAATGAAATTAGAGTATTAAACAAAAAGGAAACTATGCTTGCAACACAGAAGCAGGACGCCATGAAAGCCGCTTTTCAGGACTGGATTTTTAAAGACCAGGATCGCCGTGAGAGGTTGGTAAAGGTATATAATGAGCGCTTTAACAGCATCCGTCCCCGTGAATATGATGGAAGCCATTTGACATTTCCTGGCATGAACCCAGAAATAGAATTGCGGCCACACCAGAAAAATGCAGTTGCTCATCAGCTGTATGGTGATAATGTATTACTGGCACATGTAGTAGGTGCCGGAAAGACTTATGAAATGGTGGCTGCAGCTATGGAGAGTAAGCGATTGGGGCTGGCACAAAAGAGCCTTTTTGTAGTACCTAATCATCTTACCGAGCAGTGGGGAGCGGAGTTCTTACAGCTGTATCCAGGAGCAAATATTCTGGTTGCAACCAAAAAGGATTTTGAACCGGCAAACCGGAAAAAATTCTGCGCCAGGATTGCAATGGGAAATTATGATGCTGTGATTATCGGACATTCTCAGTTTGAGAGAATCCCTATTTCAGATGAACGTCAGGAAATGATGCTACGCAGGCAGATAGATGAACTGAAGATAGCGATTCAAAGTGCAAATGAAGAGGATGGTGGGCGTTATACCGTAAAACAGATTGAGAAGACACGAAAATCTCTGGAAGTCCGGTTGGAAAAGCTGAATCAGAAAGATAGAAAAGACAGAGTTATTACATTTGAAGAGCTGGGAGTTGACCATCTATATGTAGATGAAGCACATAGCTACAAGAATGCTTTTCTTTATACAAAAATGCGGAACGTTGCTGGTATCGCACAGAATGAGGCACAGAAGTCTGCGGATATGTTCAATAAGTGTCAGTACCTGGATGAGATTACCGGTGGCAAAGGCATTACCTTTGCTACGGGCACACCGATCAGCAACAGTATGACGGAGCTTTATGTGATGCAGAGATACCTGCAGTATAACAAGCTGCAGAACATGGGGCTTGGATTATTTGATGCCTGGGCTTCTACATTTGGTGAAGTGATTACCAGTATTGAATTATCACCGGAAGGAAGCGGATACCGGGCGAAGTCCAGATTTTCCAGATTCTATAATATCCCGGAATTGATGAGCATGTTTAAAGAGATTGCGGATATTAAAACAGCCGATCAACTGAAGCTCCCAGTACCGGAAGCGGAATATGAAACGGTTGTATTGAAACCATCGGATTATCAGCGGGATATAGTGAAAAGCCTTGCAGAGCGTGCCGAAAAGGTTAGAAATGGATTTGTAGATCCATCGGTTGACAATATGCTGAAGATCACAAATGACGGACGTAAGCTAGCACTGGATCAGCGTCTGGTGAGTGATCTTTTACCGGATAATCCAGAAAGCAAAGTAACTATCTGTGCTGAAAAGAGTTTTCAGATCTGGCAGCAAACAGCCAGTCAGAAATCAGCCCAGTTGATTTTCTGCGACCTCAGCACACCAAAGGGGGATGGGACATTTAATGTGTATGACGATAAATTTTGTTGTTTCTTTTGCGGCCGGAAAAACAGAAAGATTGAATTAGGTTATGAAGAAAGGTTTGTATGCATTGTCTTTTGGCACATTTGGGCTGGGGATTGCAGAGTTTATTATGATGAGTATCTTGCCGGATGTGGCGG
>ENA-OQDT01000161-OQDT01000161.1-human-gut-metagenome-genome-assembly--contig:-NODE-161-length-42244-cov-9.421041_pt1 | contig 42244 bp, 35 predicted proteins | sample MGYA00242786_ERZ504617 | MGnify/ENA primary metagenome ERZ504617 (study PRJEB26092, sample SAMD00036337) | human gut metagenome | host: Homo sapiens | study: EMG produced TPA metagenomics assembly of...
AAATGGTTCTCTGGTTCAGTGATGGCAAGTATGTCATGAAAGCCCTGGATCTTAAGAGTCGTATGGGAATGCTGAGTGGTAAAGAAAAAGGAAAAATACGATAAACAGTTTATTCCGAATCTCAAGACAGTGGAGGATTCCGCTGAGAATAAAGAAGAGGTTCAGGATGGAGAAGCGAAAGAACCACGGGCAGAAGCAGCACCGGCAGCAGATGATGATGCACCTGTGATCGACAGCGTAGATATTGATGAGCGTGATGTTAATGGAGCAGAAAGCCTTCAGGAAAAAATCTCCAAGGGAATCCGCGATATCTTTACAGGAAAGAAAAAAGAATCCGAAGAGGAATTTATGAAGGAAGAGGAGGAAGCACCTGCTGAGGAGGTTCCGGAAGAAATGATCAAGGATATTTCTTCAGAAGCAGAACCGACAAATGTACCGGAACTTGAACCGGAAGATGCAGTGATCCCGCCTCCGGCAACACCTGGAACTTCTATTTTCAGCACGATCGAGGAGAAGATAGAAGAAGTTACAAATCAGGAGATCAAGGATGAACAGGAAGAGACACCGGAAGAAGTAACTGAGGAAGTCAGTGAAGAAGAACTTCCGGATGTAGTGATCGAATCTGAGGAAACAGATGCTGAAGAAGCAGAGGAGCTTCCGGAAGCTGAAGAAGAACCGGAAATCGAAGAGGTTGAAATTCCAGAAGAAGAAGTGAAACCGCTGGAGACAGAGGATGACTTTGTTGATTCGGCAGAGGAAGAGGAGACAAAACTTCCTGAACTTGAGATCCCGGAAGCAATGAAGAATGTTGGAATGGAAAATCCATTACATACAGAAATTCCGAAAGCACCGGATATCTGTCTTCCGGGAGCAGAAGATTCTGAGGAGACACCTGATTTTGAATTTAATCTGGAAGATACGATTCTTGCAGCAGCAACTGCACAGGGAATTGAAATTCCGGATGAACCGATAGTGAAAGAAGAACCGGTTCAGGAAGTAAATACTGCAGAAGAGGATGCTGAGGATTATATGTCTGAAGAGGATCTTCGCAGTGCAGAAGAAGAATTCCTGAACGGACCTGTCAAGAAGCAGGATCCGGAAGAAGAAATTTATGATGATCTGGATTCTTATAAGATGGAAGATGACTCTGATGAAGATTTCGGTGAGGAAGACGGCTACGAAGATGAGGATATCAGTGATCTTGAGGAAGAAGAATTCCTTGCAGATCAGTATGAGGATACTGTAAAAGCAGCCAAGACTCCTGAAAAGAAACCAACTCTCAGAAAATCCGGCAGGAAAGCAAAACAGCAGGAACCGGAAGATGACGACATGGAGCAGCTTCTCTATACTGTTGAGCCGAAACGCAAAGCCAGGGATATCATTCCGAGAGAAAAGAAGATGACCGCAGATGAGGAGAAACTCTTTACCTACTTTGCGAAAGTTCCGGGCTTAAGGGAACAGATCGTGGATGCACTTTATGATGCGCAGATCTGTGCTTCTGACAAGACTTCAAAGACAGGAAATATTATTGTGATGGGTGGCCGTGAGACAGGAAAGACAAGACTGATCTCAGGACTGATCCCGGCGATCTGCAAGGAACTGAACCTGGAGGCATCCAAGGTTGCCTATGTATTTGCGGATCAGATCAATGGCAAGAATGTAGCAGAGATTGTTCGTAAGATGTCAGGCGGTTTCCTGGTTATCGAAAACGCCAATCAGCTGGCAAAAGAAACAGTTAATCAGTTGAATAAGGCAATGGAGTTCCGGACTGACGGACTGATCGTGATCATTGAGGATGAAAAGATCGGAATGCGTAAACTGATCGCAAGATTCCCGAAATTTACATCCAAGTTTACATCTATGATCAATATTCCGGTATTTACCAACGATGAACTTGTTAATTTTGCGAAAATCTACACAAGAGAGAACGGATACACCATCGACCAGATGGCAATGCTGTCGCTGTATAACCTGATCAGCACAAGCCAGAAGGAAGATCAGCCGATGAATATCGGTGCGGTCAAGGACATCATTGACAGTGCGATCGCCAAATCAAGAGGAGGTCTTCGTAAACTGATCTCCAAGAAAAAAGTAAATCAGGATGGATACCTGGTACTTTACGAGAAAGATTTTAATTAGTGAGAGGAGAAAATATGGCCAGACCTTATCTTGGAAATCCTAAATATACCATTGAAGTCCTTCAAAAGTACGGTTTTGTATTCCAGAAAAGGTTTGGTCAGAATTTTCTGATCGATACCCATGTTCTGGAGCGTATCATCGAAGCTTCCGAGATCACCAAAGATGATTTTGTACTGGAGATCGGACCGGGAATCGGAACGATGACACAGTATCTTGCAGAGGCAGCAAGAGAAGTAACAGCAGTTGAGATTGACGATGCACTGATTCCGATCCTTAAGGATACACTTAAGGAATGGGACAATGTAACTGTTCTTCACGGAGATATCCTCAAGACAGATATCCGTAAGATCGCAGATGAGAAGAATCAGGGGCGTCCGATCAAGGTCGTTGCAAATCTGCCATATTACATTACGACACCGATCATTATGGGCTTATTCGAAAGCCATGTTCCAGTAGATTCGATCACGGTAATGGTACAGAAAGAAGTGGCAGACAGAATGCAGACAGGTCCTGGTTCCAAGGATTACGGGGCACTTTCACTGGCTGTACAGTATTATGCAGAACCAAAGATCGTTGCAAATGTACCGCCGAATTGCTTTATGCCGCGGCCGAAGGTTGGAAGTGCGGTGATCCGCCTGACGAGACATCAGAATCCGCCGGTAACAACGCTGGATGAGAAATTAATGTTCCGTCTGATTCGTGCATCTTTTAACCAGAGAAGAAAAACTCTGTCAAACAGTCTTAAGAATTCACAGGAACTGCCGTATTCCAAGGAAGAGGTAGAAGCTGCGATCACAGAATGTGGACTTCCGTTGAATATCAGAGGGGAAGCACTGACGCTGGAACAGTTTGCCAGACTGTCAGATACATTTTCGAAATTAAATAAATAAGCAAATAAAAAGCATCCGGTGGCTGGTCGGATGCTTTTTATTATTTATTAAATTTAAAAGGAAGGAGAGTTGATAACCATTTCAGGCTATCAACATATGAAAAAGAAAATTATAAAAATAATGTTGGCTGTATTATTTTTATGGTCTTAGTATAGCCAGAAAATATGATGGAATCGTGTTGAACTTATGAAAAAACAGTGAACAAAGGTCAAAAGTTTTATGAATGACAGCCAGATAAAAAATTTTTACAGCATAGCCGAAAAACTGTGGTATAATGGGCTCGCCTGAGAGAAAAAGCATCGAAACAGGTGTGAAATTCAGGCTGATACATGAGAATGCATGAATTCAGGAGGTAATTACAATGAAAATAAACAAAAAAATCAGTGCACTGGTACTTGCAGGGGCTCTTGCATGTACAACACCGGCGATGGTCTACGCACAGGACAGCTCAGATGTGGTTGACCAGGCCGTAGAGATCCTTCAGGATAACGGAGTGGATGAACTTCTGTCCAATCCGGACAAGGTAGTGGATCTGATCGTTCAGGCTAAGGAAATTCTCGGTCAGGTAGATGTAACAAATGATGAGATCGGCTCAGCTCTTGATGTGGCAGCAGAAAGTGCGGGAATTACACTTTCCGATTCTGAGAAACAGACTCTGATCCAGTTATATGATAAATTCAAGAATACAGATCTGGATGAGGACCAGCTGAGAAGTCAGGTAAATAAGGTTTATAACAAGCTGGATGAGCTTGGGATCACCAAAGAAGATGTCAAAGGAATCATTGGCAAACTGGTCAATTTTGCCAGAAGCATCCTTAACTGACCTCACAGGAAAGACATTAGTACGTTTGTGAAAAACACACAGGATAAAAAATAGAGGAGTCAGAAATTTATAGTATATTTGAATAAAAAAAATGAATATACAGAAATAAAATTGTGCAAATATACGGAAACTTCATCATTTGTTCATAAAAAGTTCATAATCGACTGTTATTATAAGTACAGTTCGAAGAGAACTTCACTAACAGACGTTGTAATGTTCTTCATTACACATAAATTTTTTCATAATAATCGCCCCGGTAAACCACTGCCGGGGCACTCCTCGTTTATTGAGTCCCTTTTTGGGGACTTTTTTTATTTCCTCCTGCATATAAAATATGCTATAATGAAACTAACTATAGTAAAATGATCAAAAGTATAGACGATATAGATAGATTTTTATACGAGAGGAGAATTGCAGACTATGTCTGAGTCAATGAAAGATTATGAAAAAGAACTGGAAGCTTCCATGAAAACGATCGAGGAAGGCGACATTCTCACAGGAACTGTGATCAGTGTGGATGAAAAAGAAGTGATCCTCGATCTTAAATATTATGCAGAAGGTGTGATCCCGGCAGAGAATTTCAGCAGAGAGCCAGGATTTAACCTCAAAGAAAATGTCCAGGAAGGGGACGAGATTCAGGCTACCGTGATCCGTAAAGATGACGGAAATGGAAATATCCTGCTCTCAAGGGTAGAGGCAGTTGATGTCTTTGCATGGGATAAACTTAAGGAATTAAAGGAATCTGGAGAGGTTCTGGATGTTGTAGTAAAAGGAATCACAAACGCAGGCGTTATCGCTTATGTAGAAGGTGTCAGAGGTTTTATCCCGGCATCCAAACTTGCTCTTGGATATGTTGAGGATACAGAGGCATATCTGAACAAACCGATCCAGGTACAGGTCATCGACGTTGATAAAGAAAGTAAGAAACTGATTCTTTCTGCTAAGGAAATTCTCCGTGAGAAGGCAGAAGAAGAACGCAGAAACAAAGTTTCAAACCTTGAGATCGGGCTTATCACCGAGGGAACAGTAGAGAGCCTTCAGCCATATGGTGCATTTGTAGATCTTGGAAACGGACTTTCCGGTCTGGTGCATATTTCTCAGATCTGCGAGAAGAGGATCAAGAAACCGTCAGAGGTTCTTGCTGTAGGAGACAAGGTCAAAGTCAAAGTCACTGCGATCAAGGACGGAAAGCTCAGTCTCAGCATTAAGGAAGCATCTGATATGATGGCGAAGGAAATCGAAGAAGAAGTTTATGAAGTACCAGATGCAGGAGAAGAGGCAACCACTACACTGGGCTCTCTCTTTGCAAATATCAAACTGGATTGAAAGGACGGCTGGAATGAAAAATCAGGAAAAAATTTTTGTTATAGGACATAAAAATCCGGATACAGATTCTATCTGTTCGGCAATTGCATACTGCGACATCAAAAACAGGACAAGCCAGCACCAGAAATTTATTCCGAAGCGCGCAGGACAGATCAATGAGGAGACAGAGTATGTGCTGAGCCGTTTTGGAGTTCAGCCGCCGGGATATCTGAGTAATATCGGAACCCAGGTCAAGGACATGGATATCCGTATGAGCCCGGATGCAGACAAGGGAATGTCGCTGAAAGCTGCATGGGATATCATGCAGGAGAACAGCATTGTTTCTCTTCCAATCAGAGATAAAGAAGGTGCCCTGGAAGGTCTGATCACGATCGGTGATATTGCGAAGACCTATATGGATACGACTGACAGCTATCTTCTTTCCAGAGCAAGAACACAGTATCAGAAGATCGCAGAGACGATCGACGGAGAAGTGATCGAGGGAAATCCTCATGGATATTTTATCAAGGGAAGAGTTATGGTAGGAACTGCCAACCCGGATAAAATGAAAGAATATATCGAAGAAGATGATATGATCATCATGGGAGACAGAGAAGAGGATCATCTTCAGGCGATTTCCCAGAATGTAAGCTGTATTATCGTGGGACTTGGAATCCAGGTATCAGAGAATGTTATGAAACTCGCACATGAGAAGGATATCATCATTATTTCTTCCCCGTATGATACCTTTACGATCGCGCGACTGATCAACCAGAGTATTCCGGTCAGATATATCATGAAAACAGAAAATCTTGTAACTTTTAATACCGAAGATTTTACAGATGATATCCAGGATGTCATGATCAAGCACCGTCATCGTGCATTCCCGGTCATCAATAAGAAGGGCAAATGTATCGGTACCATATCCAGACGTAATTTCCTGGGCATGCACAAGAAGCAGGTAGTTCTTGTAGACCATAATGAGATCGATCAGGCAGTAGATAATATTGAGAAAGCTGACATTCTTGAGATCATTGACCATCATAAACTTGGAACACTGCAGACGGTTCAGCCGATCAGCTTCCGTAACCAGCCGGTGGGATGTACCGGAACGATCATGTATCAGATCTATGGCGAACAGAAACTTGAGATCTCGCCTAAGATCGCAGGACTTCTGTGCGCAGCGATCATTTCAGATACGCTGATGTTCCGTTCACCGACCTGCACACTGCAGGATAAGATGGCAGCAGGAGCACTGGCACTGATCGCAGATATTTCCATTGAGCAGTTTGCGAAGGAAATGTTCCGTGCAGGAAGCAACCTCAAGGATAAATCACCGGAAGAAATCTTTTATCAGGATTACAAGAAATTTATTGCAGAAGGTGATATCTGCTTTGGCGTTGGACAGATCAGTTCTATGGATTCAGAAGAACTCAAAGAGATCAAAGAAAGACTGCTGCCGTTCATGGTAAGCGAATGCGGACGCCATGGTGTCACCAGAGTTTACTTCATGCTGACGGATATTATAACACAGTCAACGGAACTGCTGTTTTATGGAGAGGGAAGCCGTGAAATGGCAGAAAATGCATTTAAGATGGAGCCGGAAAACGATGCATTCTATCTCGAAGGTGTAGTTTCACGTAAGAAACAGCTGATCCCGCCGCTGATGGAAGCAGCACAGATGTCCGGTGATTATGCATAAAACAAAAGCAAAAGACAGACAGGAGGATTTGTAAATCATGGCAAAACAGACCTGGAAAGCAGGGAATATGCTGTATCCGCTCCCGGCGGTTATGGTGAGCGTTACAGATGGCAAAGGACAGGATGATATTATAACAGTAGCCTGGACAGGTACGATCTGCACAAATCCTCCAATGGTTTATATTTCTGTTCGTCCGAGCCGTTTTTCCCATCATATGCTGATGGAAACGGGAGAATTTGTAATCAATCTGACGACAGAGAAACTTACCAGAGCTACGGATTACTGTGGTGTCCGCTCTGGCAGAGACGTTGATAAATTCAAAGAAACAGGACTTACAAGAGAAAAGGCAGAATTTGTCAAAGCACCTATGATCAAAGAATCTCCGGTATCTATAGAATGCCGTGTTACAGAAGTTAAGAAACTGGGATCTCATGATATGTTTCTTGCGGAAGTACTTGCAGTACATGCGGATGAGGAGTATATGGACGAAAACAACCGCTTTGATCTTAACCGTGCACGTCCGATGGTATATTCTCATGGAGAATATCTTGGTATCGGAAAGAAACTGGGCACATTTGGCTACAGTGTCAAAAAACGGAGAAAAAGTGCGAAAAAATGAGCCTTCCCAAAGAGGGATTGCAGAAAAAGGGCATTTATGCTAAAATGGGCGTTAAGCAATTTGTGAGAAATCAAACAGGAGAACGGACATTTTATGAATAATATAACATTGATAGGAATGCCTGGAGTCGGCAAAAGCACAATAGGCGTTGTACTGGCAAAGGTATTAGGCTATCAGTTCCTTGATTCGGATCTTCTGATCCAGAAACAGGAAAGAAGACGTCTGCGTGAGATCATTGAAGAAGAAGGATACATGGGATTCAAGGAAATTGAGAACCGTGTCAATGCGTCTATTGATGTAAACCATACTGTGATCGCGACAGGCGGAAGCGTAGTGTACTGTGAAGAGGCTATGAATCATCTGAGGTCGATTGGAACAGTTGTATATTTGAAATTATCTTTAGATTCCCTTGCAAAGCGCCTTGGCAATCTGCAGTGCAGAGGCGTACTGTTAAAGGACGGTCAGACATTGAAGGATCTGTACGAAGAACGAACTCCATTATATGAGAAATATGCAGATGTTGTTCTGGACGAAGAAGGGAAAGATTTGGAAGAAAGTCTGCACGATCTTTTGGAAATACTAGAAGAGAATTCAAAGTAACTATTGTTGAAAAGACAATGAAGCGGAAGGGGACAGAGTAAATTTTTATTTACAAATGGCAAATCTGTGTTATAATACAGACTTTGAGGATGAGATTTATCTCTGGCATTCGCTTCGACTTGCGGAGTGAAAATAATTATAGAGGTGCTTTATGGAACAGTATGTAATTAAAGGTGGCAATCCGTTAGTAGGAGAAGTTGAGATCGGTGGTGCGAAGAACGCTGCGCTTGCTATTCTTTCTGCTGCGATCATGACGGATGAAACCATTCTTATTGAGAATTTGCCTGACGTAAGAGACATCAATGTTTTGTTGGAAGCAATTGCCGGGATAGGAGCTCAGGTTGAGCGAATTGACAGGTCTACCGTTAAGATTAACGGATCTACAATTAACGATATCAGTGTAGATTATGAATATATTAAGAAAATCCGTGCGTCATATTATCTTCTTGGCGCATTACTTGGCAAATACAAACACGCTGAGGTTCCGCTTCCGGGCGGATGTAACATCGGAAGCAGACCAATCGATCAGCATCTGAAGGGATTTCGTGCATTAGGTGCAGATGTGAACATCCTTCATGGTGCGATCGTTGCAGAGACAGAGAACCTTCATGGAAGCCATATTTTCCTTGATGTTGTATCTGTAGGTGCGACGATCAACATTATGATGGCAGCTTCTATGGCATCTGGCCGTACTACGATCGAGAATGCAGCGAGAGAGCCGCATGTTGTAGACGTTGCGAACTTCCTGAACAGTATGGGAGCCAACATCAAGGGTGCGGGAACTGATGTTATCCGTATCAAGGGTGTTGAGAAACTTCATCGTACAGAGTATTCTATCATTCCGGACCAGATCGAGGCAGGAACTTTTATGTTTGCTGCTGCCGCAACTGGCGGGGATGTTACAGTTAAGAATGTTATCCCGAAACATCTTGAGGCAACAACTGCCAAACTTGAAGAGATCGGATGTGAGGTTGAAGAATTTGATGATGCAGTACGTGTACGTGCAGGCAAGAGACTTCACCGCACTCATGTCAAGACTCTTCCATATCCGGGATATCCGACAGATATGCAGCCGCAGATCGCTGTTACACTTGCCCTTGCAGAAGGAACCAGTATCGTAACAGAGAGTATCTTTGAAAACCGTTTCAAATATGCGGACGAGCTTTCCAGAATGGGAGCGAATATTAAAGTTGAGGGAAATTCTGCTATTATTGATGGTGTCCGCAAGCTTACAGGCGCAAGAGTCAGTGCACCGGATCTCCGTGCAGGAGCGGCTCTGGTAATTGCAGGTCTGGCAGCGGATGGAATCACAGTAGTAGATGATATTGTTTATATCCAGAGAGGATATGAGAATTTCGAAGAGAAACTGAGAAGTCTCGGCGCAGAGATCGAGAGAGTTTCCAGTGAGAAAGAAATTCAGAAATTCCGTCTTCGCGTAGGTTGATAAAATTTGTCATCCGAGATACTTGACAAGTATATAAAATAAGTTTATTGTATGTACTGCGATAACTTCATAAACGGCCTTTTATTCAGAGTGGTGGAGATACAAAGGATCTGTGAAGCCACGGCAACCCCTCCCTTGAGAGGAAGGTGCCAACCTGAGCGAGTGATCGAACAATAAGAGGATTGAAATCAAATTCAAGACAGTCCTATTGTTGGGGCTGTCTTATTTTGTTATGTACGCAGATAACTTATTGATCAATAGACCAGATAAAAAAGAAAGGAACCAATCATGGAGAAAGAAAAGATTTTATTTACATCCGAATCTGTAACTGAAGGTCATCCGGACAAAATGTGCGATGCCATTTCCGATGCCATTCTTGACGCGATCATGGAAAAAGACCCGATGGGCCGTGTAGCATGCGAGACCGCTACAACAACAGGTCTTGTACTTGTTATGGGAGAGATCACAACAAGCGCTTACGTTGATATCCAGAAAATCGTAAGAGATACAGTAAGAGAGATCGGTTATACCCGTGGAAAATATGGATTTGATGCTGATACATGTGCAGTCATCACTGCAATCGATGAGCAGTCAGCAGATATCGCTCTTGGCGTAGACAAAGCTCTGGAAGCTAAGATGGGAGAAGACGAGATCGATGCGATCGGAGCCGGAGACCAGGGAATCCAGTTCGGATATGCTTCCAATGAAACAGAAGAGTACATGCCATATGCGATCAACATGGCACACAAACTGGCTCGCCAGCTTACAAAAGTCCGCAAAGACGGAACTCTGCCATACTTAAGACCAGACGGAAAAACTCAGGTAACTGTTGAATACAGTGAAGAAGGCAAACCGATCCGTATCGATGCAGTTGTATGCTCTACACAGCATGATCCGGAAGTTACACAGGAGCAGATCCACGAAGACATCAAGAAATATGTATTTGATGAGATCATCCCGACAGACATGGTAGATGATGATACCAAGTACTTCATCAACCCGACAGGACGTTTCGTGATCGGTGGACCTCACGGTGACAGTGGACTTACAGGACGTAAGATCATCGTTGATACTTACGGTGGATCCGGACGTCACGGCGGCGGTGCTTTCTCAGGAAAAGACTGCACAAAGGTTGACCGTTCCGCAGCTTATGCAGCACGTTATGTTGCAAAGAACATCGTTGCAGCAGGACTGGCTGACAAGTGCGAGATCCAGCTTTCCTATGCGATCGGTGTAGCAAAACCGACTTCCATCAATGTAGAAACATTTGGAACAGGAAAACTTTCCAACACCAGACTTGTTGAGATCATCCGTGAGAACTTTGATCTCCGTCCGGCAGGAATCATCCGTATGCTCGACCTGAGAAGACCGATCTACAAACAGACAGCTGCTTACGGACATTTTGGACGTACAGATGTAGATCTTCCGTGGGAAAAACTGGATAAAGTTGACGATCTCAAGAAATATCTGTAAGACACGGTTTTTTCACCGTTTTTATAGAAAATTTAGAGATAGGAATATCGTGATATGATATAATGAACGCATATATAGCGGGTACAGACTCGTTATATGTGCGTTTATTTTTATACAGAGAAGCGGGGATGTGTTATGAAATTAAAACAGAGGATCATACTCGGTTTCCTGATGATCATATTAGTTCCAATGCTGCTGCTGGCGGCTACTTTATACGGGTTCAGCGAAGCGCAGCACAGGAGTACATCTAAGAATGAAGCAGTGCAGGAAGCAGATTATGATATTACGATCGGAGAGACCGGAGTTGACGGTTCGGGCTTACGGATCATGACGAAGGATCTTTTTTTTACGGCACTGGTCATCCTGATATTTACGAGTGTGTCCGTAGGATTGTGGATTTACAGAAGTGTTGCCACACCACTTGTTAAGCTGCGTAAGGCCACGCAGAATATCAAAGACGGAAATCTTGATTTTGTTCTTGATGTGGAAGGGGCGGATGAGTTTGCGGAACTTTGCCGTGATTTTGAGGAAATGAGGAGACGGCTCAAGGAATCCGCAGAAGAAAAACTTGTCCTGGACAAAGAAAACAAAGAACTGATCAGCAATATTTCTCATGATCTCAAGACCCCGATCACAGCCGTTAAGGGCTACGTTGAGGGTATCATGGACGGAGTGGCAGATACCCCGGAAAAGATGGATCGTTATGTCCGTACTATTTATAACAAAACAGTTGAGATGGATCATCTGATCAATGAGCTTACTTTTTATTCCAAGATCGATACAAACCGCATTCCATATACGTTCAGTAAACTGAATGTTGAGGACTATTTTTCAGACTGTGCAGAGGAAGTGGGACTGGAACTGGAAACGAGAGGAATACAGCTCTGCTATGCCAACTACGTAGACAGTGATGTGCAGGTGATCGCAGATGGAGAGCAGATCCGAAGGGTGATCCATAATATCATCAGCAATGCGATTAAATATATGGACAAGGGCAAGGGAATGAAGGGCATCATACAGATCCGTGTCAAGGATGTCGGTGATTTTGTCCAGGTTGAGATCGAAGATAATGGCAAGGGGATCGCAGCCAAAGATCTGCCATATATTTTTGACCGTTTTTACCGGACAGATGTTTCGCGAAATTCTGCCAAGGGAGGCAGTGGGATTGGCCTTTCCATCGTGCGTAAGATCCTGGAGGACCATGGAGGTAAAGTGTGGGCAACCAGCCGCGAGGACATCGGCACGATCATGTACTTTGTTTTGAGAAAATACCAGGAGGTACCTGTAAATGAGTAAAATACTGATTATTGAAGACGAAGAGGCAATTGCAGATCTGGAGAAAGATTATCTGGAACTGTCAGGATTCGATGTTGAGATCGCCACAAGAGGCGATGTAGGGCTTGAGAAGGCTCTGAAAGAAGAATACGACCTGATCATACTTGATCTGATGCTCCCTGAGGTAGATGGATTTGATATCTGCCGTCAGGTGCGCGAGGAGAAGAATATCCCGATCATCATGGTTTCGGCAAAGAAAGACGATATTGACAAGATCCGTGGACTGGGACTTGGGGCAGATGATTACATGACCAAGCCGTTCAGCCCAAGCGAACTTGTTGCCAGGGTAAAGGCACATATGGAAAGATATAACAGACTTGTAGGATCAAATGTTGTCAAGAATGATATTATCGAGATCCGTGGGATCAAGATCGACAAGACAGCGCGAAGAGTCTGGATCAATGGGGAGGAGAAGACATTTACGACCAAGGAATTTGATCTTCTTACATTCCTTGCGGAGAATCCGAACCGCGTATTTACCAAGGCGGAACTGTTCCGTCAGATCTGGGATATGGAATCTGTAGGCGACATTGCAACTGTTACCGTTCATATCAAGAAAATCCGTGAAAAGATTGAATTCAACACAGCCAAGCCGCAGTATATTGAAACCATCTGGGGTGTAGGTTACAGGTTTAAGGTATAAAAATTATGGAAAGATTATATAGAGCATTAGAAATTTACAGCCAGGAAGATTATTATCCATTTCATATGCCGGGGCACAAGAGAAATCCGGACATAGTCAATACAGACCTGCCGTTTGACAGGGATATCACAGAGATAGAGGGATTTGATAATCTTCATCATCCGGAAGGAATTCTGAAAAAAGCGCAGGAAACTGCTGCGAATGTGTATGGTACGAAGGAATGTTATTACAGCGTTAATGGCAGCACAGCGGCACTTCTTGCGGCTGTTTCGGCAGCGGTTCCGAGGAAGGGACAGATCCTTGTTGCGAGGAACTGCCACAAGGCTGTCTATCATGCTCTGTATCTGAGGAATCTGATCCCGACTTATGTCTATCCACAGATGGACCAAAAGTGGTGGATAAACGGAGGAATTTCACCGGATAAGGTGGAAAGAGCACTGGCGGAGAATCCGGAGATCAAGGCAGTGCTTCTCACATCGCCGACGTATGATGGGGTGGTATCAGATATTGAGAAGATCGCAGAGATCGTACACAGATATGAGATTCCGCTGATCGTGGATGAGGCACATGGAGCACATTTTCACTTTTCAAATTATTTCCCGACATCAGCAGCTGAACTGGGAGCGGATCTGGTTATCCAGAGTTTCCACAAGACACTTCCGTCGATGACGCAGACTGCGGTGCTCCATAACTGCAGTGACCGCGTGGACAGCAGACTGATCCGCAGATTTATGGGAATTTATCAGAGCAGCAGCCCGTCGTATATCCTTATGGCGAGTATGGATGCCTGCATGGAAAAAATGTCCTCCGACGGTAATGAGATGTTCCGTGAATTTACAAAGATCCTCGAAAAGACGAGACGCAGGCTTTCAGAATGCAAGTATATCCGCTTGGTTTCACCGGAGATCGGAACGGCCGGAGTTTTTGATTATGATCGTTCCAAATTACTTTTTCTACACGCTATGCGTCAATGACGGGAAGTGAACTGGCACAGATCCTTCTGGAGAAATATCACATTCAGGTGGAGATGGAAACGGAGCATTATGTGCTTGCACTGGCAGCAGTTGGTGACAGTGAGGAAGGCTTTGAGAGACTTTGCCAGGCGATCGAGGAGATCGACCAGGAAGAAGCACAGAAGGAAAAAAGGAAAAAAGAGAAGCAGAAGAACCGAAGGCAGGAAGAACAGCATACACTTCATTGAGCCAGTTCATGTCGATCACGGAGGCAATGGAATCGGAGAGTGAAATCCGCAAACTGGAAGAAAGTGTCGGACGGATATCGGCAGAGTTTGGATATCTCTATCCACCTGGAATCCCGCTGATCGTACCGGGAGAACAGATTACTGGACAATTTATCCGTAATATGAGAATATACATGGAAGAGGGATTGTATCTGCAGGGACTGGAGGACTATACCAATGAGACCATCCGTGTAGTAGCCCAGAATACTACGAAGGAGCAGGAAATCTGATATTGCATGGGAAAGATTTTTTATATTATGGGAAAAAGTGCCGCCGGTAAGGACCGGATCTATTCTTTACTGGCAGGCAATAAAGAACTGAACCTGAAGAAACTGGTACTGTATACGACCAGACCGATCCGCGCGGGAGAGCAGGATGGAGTTCAGTATTATTTTACAGATGACAGCAGACTTGAGGAATTTAAGAAATCAGGAAAGCTGATCGAAGCCAGAGCCTACCATACTGTTCATGGCATCTGGACATATTTTACAGCAGATGATGGACAGGTAGATCTCTCAGAGGGAAACTATCTTGGAATCGGCACACTGGAATCTTATCAGAAACTTAAGCAATATTACGGGGAAGAACATGTGATCCCGGTTTATATTGAAGTAGAGGACGGAGAGCGATTACAGAGGGCACTTCTTCGGGAGCGGGAGCAGGAGAAACCGAAATACGAAGAGATGTGCAGACGTTTTCTGGCAGATCAGGAGGACTTTTCGGAGGAAAACATCCGGGAGGCAGGAGTTAAATTAAGATTTGCTAATGAGAATTTAGAATTGTGTGTCGAAAATATTATAAAATATATAAATTCCCTTTCATAGACAAAAATAGTTTTGAATGGGTAACAAAGTATGCTATAATGTAGGCATGGCGAACAAAGATTCGTATACAGAAACAAGAGAGGTGATTCTGAATGGTTAGTTTCAACAATATTATCGGGCACGAGGAGATTATCAGGCATTTGAAGAATGCTATGACGACAGGAAAGGTATCTCATTCCTATATTTTTACCGGAAGACCTGGATCAGGTAAGAAACTTCTTGCGACGACTTATGCAATGACTCTTCAGTGCGAGGCTGGGGGAACGGAGCCATGTCAGAAGTGTGATTCCTGTAAGAAAGCCCTGGGTAAGAATCATCCGGATATCATCATGGTAAACCATGAGAAGCCGGGAACTATTTCGATAGATGAGATTCGTGATCAGCTGATTCACGATGTAGCAATTAAACCATACTGCAGTCCGCACAAGATCTATATCGTTCCGGATGCGGAGATGATGACAGTACAGGCACAGAATGCTCTTCTCAAGACAATTGAGGAGCCGCCGGAATATGCAGTCATCATGCTGCTGACCAGCAATGCAGATGCACTTCTTCCGACGATCCAGTCCCGTTGTGTCAGACTGGATCTCAAGGTAGTAGATGACAATCTGGTTAAGAAATATCTTATGGAACGTCTTCATGTGCCGGATTATCAGGCAGAGATCGATGCATCTTTTGCACAGGGAAGCATCGGCAAGGCGCAGGAGGCAGCAACATCCGAAGAGTTTGGCAAGATGACAGAGAATGCTCTCAGGATCCTGAAGTATGTAAGTACGATGCAGACTTATGAGCTGACTGATGTGATCCGCGAACTTTCCGATGAGAAACAGCATATAGGCGACTATCTGGATATTTTTCAGTTCTGGTTCCGTGATGTTCTGATGTTCAAAGCTACAAGGGAAATAGACAATCTGGTCTTCAAGCAGGAAATTAATTATATAAAGGAACAGGCGAGCCAGCGTTCATATGAAAATCTCGAAAAGATACTGGAAGCACTGGAGAAGGCTAAGGTACGTCTGCGTGCAAATGTAAACTTCGAGCTTGCTCTTGAACTTCTGTTCCTGACGATCAGGGAGAGATAGAATGACAAAAATAGTTGGAATCAGATTCAGAAATGTCGGCAAAATATATTATTTTGATCCGAAGAATTATAAAATGCAGGTGGGCGATCATGTGATCGTAGAGACCGCCCGCGGAGTAGAATTCGGCAGAGTTGTACTTGGACCGAAGGAAGTTGGAGAGGACGAGGTTGTTCATCCGCTCAAAGAAGTCTTGAGAGTAGCGACTCAGGCAGATGAGGACAGAGAGCAGCAGAACCGTCTCAAGGAGAAGGATGCCTTCAAGATCTGCCAGAAGAAGATCCGTGAGCATGGTCTGGAGATGAAGCTGATCGATGCAGAATATACATTTGATAACAACAAGGTATTGTTTTACTTTACAGCAGATGGAAGAATCGATTTCCGTCAGCTTGTCAAGGATCTGGCGGCAATCTTCAAGACAAGGATCGAGCTGAGACAGATCGGTGTCCGTGATGAGACCAAGATCCTCGGAGGAATCGGAATCTGCGGCAGAAGTCTCTGCTGCCACACGTATCTGTCAGAGTTTGCACCGGTATCTATCAAGATGGCGAAGGAACAGAACCTTTCACTGAACCAGACCAAGATTTCCGGCGTATGCGGCAGACTGATGTGCTGTCTCAAGAACGAACAGGAAACATACGAGGAACTGAATAAGAAACTTCCGGGAATCGGGGACACTGTCACACTTCCGGATGGAATTCAGGGAACTGTACAGAATGTAAACGTTCTTCGCCAGAGAGTCAAAGTCGTTGTCGAAGTAAACGACGAAAAGGAGATTCAGGAATTTCCGGTAAATGAACTGAAATTCCGTCCCCGTAAGAAAAAAGTCAAAGTTTCCGAGAAGGAAATGAAGGAACTGGAAAAACTCGAAGACAGAGAAGGAGATAAAAAATCTCATGGAAAGAAATCCGCAAACTGATCTGGTACATCCGGGAGAGCGGGTCGATGACCTGCAGAATGGATTTTATGTAATTCAGAATCCAGAGAAGTTCTGCTTCGGAATGGATGCGGTTCTTTTGTCCGGCTTTGCAAAGATCAGAAAGAATGCAAGGGTCCTGGATATGGGAACCGGCACAGGGATCATTCCGATCCTGCTCAAAGGCAGAGGCAAGGGAGAACATCTCACAGGACTGGAGATACAGGAAGAATGTGCAGATATGGCCGCACGCAGTGTTGCGTACAATAGTCTGGAATCTGCAATTGATATTGTATGCGGAGATATTAAGGAGGCTGCTGGAATTTTTGGAGCAGCTTCTTTTGATGTAGTAACAAGTAATCCTCCGTATATGATCGGAGAGCATGGACTGCGTAATCCGTATATGGCAAAAGCAATTGCGAGACATGAGGTGCTCTGCACATTGGAGGATGTTGTCAGCCAGGCGTCCAGAGTACTCAAGGACAGGGGACATTTTTTTATGGTGCACCGTCCGTTCCGTCTTGCTGAGATTTTTCAGGTGCTGATGAAATACAAGCTGGAGCCGAAACGCATGCAGCTTGTGTATCCGTACATAGACAGAGAACCAAATATGGTATTGATCGAGGCCTGCAAGGGTGGAAACTCCAGAATCACGGTAGAGCGTCCGCTGATCGTTTATGAGAAGCCGGGAGAGTATACAAAGGCGATCCTGGAAATCTACGGGATGGTCTGATGATTCGGATAAGAATTCAAGAAAGGAACCTGATTTATGAGCGGTAAATTATATCTGTGTGCAACACCTATCGGAAATCTGGAAGATATTACGCTGCGTGTTCTGCGTACTCTCAAAGAAGTAGACCTGATCGCGGCAGAAGATACGAGAAACAGTATCAAGCTTCTGAATCATTTCGAGATCAAAACGCCCATGACCAGTTATCATGAATACAACAAGATCGACAAAGCTTATACACTGATCGAGAAGATGCAGTCAGGAATGAACATTGCACTGATCACGGATGCAGGTACTCCTGGAATTTCAGATCCGGGAGAAGAACTTGCTGCCATGTGTTATGAAGCAGGGATCGAAGTGACCTCACTTCCGGGACCTGCTGCCTGTATTACAGCACTTACTCTGTCAGGGCTTCCGACCAGGAGATTTGCTTTCGAAGCTTTTCTTCCAATGGACAAAAAAGAACGCAGGGAAGTCCTGGATGAACTGGTCAATGAGACAAGGACGATCATTATGTATGAGGCACCACACAAGCTGGTCCGCACACTTAAGGATCTCAAAGAAACTCTTGGCAACCGCAGAATGACACTTTGTCGGGAACTGACGAAGAAACATGAGACTGCTTTTCATACGACGATCGATGAGCTGATCGCTCATTATGAGAACGAAAAGCCATTAGGGGAATGTGTCCTTGTGATCGAGGGCAAGAGTCGCCAGGAACTCAAGGAAGAAGCTGTAGCTTCCTGGGAGGAGATCTCCATCGAGGAACATATGGAAATCTACGAAAAACAGGGGCTTTCCAGGAAGGATGCCATGAAGCAGGTGGCGAAGGACCGAGGGGTATCCAAGAGAGAAATTTATCAATATCTGATCCAGTAAATACGAGAACTGTATTTCCAAAAAATGTGAAATACAGTTCCTTTTTTTATACATTGTTTTTACAGAAAACCGGGATTTTTAATGGAAAGAGAGTTGTTTTTGTGTTATAATAAATTAGTATACGTATGTCCAACAGAGGATATACAACCAGTAATTTTTATATAACATTGAATGACAGGAGGCAGCACATGGGCGGAGAAAATACGGAGTACGGAGCGGACCAGATTCAGATTTTGGAAGGGCTGGAAGCGGTTCGTAAAAGACCGGGTATGTATATTGGAAGTACATCCAGCCGGGGTCTGCATCATCTTGTATACGAAATTGTAGATAATGCGGTAGATGAAGCTCTGGCAGGATATTGTACAGAGATCCAGGTAAGCATCAACCCAGACAACTCCATTACAGTTGTAGATAATGGTCGGGGAATTCCGGTAGGTATCAACCACAAAGCAGGAATTCCGGCAGTTGAGGTTGTATTTACCATTCTGCATGCCGGCGGTAAGTTTGGCGGTGGAGGATATAAGGTATCCGGAGGTCTTCACGGCGTAGGAGCATCCGTTGTAAATGCTCTGTCCGAGTGGCTGGAAGTTACCATATATCACGAAGGCAGAGAATACAAGCAGCGTTATGAGAGAGGACATACAATGTATCCTCTCAAGGTTGTTGGAGAGTGTGATCCGGAGAAATCAGGAACAACTGTTACATTCCTGCCGGATAAGGAAATCTTTGAGGAAACTGTTTATGATTATGATATCCTGAAACAGCGTCTTCGTGAGATGGCTTTCCTTACCAAAGGACTTCGCATTGTCCTCAGAGATGAGAGAGAAGACTCCAAGAAAGAAAAAGTATTCCACTACGAGGGTGGTATCCGTGAATTTGTAACATATCTGAACAAGAGTAAAGAACCTCTGTATCCAGAGGTTATTTACTGTGAGGGAGAGAAGGACGGCGTTTCTGTTGAGGTTGCGATGCAGCACAACGACTCCTATACAGAGAACAGCTATGGATTTGTAAATAACATCAATACACCGGAGGGCGGTACACATATCGTTGGTTTCCGTAATGCACTTACCAAGACTTTTAACGATTATGCGAGAAAGAACAAACTTCTCAAGGACAGTGAACCGAACTTAAGCGGTGATGATATCCGTGAGGGTCTGACTGCGATCGTAAGTGTCAAGATCGAAGAACCACAGTTCGAAGGCCAGACAAAACAGAAACTTGGCAACAGTGAGGCGAGAGGCGCCGTAGACTCTGTTGTCAGCAAGCAGCTTGAAATTTTCCTTGAGCAGAATCCATCTGTAGCCAAGGCTACTGTTGAGAAATCTGTTCTTGCACAGAGAGCAAGAGAAGCAGCACGTAAAGCACGTGACCTTACCAGAAGGAAATCCGCACTCGATGGAATGTCACTTCCGGGTAAACTTGCGGACTGCTCAGACAAGGATCCGAAGAACTGCGAGATCTATATCGTAGAGGGAGATTCCGCAGGCGGTTCTGCCAAGACAGCGAGAAACCGTGCGACACAGGCAATCCTTCCGCTTCGAGGCAAGATCCTCAATGTTGAGAAGGCACGTCTTGACAGAATCTACGGAAATGCAGAGATCAAGGCAATGATCACAGCTTTTGGAACAGGTATCCATGAAGACTTTGATATCAGCAAACTGCGTTATCACAAGATCATCATTATGACCGATGCCGATGTCGATGGCGCACATATTGCGACACTTCTTCTGACTTTCCTTTACAGATTCATGCCGGAACTTATCAAGCAGGGCTATGTATATCTGGCACAGCCGCCGCTGTACAAGGTAGAAAAAAACAAGAAAGTCTGGTATGCCTACGATGATGCGGAACTGAACCGCATCCTTGAGGAGATCGGACGTGATAATAACAACAAGATCCAGCGTTACAAAGGTCTTGGAGAGATGGATGCAGAGCAGCTTTGGGAGACAACCATGGATCCGGAGAAACGAATCCTTCTCAAAGTAACAATGGACGAATCTGCTACATCTGAGATCGATCTGACTTTTACCACTCTTATGGGTGACAAAGTTGAACCAAGACGTGAATTTATTGAAGAAAATGCACGTTTTGTAGAAAATCTGGATATCTAGGAGAATAAAAAATGGAAGACAATATTTTTGACAAAATCCATGAGGTGGATCTGCAGAAGACCATGGAGAAATCTTATATAGATTACGCCATGAGCGTTATCGCCTCACGTGCTCTTCCGGATGTAAGAGATGGTCTGAAGCCGGTACAGAGAAGGGTTCTGTATTCCATGATCGAACTGAACAACGGTCCGGACAAGCCGCATCGTAAATGTGCTCGTATTGTCGGTGATACCATGGGTAAATATCACCCTCATGGAGACAGTTCTATCTATGGAGCACTTGTAAATATGGCACAGGACTGGTCTACCAGATATCCGCTGGTAGATGGTCATGGAAACTTCGGTTCCGTGGATGGTGACGGTGCTGCTGCGATGCGATACACAGAGGCTCGTCTGAGCAAGATCTCCATGGAGATGCTTGCTGATATCAACAAGAATACCGTTGATTTCCAGCCAAACTTTGATGAGACAGAACGGGAGCCGGTTGTACTTCCGTCCCGTTATCCGAACCTTCTTGTAAACGGTACTTCCGGTATCGCAGTTGGTATGGCGACAAATATCCCGCCACACAACTTAAGAGAGGTTATCAATGCAGTTGTCAAGATCATTGACAACATTATCGAGGAAGACAGAGAGACAACGATCGAGGAACTTCTTGAGATCGTCAAAGGACCGGATTTCCCGACAGGAGCAACGATCCTTGGAACAAGAGGAATTGAGGAAGCATATCGTACCGGTCGCGGCAAGATCCGTGTCCGTGCGGTGACAAATATCGAGACACTGCCAAATGGCAAATCACGTATTATCGTCACAGAACTTCCATACCTCGTAAATAAAGCCCGTCTGATCGAAAAGATCGCAGAACTTGTCCGCGACAAGAAGATTGACGGAATCACAGACCTGAATGATCACTCCAGTCGTGAGGGAATGCGAATCTGCATCGACCTCCGCAGGGATGCCAATGCAAATGTTGTCCTGAACCAGCTTTATAAGCATACACAGCTTCAGGATACTTTTGGCGTGATCATGCTTTGCCTTGTTTCCGTAAACGGAAGCCTTCAGCCGAAGGTACTGACTCTTCCGGAGATGCTTAAGCAGTATCTTGCACATCAGGAAGATGTAGTGACAAGAAGAACCAAATACGACCTGAACAAAGCACAGGAACGTGCTCACATTCTGGAAGGTCTGCTCAAAGCACTGGACAATATCGATGAAGTTATCCGTATCATCCGTGCCGCAAGAAACGTTCAGATCGCAAAACAGGAATTAATGGATCGCTTTGAACTGACAGATGTTCAGGCGCAGGCGATCGTAGATATGCGTCTCAGGGCTCTTACCGGTCTGGAAAGAGAGAAGCTGGAAGCAGAATATGCAGAATTAATGGAGAGGATCCGCAAATTACAGGCAATTCTTGCAGACAGAAATACGCTTCTCCGTGTCATCCGTGAGGAGATCCTTGCAATTGCTGAGAAATATGGCGATGACAGAAGAACTGCCATTGGATTTGATGCATATGACATCTCCATGGAGGATATGATCCCGAGAGAAAATACAGTTATCACAATGACCAAACTTGGTTATATTAAACGTATGACCGTAGACAACTTCCGCAGCCAGAACAGAGGCGGCAGAGGAATCAAGGGCATGCAGACACTGGACGATGACTATATCGAAGAACTGATGATGACGACCACGCATCATTATGTGATGTTCTTTACCAATACAGGCCGTGTATACCGTCTTAAAGCATACGAGATTCCGGAAGCAGGAAGAACTGCGAGAGGAACTGCGATTATCAATCTTCTGCAGTTGATGCCGGGAGAGCGCATTACAGCAGTTATCCCGATCAGCAAGTTCGAAGAGGGACATTACCTGATGATGGCAACCCGTAAGGGACTCGTCAAGAAAACTCCGATCCAGGATTATGCAAATGTCCGCAAAGTAGGTCTTGCAGCGATCGCACTTCGCGATGATGATGAACTGATCGAAGTAAAGGCAACGGATGATAAGAAGGACGTTATCCTGGTAACCAAATATGGCCAGTGCATCCGTTTCAAAGAAACAGATGTAAGAAGCACAGGTCGAGTTTCCATGGGGGTTCGCGGTATCAATCTGCTGGATGGTGATGAAGTTGTGGCTATGCAGCTTAACACGCAGGGATATTATCTCCTTGTTGTTTCTGAGAACGGTATGGGCAAGAGAACCTCCATCAGTGAGTTCACCTGCCAGAACAGAGGCGGTAAGGGCGTGAAGTGCTACAAGATCACTGAGAAGACAGGCAATGTTATCGGTGCAAAAGCTGTAAATGAAGAAAATGAGATCATGATGATCACCACAGAGGGAATTATTATCCGTCTGCAGTGCGCTGATATTTCTATTCTGGGAAGAATTACCTCAGGAGTAAAACTGATCAATCTTTCCAAAGGAGTGACCGTTGCAAGCTTTGCGAAAGTCAGAGAGAAAGAAGAAGACAAAGAGAATCAGCAGACAGCAGAAGAACCTGTAAACGAAGCAAATGATGAAGTACAGGAGAGCACGGAAGAATAAAGGGGACGTTAGATCATCATGGAGAAGGAATATGTCACATTAAACAGCGGCAGCAAAACTGCTGCCAGGAGCAGTAAGAATACCAAAAGCCGCCGAAAGACCGGACATTCAAAATCCAACATCAGAAGATCTGCACTCGAAACAAAAAGAACGGGAAGTTCAAGGACTGGCATGCGCAAGGTAAATGGCAGCAGTAAGTCAACCAGTCCCAGAACTTCCAGAAGCAAAAAGAAGAGCAGATCCAGAAAGATGGATATTCCCGTACAGTATATTGCGGGAGGCGCAGTGCTTGTAATTTTGCTCATAGCGATCATTTTTGCTGTGAGAAGCTGTGGTATCAGCCACAAAACACCGGAAAGAGTTGTCAAAGCCCTGATCGAATCCTACGAGAGCGGCAATGAAAATAAGATTAAGAAATGCTATGGAGTGACCAAGGCAGATGACAATCTTCAGGCAGAGATAGATGCAAATATCAAGTATTTTGCAGCGCATTCTCTGGAGAAGATCCAGATCAACAAGTGCGATAAGATATACCAGGATGGTAATTATGCATTTATATATATTACGTATGATCTGGTACTCAAGGACGGACAGAGCTATCCGTGCATCAGTACTTATATGACTCAGAAAAAAGATGACAATAAGTACTATATACTTGCACCATCAGATGTTACCAATGATATGAACAAACAGGCAGCAGAGAAATATGCGCTGTTCATGAAGACAGATGCATATCAGGAATACACCGTTGCCTACGATAAATTTATCAAGAAGAATCCAGGATACGAAGAAAAAATCGCTTCAAAATTAAGTTAAAAGGATCCTGGGGAGGTGTAGCATGAAAAGAATCATAATGATGGTATTACGAAATCTTTTCTTTGTGCCTTATGGATGGTTTATGCTGAACTGGTATGCGGGACATGTGGATGATTATCCGGAAGAAAAGCGTTATGCGCTGCTCAAGAAAATCGACTGCAAGGCGAATACAGGCGGAAACATTACGATCAAGTCCTACGGAGTAGAGAATATTCCGTCGGAGAATGGATTTATGTTTTATCCGAATCATCAGGGACTGTATGACGTTCTGGCGATCCTGGATGCCTGCCCGGTGCCGTTTTCTGTTGTAGCCAAGAAAGAAGTGGGCAATGTTCCATTTCTGAAGCAGGTATTTACCTGTATGAAGGCTTTTATCATGGACAGAGAGGATATCAGACAGTCCATGCAGGTAATCCTCAATGTCACGAAGGAAGTCAGGAGCGGTCGCAATTATCTTATCTTTGCGGAGGGGACCAGAAGCAAGAATGGAAACCATCCGCAGGAATTTAAGGGGGGAAGTTTCAAGGCAGCTATGAAAGCCAGATGCCCGATCGTTCCGGTAGCACTGATCGACACCTACAAGGCGTTTGACACAGGCTCAGCGGCTCCGCTGACCGTTCAGGTACATTTCCTGAAACCGATGTGCTATGACGAATACAAGGACATGAAATCAACAGAGATCGCAGCAGAGGTCAGAAGAAGAGTCGAAGAAACCATTCAGGAATATGGTGGATGGGATTAACTGAATATTTGAGAAACAGACAGCCGGGAGCAGTTAAGCTTCCGGCTGTCTTTGTGTACAGATCATTCCTTTTTCCCTGGCAAGTGCCTGTTTCATGAGAGTGCAGTCTTTGCTGTATTGACAGACCCCGTATTCGCAGCTTGAATCAAGAAGACGAAGCCCCTCTGGAAACTGCTCGAATTCACAGATTACAGTCTGTGTCATGTCAAAATTCCGACAGTATCCGTTAAAAAATTCCTCAATGATCTCACCCATAAAAATCCCTCTTTTCTTTTATATAGATTTACTTTTTCTTAAGATCCAGTCTATCATAGAATGCTTAAGTTTCCAACAGAAATCCGGGCTGCCCCTGCCTTGCGTGAACAGCTGTTTTTTGAACGTCAACTGTGTTTGACTTTAAGCGTGGACAGCCCGTATAGTTAAAGTAGAAAATATATGATGAAAACAAACAAGATTTGGAGGAATCGGGAATGAGCAAAAGTTATTGGATCTGGTATCCGGGAGATTTTGAATTATATCATGGAATGAAGCAGAATTTCAGCCGTGTGGAGAGAGGCTTTGGCTGGCCGGCTTTCTGGAAAAGCGAAGGATTCCGCAACCGCGTGGCTTTTCGCCGTACTTATCATTTGGAAAAAGAAACTTCCTTTACTGTATATTCCAATGCAATCGGGCATGTACTGGCAGGAGAAAAGAAATACCCATTTGGAAAAAAGATCACCTGTGGACCGGGAGAAGTTGCAATCGCTGTTCACGCAGGATGTATTGAGGCTTTTCCATGTATTTATGTAGAAGGTGATGTGATCTGTTCAGACAAAGGCTGGATAGCAGAAGATTATGATCAGGAACCGCAGCCGGCAGGAAGAAGCAGATATTTCACCAGACCGGAACAGAATCCGACAGTCTGGGAATACAGCGAGAAAATATATGAACCAGTCAACGTAACAGAATACAACGGCGGAACGCTCTATGAATTTGAGACAGAGCTGAATGCAGTTCTGGAAGCAGAGTTCAAAAACGGATATCAGCCGGTACTGATCTGCTGTGGCGAATCCAGAGAAGAGGCAATCGACCCTGTAAACTGCTACTATAGCTGGCAGCCGGACAAGGAGACTGGCAAATGTCCTTGCTGTGCAGTACATTTTGCATACATTCCGGATTGCAAACCGGGAGAGATCATACTGAAAGCAAATCATCAGTATGTCGACATTCCGGTGAAAGCTGCATTCCACTGCGGAGAGGAACGCCTGAACCAGATCTGGTCTGTGGCAGAGCATACATTCCGCCTCTGCAGCGGCATCTTTTTTATTGATGGTGCCAAACGTGACAAATGGATCTGGTCGGGAGATGCATACCAGAGCTTTTTTGTAAATCGTTATCTGATGGCAGATGCAGATATCGACCAGAGAACGATTCTGGCACTGCGCGGCAATGACCCGATGACGAGACATATCAATACGATCGTAGACTATTCTCTTCTGTGGCTTCTGGGGGTGGATTATCACAATGAAGGATACGGTGACAGGGATTTTCTGGAACTGGTTTATCCAAAGATGGTTTCCCTTATGGAATTCTGCAATGGAAGACGCGATGAACACGGTTTCCTGATCGGAAAGGAAAAAGACTGGATTTATATCGACTGGGCAGGCATGGACAAAGATGGCCCGCTCTGTGCAGAACAGATGCTTTATGCGGCATGCTTCCGTGTGATGGCAGAGATCAGCGAAAAGCTTGGCAAGGACGGAAGTGCTTACAGACAGGAGTATGAGAAACTGGCTGCTGCCATTGAAGAGTTTTTTTGGGATGAGGAAAAAGGTGCGTACATCGATTCTTTTACTTCCGGGAAACGAAATGTGACAAGACATGCAAATATTTTTGCTGTATTATTTGCTATCGCAGATAAGGATAAGCAGGAAAAAATCCTCACAAACGTACTCGAAAACGATGAGATCCCGGCGATCACAACACCATATTTTAACTTCTTCGAACTGGATGTACTGTGCCAGATGGGAAAACTGACCGAAGTTTTGGACAAGATCCGTTCCTACTGGGGCGGCATGCTGGATCTTGGAGCAATTACCTTCTGGGAAGAGTACGATCCGTCTGTGCCGAAGGAAGAACAGTACGACATGTACGGTGATCATTTTGGCAAGAGCCTCTGTCATGCATGGGCAGCAAGCCCGATCTATTTCCTGGCAAAATATTTTGCCGGACTGGATCTCGTAAACAGAGAAGAGACGACTTATGTATTAAAACCACAGATGCAGTATTTTACAGAACTGGACTGCACACTCCCGGTGGGAAGCCATGGAACAGTCCGACTGCTCTGGGATGGAGAATATCTGGAAGTGACACCGGCTGCAGACGGTGGAGTTCTGGAACTCGGTGAACAAAAATTTTCTCTGGTCAGAGGAGAAACAAGAAGGGTAAAGATTTGATATGAAAAAAATAGATTTTAACAGAAATTGGACATGCAGATGCCTTACCAGAGATGAGGAACCGTATTCTGTGACACTTCCGCATGATGCGATGCGGAGTGAGCCGCGTACTGAGGAAAGTGTCAGTGAGGGAAACTCCGGCTGGTATCTGGGCGGCGATTACGAATATACGAAACATGTTTTTGTGCCATCAGAGTACAGCGGCAAAAAAGTTCTCATTGAATTCGAGAGTGTTTATCACAATGCGGAAGTTTATATTAATGGAACAAAAGCAGCATACAGACCGTATGGTTATACAAATTTTTATGTAGATACAGAAGGGCTTCTGAAATATGAGGCACAGAATGAGATCCGTGTGATCGCACGAAATTCTGATCAGCCAAACAGCCGCTGGTACTCCGGAACCGGCATCTATCGTCCGGTATATCTTTGGACAGGCGATAAGAAGTACATTCCGGTCAATGGAATCAAGATCCATACAGTAAGCTATGCCCCGGCAGTGATCGAAGTAGAAATCAAGACTTCCTGCCCGGGAATGGTGAAAGTTGAAATCCTGAACAAAGAGCAAAATGTTCTTACAAAAGAAATAGAAAATACTGGACACCCGTCGGTTTCCCGTATGGAGATCCCGAACGCAAAACTCTGGGACTGTAAGCATCCAAATCTTTATACTCTGCGTGCAACATTTAGAGAAGATGTTGTAGAGGAAACATTTGGAATCCGACTTCTTGAATGGAGCCCGGAAAAAGGCCTTACGATCAATGGTAAGAGAGAAATCCTCCGTGGTGCCTGTGTGCATCACGATAATGGTGTGCTGGGTGCCTGCACGTATCCGGAGGCAGAGGAGCGTAGAATCCGTATCCTCAAAGAGAATGGCTATAATGCGATCCGTTCGTCTCATTATCCATGCTCTAAGGATATGCTGGATGCCTGCGACCGTCTGGGAATGCTGGTGATGGATGAATATGTCGATGTCTGGTATATCCATAAGACAAAATATGATTATGTGAATTACCTTGCGAAATGGTGGCAGCAGGACCTCAAGGATATGGTGGAGAAAGATTACAACCATCCGTCTGTTATCATGTATTCTACGGGAAATGAAGTTGCAGAGACTGCACAGAAAAAAGGAATCGAACTCACCGGCAGAATGACTTCTTACCTTCATAAACTGGATCCGCACAGACCAGTAACCTGCGGGATCAACATTTTCTTTAACTTCTTAAGTTCTATGGGAATGGGCGTTTACAGTGATGATAAGGCAGAAAAAAGCGCCCAGTCTGCAAAGCAGGAAGCAGAGAAAAAAGAGAAGAAGAAACCAGTAGGAAGTGAATTTTATAATACCCTTGCCTGTCTGGTCGGAGATTACTTCATGAAGATCGGTGCGACCCTCCCGCCATGTGACTGGAAAACAAAGGATGCATATGCGAACATGGATATCGCAGGATACAACTACGGACTTTTCCGCTACAAACATGATCTGAAGAAATACCCGAAACGTCTGATCCTCGGTACAGAGACTTTCTGCAAGGATGCATACAGTTTCTGGGAAATTGCCAAGAAGAATAAGCGGATCCTGGGAGATTTTGTCTGGTCAGGATGGGAATATATCGGAGAGACCGGAGACGGTGCAGCTGAATACGAAGAATACAAAGGCAAGATGCCGCATACAAGAATGACTGGAAATAACGGAAGAATCGACCTTCTTGGAAAGCCGCGTGCAGAGGCAGCTTACACAAGAGTTGCTTTTGAACGGGAAACAGGTCCGTTTATCGCCGTGAAACCTGTTTATCAGAAAGAAAACCTGAACCTGACAGGATGGGCTCTGACCAAAGCACTGGAGAGCTGGTCATGGCGAGGATGTGCCGGAGAAAAAGCTGAAGTAGAAGTTTTTGCAAGGGCAGCAGAGGTGGAGCTTCTGGTCAATGGAAAGAAAGCTGCACGTGGCAAAGTAAAAAAATGCAGGACTAAATTCCACATTCCATATGAGGATGGCGAGATTACAGCAGTTTCCTATGATAAGAACGGACGTGAGATCAACCGCCAGACACTGATGACAGCAAATAAAGAAACCATGCTTCATATCAAACCGGAACAGGAAACTGTGGAAGCGGGCAGATTGCTGTTTGTTCCATTGCAGTACGGAGACTTTAACGGAATCTGGAAACCGATGGAAAAACATCACCTGAAAGTTACAGTAGAGAATGCTACGCTTGAAGGTCTGGGAAGTGCCTGCTCCTATGTGGAAGGTAACTATGCACAGGATACCGTCGATACTTATTATGGTGAGGCGATGGCTGTAGTCCGTGCCGGAGAAAGCGGATCCGTGAAGATCACGGTCTCTGATGAAGAAAAAACATATACATGTGAGATTCCGGTAACAACACAGAAATAAATTGCCATATAGACAATATAGACAAAAACAAATATCACAATTTGTGCAAGATTCCCTAAAAAATTTTACTTGTGAAAATTCAATAAAAAAACGCTCCCATTTACGGCTGAAAAAGTGCAGTCTGCGAAAAAAATGGGAGCGTTTTTGGGATTTATGTTAAATTTAGGTCATGGAAATTATGGAAGCACTTGAGCGATGAGGCTTACCCATATTTCATGGAAAGAAAGGAGATAAAATCATGAGCAGAAAAAATATCTGGCGTGGTATGACTACTCTTACAGCGTCTCTTCTGACCGTTTCTGTTGCGGCAGGACCTGTAGTAGACAGCTATCGTACAGACATCGACAAATTTCTTGGAACCAAGAGCAGTGCTATGGTAACAGACAGTACAGACGAGGATCTGTATACATATAAGTCTGACTATTCCAGCACTACAGAACTTCTGGAGTCCATCGAGGATCTCGGAGAACGTATGAGTGAGGAAGGAACTGTTCTGTTAAAGAACGAGAATAATGCACTTCCGCTGTCAAAAGATGAGACACAGAAGCTGTCCCTTCTTGGATTTTCCAGCTACTATCCGGTACAGGGCGGTGACATGGGAAGTTCCCTGACTGAAAATGAAGGAACAGATGCAGATACTGTAGACTTTGTTGAAGTATTAGCTGCAAAAGGATTCAGCATCAATGAAGACCTTCAGAATCTGTACAAGAGTCTGGAATCAGAGTTCAAGACAGAGGTTAATATGTGGGGAAATATCGTAGAATACTACCACATTACAGCACCTGCAACAGACGGCGTATTTGCAAGCGAAGAGCCTTCACAGGAAACAATGGACAGTGTAGACAGCCAGTGGAAAGAATCTATGGATGATTACAATGTCATGCTGGTAACGATCGGACGTTCCTCTACAGAGAACGGAACTTACCTTCCGGGTGTGGACGGCGTAGATGCATCTCAGGATCTGAACCAGACCGATCCGCTTGGATTAAGTGATGATGAGCGTGACCTGATCAATGCTGCAGTTGAAGCAAAAGAAAGCAACGGCGGTAAAGTCATCGTTATGCTGAACAATGCAAACGCAATGGAGATTGATGAGATCAAAAACAATGACGGCGTAGACGCTATCCTGGAAGTAGGTCTTCCGGGAGGCTATGGTTTCTATGGTGTTGCAGATATTCTTTCTGGAGAGGCAAACCCGTCCGGTCATCTGACAGATACCTATGCTGTAACAAATGCCAACTCACCGGCAGCACAGAACTTCGGAAATTATGAGTGGATCAATGCAGATCCGACTGTAAATATCAATGCAGAAGAAGTTGAAGCAGAAGGTATTTATACAGGATATAAATATTACGAAACCAGATATGCAGACACTGTACTTGGACAGGGAAATGCAGATGCAACCGTAGGAAGTTCTACAGGAAAAGCATGGGATTATGATAATGAAGTATCTTATCCATTTGGATATGGTCTTTCCTATACAACCTTCGAACAGACTCTCAAGAGTGTAGATGTAGACCTTGAGAACAGAACGGTAACTGCTGAGGTAGAGGTTAAGAATACCGGTGATGTTGCAGGTAAAGATGTTGTACAGCTTTATACTTCTGTTCCTTATACAGACTATGACATAGAGAACAAAGTAGAAAAATCAGCAGTTCAGCTTCTGGATTATGAAAAAACAGATATGATCGAGCCAGGAGAAAGCCAGACTGTTACCATCACAGCAGATGCACAGGATATGGCAAGCTGGGACAGCACCTGTGATAACGAAGCAGGTACAACCGGTAACTGGATCCTGGACAACGGAACTTATTACTTCACTGTTGGAAACGGTGCACATGAGGCTGTAAACAATGTCCTTGCCGCACAGGATCAGAAAGTTGACGGAAATAAAGACAACGTACAGACATGGGAACTTGGCGATTTTGATTCTTCTTCCTTCGCTGTAACCTTAAATGGTACACCAGTAGAAAATCAGCTCCAGGATGCAGATCTGAACAACTGGATGGAAGACACAGTTACTTATCTCAGCAGAAATGACTGGGAAGGAACCTGGCCGGAAACATACAAAGACCTGACAGCTACAAACGAAATGATCAGTACTATGGCTGATGACTACAGTGATATCGAAGCAAACGGAGATCCGTCTTCTGTAACCTTTGGTGCAGACAATGGAATGACTCTGGCTAACCTCAAAGGAGTAGACGATATTACAGATGAAAGATGGGATGATCTGATGGATCAGATCACTCTGGAAGAATGCCTGATTCGTACAGGACTTGGCGGAACCAGTACAAAAACGATCGAATCTATCACTTCTCCGGAAGCTATCCAGAACGACGGACCGAACGGATTCAACTCCTATCCGCTGGGACAGTATGCAAACTCAGACGATTCCACAGGAGATCCATGCGTGATCGCAGAGGATGATCCGAACCGTGATTACAAAATGGGTGTTATGGCAGTTGAAACTGTAATTGGTCAGACATTCAGCAAACAGCTGGCAGAAGAATGGGGCAAAGTAATCGGTAACTATTCTCTGTGGGCAAACACAGCAATCTGGTGGGGCGTTGGAACAAACCTTCATCGTACACCTTACAATGCACGTAACCACGAGTACTTCTCTGAAGATGCAGTTCTGACAGCTGGTCAGGGTGCAGCAATCATCGAAGCCGGACATGAATATGGCGTACTGATCGCACCGAAACATCTGGCATTCAATGACACTGAAATCAACCGTACAGGTATTGCCGAGTTTATGACAGAGCAGGCTGCCCGTGAAAATGAACTGCGTGGTGTACAGTCCTGTATCGAAGATGCAAATGCGCTTGCTGTAATGACTGCATACAACCGTGTCGGCTGTGTGACAAGTAATGCACATACCGGACTGCTTCTGAACATCGTTCGTAAAGAATGGGGATTCAAGGGTCTGATGTCTGAGGACTTCATTCAGGATCCGACTTATACAAAGATCCGCATGGCAGTACATAATGGTGTAACCATGACATGTAACATCGGTGATAACACAATGGCAGCAGTAGAAGCAGTATGGCCATACTGGAGTGTAGAGAATGCAAGCAAGAGTGAAGAACTTCTGACAGACCTGAAACAGGCAATGCTGTATCAGAACTATGCACTTGCAAATTCCAATGCAATGGATGGCATGGCAACTACTACACATATTGAAAAACTGAATACATGGTACGATAACCTGATCACAGGTCTTTGCGTTGGATTCGGTGTACTGACTGTACTCTGTGCAGCAATGTATCTGCTTGGACTGAAAAAGAAAGAGCAGTAAGGAGGAAAACGAAACTATGGCTGAAAAGAAAAAAATGGGCGCAGGACTGGTCTTAAGTGTAATCACTGCTCTTGTGACTGTTGCAGGACTGGTTCTGTACATGATGAACTGCAAAACAAATTATTTTATAAACAGTGGCGTTAACAATGCGGTTGTAGCCTGCCTGGCTGCAGCTGCGATCCTTGAGATCGTTATGATCGCAGCTTCTATGAAAATGGGAGCAAAACCGGTTCTGGATATCCTTCCAGTAGCGTGTGGTGTACTGACAGCATATGCACTGATTCAGTTTATCAGCAGCAGGATCGCTGCGATCGGATCGATCATGACTTTTGAGAACAACGCTCAGAATATGGCGGATTTAAAGGGTGCAATCATTGGAATGATCGTGTGCGCGGCTGCTCTGATCTGTACAATTATTTCTTCCTTCTTCAAAGTAGTAAAGGATTGATTTTATGACCAAGACAAAGAAAGATTTCTGGAACGGTCCCCTGACCGGTTCCAGGATCAAATCAGATGATGTAAAACTTCCGGAGATGTTGATCGGATATTTTATCGGACCGTTCGGAGCACTTCTGGCTTCCGGTATCTTTACCAGTATCCTTCAGAACTATTTTACAGATGTCCTGAAACTGAACCTGACATTTCTGACAACCTTACAGCTGTTTTCGACCATCCTGATCGTGGCGGCAAACCTGATCGTAGGTCAGCTTATTGAACGCACGAGAACAATGGCAGGAAAGGCAAGACCGTGGATCCTTCTGTCCGCACTGACCCTGTCTATTGCCTCTGTTCTGATGTTTGTAGTTCCTTTTGAGGGAACTGCCAAGATGGTATGGATCGCGATCGCGTACAACCTGTTTTACGCAGTAGCTTATCCAATCTACAATACAGCAAACTCCACACTGATCCCTGTATCTACAAGAGACAGTAAGCAGCGAGGAGCCCTGGCTTCCTTTACCAATGTGGCAGGACTTGCCGTTATGGGTGCAGGTTCCATGGTATTTCCGATCCTGGTTTCTTTCGCCCTGAAAGAAAATCAGCATTTGTGGCTTGTAGCGATGACAGCGATTGCTATTTTCTCTGCACTGACGATCTTCTTACAGTTCAAGTTCACACGTGAGCGTGTAACAGAAGAACAGATGTCTGAGGGAGCAACAGAGGAAGCAAAGGTTAAAACTGCTTCTCTGAAAGAACAGCTTTCTGCAGTTGCCAGTGAAAAAATGTGGTGGATCGTTATGCTGTTCTACATGGGATTCCAGTGGAGCGGCGCGATGAAAAATGGCTCCATGACTTATTTCTGTAAGTGGGTAATGGACAATACTTTCTTCGGTACAGCAGATGCATGGGGCGCTTCACAGTCACTCCTGAGCATCATGGGTGCGGTTCCGATGGCTGTGGCAGCAGTGGCGATCGTACCTCTCTGCAACAAATTTGGAAAACGTATCGTATGTATGGTCGGCATGCTTCTGGGATCTGTCGGCGGTGTAATCGCTATTATGGGTAACGGACAGATCGTTCCTGTAGCAATTGGCGTCGCGCTTAAATGTCTCGGATCCGCTCCGGCATGCTACATGATCCTTGCAATGCTTGCGGATGTTATCGACCATATCGAATACAAATCCGGAATCCGTACAGATGGACTGACAATGTCTATCTACAGCTCCATCATGGTAGCTGCAACTCCTGTATGCAACTCTATTTTCAGTGCGATCTTAAATGCCAGTGGATATGACCAGGCAGCAGATATCGCACTTGGTACTGCGGCACAGACAGCTGCAGCACAGACAGCAATCTCTGTCGGATATATCTGGGTAGAGACAATTGCTTATGTGATCTGTGCAGTTCTGATCTTCTTCTTTACAATAGAGAAGGATCTGCCGGAAGAGCAGAAAGCAATTGCAGCGAGAAAAAACAAATAAATAAAGAGCCTAAAAGGACTGTTACAATGAGGCGGTCTTCTGGTATATATAAGGTTAGTAAGTGTGAAACTGTGCCTTGAATATGCCGGAAGACCGCCAGTCAGTTTAAGTCAGAAATGGAAGGAGGAATTTGATTCATGCGCAAAAGAAAATTGAAAATGGCATCTGGGATATTCCTTCTTCTGCTGATAGCAGGACTGTCCGGATGCGGTCAGAAAAACACGGAGAAAGAAAATCTCTGTCATATCGTTCTGGAAGCCGGAGAAGGCTACCATGTAACAGATCCTGCCAGAACAATAAAATCTGGAAGTGATGTGAGCTTTACGATCACGCTGGATGATAACTGGCAGTTTCTTGGCACGGATTATCATGGCGAGACCGAAATAACAAAAGAGGATGATGGAAAAACAGTAAATCTTGTTTTGCATGAAGTAAATTATTCAGAGAGTATCTGCATTCAGGCCGAAAAAGGAAAATATGAGATTGTCTATGATGCCAATGGCGGACAAAACATTTCAGGAGATTCAGACAGAGTAAGTATCTGTTACCGCGGTACACATCAGCAGATCAATACTTCGACCGGAACGGATCTTTTTGCCAGAGATGGATACACACTGCTTGGATGGAATACCAGAGCCGATGGAACCGGACAGGCAGTGGGGCTCGGAAGCCGGACCGAATGGAAAGAAGGACTTGTGCTGTATGCACAATGGATTCCCTGGACAGGCGAGGCAGATTTTGTATACAAAAAAGTGTCAGGCTTTGCAGTCATAACCAGCTATATCGGAAAGGCACAGCAGATCTGCGTTCCGTCCAGCCTTGGAGGTTTTCCAGTGCGAACCATCCGGGAACAGGCTTTTGCAGACACAGAGTGCAAAACCGTGATCCTTTCACCTGGGATTCATGAAGTTGAAAAGTGGGCATTCAGGAACAGTCGACTGGAACAGCTGTATATCTACGATGATCTGGAGAAAATCAGCGATTATGCATTTCAGGACTGCGATATGCTTCGTACCCTGCATATCAATTCGATCGAGGCTCCAGCTTACAGTGGAAATTATTTCGATACCTTTCAGGATAAATACGATCGTCTGTTGAGTCTGAAGGACAAAAAGAAGATTGTCCTGTTTTCCGGTTCTTCGACGAGGTTTGGATACGACAGTGCGATGCTCGATCAGGCTTTTCCTGATTATGAGGTGGTCAATATGGGAGTTTTTGCTTACTCACCGGCACTTCCGCAGCTTGAACTGATCCGGTCCTGCATGAAGGAGGGAGATATTCTTCTGGACTCTCCGGAATTTGATGCGGCAAACAGGCAGTTCTGCTATCAGAAGGAACTGGATTATGCGACATTTGCCATGATGGAATCCAATTATGATGCATTTGCCGATTTAGACCTCAGGGAATATGCACAGGTCTTTACAGCTTTTTCTGCATACCAGACAGCAAGACAGGATATGGAACGAAAAAATTACGATGTCTGTGCTTCAGATTATGATGAGGATGGAAATGAAGTGGAGGAACCAAGTTACAATGAGTATGGGGATTATGTCGTATATCGCCCGAATTCCACGAGTGAAAAACCGATTTACGGACTTCCGGTAAATTATACAGTAAACGCCTTTCCGAAAGAAACGTATATCGATTCTGCGAATGCAGAGTTTCAGAAATTTATGGATCAGGGAATAAAAGTTTATTTTACCTATTCACCCAGAAATAAATATGCACTTTCAAAAGACAGCACGCAGGAGGAAAGAGCCCGCCTGCATGAATATTTTAAGAGTCAGCTGCATGTTCCTGTTATTTCTGAACTTGAGGATTCTTTATATACAGGAATCTATCTGTATGGGACAGATAATCATTTATCTACAGAAGGGGCGCAGATCCGGACCGAAAAAGTGATCCATGATCTGAAAGAACAGCTTGCGAAGGAGGAGAAAAAATGAATTTTATATCGCTGACATTTGTTTTCCTTTTTCCAGTGGTGGTGCTCCTGTACTGGAAGATTCCGTGGAAACACAGAGAACTTTTTCTGCTGGCAGTGAGTTACTTTTTCTATATACGGGAAAGTTCCTGGGCGGGAGGGCTGCTTCTGCTTACAACGGCGGTTACTTATCTGGCGGGAATTGCTATCGAAAAAGGCAGACACAGAAGAACCTGGCTGATTTTTGCTGTGGCTGTGTGCCTGGGACTTCTGACCGGACTGAAATATTCGGTCCCGCCAGTGGGAATCTCATTTTATACTTTCCAGACAATGGCATACGTGATCGATGTATATCGGGGCGAGATTTCTGCGGAAAAAAATCCTGCAAGTTATGCTCTGTTTGTTTCATTCTTTCCACAGCTGGTGGCAGGCCCGATCGAGAGGGCGGGGAATCTCCTCGGACAGCTGAAGGAAAAACATACAAGGAGCCGGGTAGATCTGCTGAATGGTTTCTGGCTGATGCTCCGGGGATTTTACAAAAAAGTTGTCGTGGCAGATTATCTGGCTGTGTATGTTGACAGAGTGTATGCTGCACCGCAGGATGCCGGTGGGATTGGTGCGGTTCTGGGAACCGTGTTTTTTGCCGTTCAGATTTATTGTGATTTTTCCGGATATACAGATATTGCAAGAGGTGCGGCACGTATGATGGGGATACGGCTTATGGAAAATTTCAGGCATCCTTACCGTGCAGTAAGCATACAGGATTTCTGGAAAAGATGGCACATCAGTCTGACGCGCTGGTTTACGGATTATGTATATATTCCACTTGGAGGAAACCGCAGAGGATTTGCGAAGAGATGCCGGAATGTGCTGATCGTTTTCTTGTTGAGTGGATTCTGGCATGGCGCGTCCTGGAATTTTGTTGTGTGGGGACTGATCCATGGAATCTATATGGTTGTGGCTATGTGCTTCTCGCGGATAAGGAAAGATAAAAAGAGGATTCTGCATCCGGCGGCTGGATGGGTTATGACGATGCTTCTTGTGAATATTGCCTGGGTGTTTTTCCGGGCGCCTTCGCTTTTCGGTGCGTGGCAGATTTTGTTGCAGCCGTTTGTGAATCCGCTGGGCAGTGGAATCTCGGAGACGATGAGTTTTCTTGGCATTCAGGGCCTGGCGATTCTGCGGCTGCTTGCGACAGGAATTACCTGGGTGCTTCTGGAACGGATTCCCGAGGAAATTGATAAGTACTGCCAGACCAGGAAGGGACTTTGCCTGGCGGCAGCAGGTTTTGTTGTGATAGTGACTGTAATTGAATTTTCATGGCTTGGCATGATGGCATCCGGCGGTGAAAATGCATTTATTTATTTCAGGTTTTAAATATGGATAAAAAAACAGTAAGACGTGTTGTCATAATTGCTGCTGGCAGTGCTTCTGGTGGAGCAGATTTTTTTCCTGATCTGTGGGTTTGGACTGCCTGCACAGTATGGGGATACGTTTATGGGAGAACTGAAAAGTAAATATGAGAGATTAAAGGAAACTCCGGGACAGAGAATCGTACTTGCTGGCGGCAGCGGCGTTGCTTTTGACTGTGACAGCGAGATGATCGACGAAATTTTTCCTTCGTATGAGGTTGTCAACTTTGGCATGTATGCAGGACTTGGGACGAAGGCGGTCATGGATCTTTCCGAAGCGTATATTCGTGAAGGGGATATTGTGATCCTTTCCCCGGAACAGAGTGAGCAGACGCTTTCAGATTATTTTAATGGAGAATATATGTGGCAGGCTGCTGACGGAGCTTTTGGGATGCTGCGCCATATAAAGAGTGAAAATTTTGAAGTGATGCTGGGAAATTTCCCGGGATTTGCTCTGGAAAAACTGAACTATGTATGGAAGGGAAAAAATCCTCCGACAGACAGCGTATATCAGAAAAAATCCTTTAATACCTATGGAGATATTGACCTGGATACATGTCAGAAGAATATACTTCCGGGCGGTTATGATGTGAACCAGAAAGTAAGATTTACAGAAGATGTGGTACAGCCGGAATTTCTGGAGTATATGAATGTCTGGGCAGAGCGTCTTGAGAAAAAAGGCGCAGCCGTCTGGTACAGATATTGCCCGGTAAACGAGCTGGCAGTGGAAGACGCAGATGATCTGAAATCATATGATGTGTTCCTGCGTCAGAAACTGGATTTTCCGGTTATAGGAAATCCGAAAAACAGCCTGATGGAAGCGGAATGGTTTTTTGACACCAATTTTCATCTGAATCAGGCGGGAAAAGAAGTAAATACTGTGCAGCTGATCCGGGATATCAAAGCGATGCTTGGCGATGACAGGACTGTAAATGTGGAACTTCCGGAGAAACCTCACAGGACATGGGAAGATATATCTACAGAGACAAGGATATGGACTGCAAGAGACAGCGAGGCATATCAGGGCGAAGAAACGATCGTGATTCCGGAGAATGTGACGCAGATCGGGGATTATGCTTTTTCGGGCTGCACAGGTCTTAAGGCAATCGTACTTGAACAGAAAGATCCTTCGAAATGTATCGTGGGTCAGCACCTTCTGGATGGCACCAGTGCGGAGATTCTTGTTCCACAGATGTCCGCGGACAGTTATAAACGAAACTATTTCTGGTCAACATATGCGGGACAGATTCGGGAAAACACAGATCACGCAGAAAAATAAACCAACCACGTTCAAAAGAAATCCGATACGGAAAATCATGATACAATGCAGATACGATAAAAGTGAGACTATAAATTTTGAGTTACGAAATCAGAATTGTGAAATTGAAAATGTGAAATTGGAGGGAAAATATGAAAACAAAACAGGCTGTAAATCCATACATGCCAAGCTGGGAATATGTCCCGGATGCAGAACCACATGTTGTAGGAGACCGTGTGTACGTTTACGGTTCTCATGATATCTTCAACGGACTGAATTTCTGTCTGGGCGATTATGTCTGCTGGTCCGCACCGATAGATGACCTGGGTAACTGGCGTTACGAAGGATGTATTTATAAAAGAGAACAGGATCCGGCGGCACCGAGGATCCGTCTGACAAATGGCCTTGCTGCCCCAGATATGGTACAGGGATCGGATGGGAGATTTTATCTGTACTATTTTATGGGTGGTACAAAGATGATATCCGTAGCTGTATGTGACGAGCCGGCAGGAAAATACGAATTCTACGGATACGTAAAATACAGCGATGGCGTTGCAATCGGTAAGAAGAATGAGCCGTTCCAGTTTGACCCGGGCATCTTTATGGATGACGACGGGAAACTGTATCTGTACACAGGCTTTGCACTGGCAGGAAACCCGATCCTTCTGGATGGCTCCAAACCAACAGAGCATGGACCGATGTGTTTTGAACTCGATCCTTCTGATATGCTGACCGTATTGAACGGACCATCATACATTGGCATTGCAGGTGAAAAGGAGTCTGTCGGAACACCTTATGAGGGTCATTCTTTTCTTGAGGCAAGTTCCATGCGTAAATTCGATGGTACATATTACTTTATTTACAGCACAATGAATAGCCATGAACTCTGCTATGCGACAAGTGACAGTCCGGTAAAGGGATTCCAGTATGGCGGCATTCTGGTAAGTAACGGTGATGTGGGCCTTGAAGGTGTGCCGGATGTGAAGCATGCAAGATTTGATACTGGAAATACACATGGCAGTATCATTGAGCTGAATGGAAAATATTTTGTTTTCTATCACAGACACAGTAACCGTAAACAGTCCTCCCGTCAGGCGATGGCAGAAGAGATCTGTTTCGAAGACGGAAAATTTTATCAGGCAGAGATGACCTCCTGCGGTTTAAATGGCGGACCGCTGGAAGGGAAAGGAACTTACCCGTCCTATATTGTCTGCAACCTTTATGGAAAAAAGGGAACACGTTTCTTAAGCATGATCAAGCATCCGAAGAAAGACTGTCCATATCTGACTCAGGATGGAAAAGACAGAGAGTCCGGACCGGATCAGTACATTGCAAATATGTGCGACGGTGCCCTGGCAGGCTTTAAGTATTTTGACCTCAGGGCAACAAAAGAGATCAGTGTGGCTGTAAAAGGACGCGCAGAAGGAACTCTGTATGTTCGTACCAGTGAGAATGGAAAAGCTGTGGCATCAATTTCTGTCAGTCCGTGCAGAGAAGTCAAAGAATTTAAGGCTCCTCTTAAGGTTTCTGGAAGCAGAGAAGCACTGTTCTTTACCTTTGAAGGAAAAGGAAGTTTTGACTTTATTTCCTTTACTCTGAAATAAAAATATGGAATAAAAAATGCATTGTTTCCTGTGCTTTTTCTTGTTATACTACAAGTATCATTAGAGAAGACCGGGGGATGAAAATGCTTCGTATTGCAACAGTGGAAGATGATACGAACGATCTGGAAGCGTTACGAACTCACCTGAAACGATACGAGAAGGAAAACGGACTGAAATTTCTGATCACAGAGTTTCGGGACGGAGAAGATATCGTGACGGATTATTCTGCGGATTACGATCTTATTCTCATGGATATTGAGATGGCTTTTCTGAACGGAATGAAAGCCGCCGAAAAAATCCGCGAACTGGACAAGGATGTCGTCATTATATTTATAACAAATATGCCTCAGTATGCAATTCAGGGATATAAGGTAAATGCTCTGGACTACATGCTGAAGCCTATTTCGTATTTCTCTTTTTCGGAAAGTATGGGGAGAGCGCTTCACAGAGTAAAAGTACAGGAAAAAGAATTTATCACCATATCGCTGAAAGGCGGCAAAAAGAAACTGGATATTGCACAGATCTGTTATGTGGAGGTACAGGATCATCTTCTGATCTATCATACAACAGAGGGAAGTTTTGTGACCAAAGGCACGATCCGTGACGCGGAAGGCCAGCTGGACGCAAAGCGCTTTTTCCGGTGCAACAGATGCTATCTGGTAAACCTGGAGTACGTGGACAATTATATGGGAAGTGATGTCAGCGTCAATGGAGATACCATACAGGTAAGCAGGAGCAGGCGCAAACCGTTTCTGGATGCATTAAATGAATATTTGAATGAGGTGGGCAAATGAACACAACAGAGGTGCTAAATACACCAGGGTATTACTATGCCATAGCTTATGCTTTATCCGTACTTGTGATCACGTGTACGAATGAAAGGAAAATCGGGAGATGGAAGCTGGCGCAGTAAGCTGTGTTCAGTTGCCCTCCTTTTATTTTTTATGACAGCAACAGATGGAGTACGGAGGGAACTGTTTCTTCCATCAATGGTCGTATCGTAGGGCTTATTCTGGGAGGCATTTTATATCTGCAATGATTTTTTCGCCCAGAGGAGGCAGGCTTTATTGCGTAAAGGCTTTTATTAACGGATGAGTTTGCAGCTTCTCTGTGCTGGCTAGATCTACTATTTATATG